>Ga0315909_10010056_pt1 | contig 10143 bp, 9 predicted proteins | sample LakEriMetagenome_11_FD_203527 | JGI IMG/M metagenome (GOLD analysis project Ga0315909, IMG submission 203527) | Freshwater fungal communities from buoy surface, Lake Erie, Ohio, United States - Buoy 2 MA125 | ecosystem: Environmental > Aquatic > Freshwater > Lake | place: USA: Lake Erie, Ohio...
GGTTCAGAGCAACGGCGTAATTGACACCAGTCAGTATATAAATATGAGTACATCAGGCAATGCTGGAATTGCCGTAGGTGGAATTTATAGAATAAGAATGACTAACGGAAATACACGAGTTCAGTCAGGCAATGGAGCTATAACCACCTTAACTGTTGAGGGCGTAGCCTCGCAAACTGCAAACCTTCAAGAGTGGCAGAACTCAAGCGGAACCGTATTAGCTTCAGTAAATGCTTCAGGACAATTTGTAGGAGATGGATCTCAATTAACAGGACTTACTACAGCTCTTACAACTCCATCTACCGTCACATTGTCTGCAAATACTGCAACAACTGTAGATACTACAGCATTGTCAGGATTTACTAGCCTTGAATATATGGTATCCCTAAAGCAGGGTTCAAAGGTAAGAACTTCAAAGGTTGTTCTACAAACTGACGGAACTTCTGTAGATATGACAGAATTTGCAATTACAGAAACTGGCGGAACAATGTCAGGAGTAGTAATTTCAGCAACAACATCTGGGTCAGATGCAGTTCTTCAAGCAACAGTAACAGATGCATCAAGCACAAATGTAACAGTTAAATTAGCAAAGATTAAATTGTAGGAGGGAAGTAAGTGGCAGATAAGAACTTTAAAGTAAAATCTGGACTAAATATCCCGATTACCTCTGCTGCTATTTTAACCACAGATTCAAGTGGTAATATTTCATCCACCGCAGTTTTGCCAATTTCAGCTGGCGGAACAGGGCAAACATCAGCAACAAATGCTATTAACGCCCTCTTGCCAGTACAAAATGGATCTACAGTAAATTATGCAATTAAATCAGATGGCGTAAATATAAGCTGGTCTAAACTTTATAATCAAACAATTAAGGATGCTGGCGTAACTGTAACTCCAAGAGGCGTTGTAAATTTTATCGGAGCAACAATTACAGATGATGCTGGAACAGATACAACAACAATTACTCTTCCTACAGGTGCAAAATATCAGACAACTGCACCTTCAAGTCCAGTAGTCGGACAAATCTGGGTAGATTCAGATGATGACGTAACTACATTTAATCCATATATTATTAGTCGTAATAAGTTTACAGCAACTGCTGGACAAACTACATTTTCTACAGCACAAGCATTTATTCAGGGATATGAGCAAGTATTTCTTAATGGTATACTTTTGGTATATGGAGATGATTATACAACTCCTACCACCTCTTCCGTCGTTCTTGCTTCAGGGGCGGCAGTAGGAGACTCAGTAGAAATCTTTATTCAAACCAATTTATCCGCATATGTTGTTGATACACCGCTTAAGGCGTCAACATTTATGTTGATGGGGGCATAATGGCAACAGAAGTATTTAAGATATTAGGGCAGGAAGCACCAGGAACTACAAATACAGCTTTGTATACAGTTCCAACAGGTAAGTCTGCCGTAATTTCAACTATTGCAGTATGTAATCAAACAGCATCTGATGCTACATTTAGAATTGCTACACAGAAGGCTGCTGATGCCTCAACATCAACAATTTTAGCTAAACAATATATTGCGTATGGATCAACAGTAGCTGCCAACGATACAACATTTGTCACAATCGGAGCTACTCTTGCGGCGGGAGATCAAATAATCGTTTACGGTTCATCTTCTAGCATCTCATTTAACGCATATGGCTCTGAGGTGACACCTTAATGGGAATCAGTAGACTAAATCCTTCAGAAGGTGGAATTCCATACGGTAATACAGCAGGTCGTCCTGCTAATCCTGGAATTGGAAGATTATATTCAAATGGAGAATTGCAAAGGTTAGAACTTTATACAGGTGCATCGTACGGTTGGCAAAATATCGTTGCCGAAACACCAGGCGTGACTGGATATGCTGGCACAGTTGTAGAAACAAACTTAACAAATACTATTACTATTACTGGTACAAATTTTATATCAGGAGCTACAGCAACATTAATTGGATCAGATGGCACAGAAATTGTTTCAAATACAACTACAGTTAGTAACTTAACCTCAATAATAGCAACATTTGGCGTAGTCCCAGCAAATATAGAACCATATGATATTCGTGTTACTAATCCATCAAATCTATATGGAGTTTATTATGATATTCTTACTGTAAATGATAAGCCAGCATGGACAGCGGCTGGATCGCTAGGATCATTTAATGAAGGGTCTTCTGTTAGCATATCTGCATTAGCAACAGATGAAGAAAATAATTCATTTACATTTGCATTAGTTTCTGGATCATTGCCAGATGGATTATCATTAAATACATCAACTGGAACAATTACTGGAACAGCATCAGGAGTATCGTCTACTACTACATATAATTTTACAATATCTGCATCTGATGGAATTAATACAGCACAAACAAGAGCATTTTCAATTACTATTAATAGTATTCTTACATGGAATACCTCGGCTGGCAGTTTAGGAACTGTAAATCCAGATGTAACAACTTCATTTAGCTATACATTATCTGCAACAGCTTTAAGTAATACAATTACATACTCAATAGATTCAGGATCACTTCCTTCAGGATTAACATTAAATTCCTCTACAGGGGTAATAAGTGGAACAGTAAATGCTTTTGGGGCTACATCAAACTTTTCAGTATTAGCATCTGATGGAACAATATCTTCATCAAGAAGTTTTAGTATAACTGTAGGGTCTCCTACATCAAGTGGTGGTTTAACTATAGGTTCTGGTGGATACAAGTATCATTTATTTACAAGTGGCAGCGCAACATTCTCCAGTACAATTAATAGAAATATAGAAGTTCTTGTAGTTGGTGGCGGTGGCGCAGGAGATAATGATCACGGTGGTGGCGGAGGTGCTGGAGGAGTTCTTTATCATCCAGGAAAATCTATAACAGCTGGAACAAGTTATTCTGTTTCAATTGGTGAAGGTGGCAGTGCTAATAACGGTATTCCACTAGCAGGTTCAAATACTGTTTTTGATAATTTAACTGCATATGGTGGAGGTCGTGGATCAACAACTAACGCAGATTCTGGTGGAGCTGGTGGTTCTGGTGGTGGCGGTGGAGGAGCTAACTCTGGTGTTGCAACTCGTGCTGGTGGTGGTGCAACACAAACTTCAATGAATGGTGCTACTGGTTATGGAAATGCAGGAGGAACTGGTGGAGGAACTAATGGTGAACCTGGCGGTGGTGGTGGTGGAGCTGGGCAAGCTGGAGGAAACTCTACAGCAGATACTGCTGGTAAAGGTGGTAATGGATTAAACACTTGGGCGGGATGGTTATCAGCAATTTCATCCTTAGTTTCTGGAACTACACAAACTGTTTATAATTCTGGTTATATTGCAGGCGGTGGTGGTGGTGGACACACTAATGGAAATACAGGTAATTCAGGAGGACTTGGAGGAGGAGGTAATGGTGGTTTAAATGCAACAACTGGTCCAGAACCTTTTTCTGGAGTTCCAAACACAGGTGGCGGAGGAGGTTCACATGGTAATGGTGGAACAAATGGTGGAAATGGTGGTTCTGGTGTCGTTATCGTGAGGTTTGCAATATAATGGCTAAGCGTATTAAAATTTGGAGCGGAACAGAATGGCAAGATGTAGGAGTCACTTCTGCTCTTCCGCCTGATTATGTAACAACAACAGATTTACTATCATATAAGCAAGAAATAAATGTATCTATATCTGTAAATACAACATTGGTTGCAGGTCGTAGATATTTTGTAGATTCTACTGCTGCTAGAACTTTGACTCTACCCGCCAGCCCTGCAGTTGGTAATGAAATTCAAATATTCGATGCATCAGGTTTGGCGGGAACAAATAATATTACCGTAAGTTCAAATGGTGGTAAAATTAATGGTGCTGTTCAAGATTTAATTCTTGACGCAAATGGGGCGGTAGCAATATTAACCTATACTGGTTCTACATATGGATGGAGGTTCTAAATGCCAATAAGATATTCATCATCAGGCGGCACACCTTTTGGAGATACAGCAAATAGACCTTCAAGCCCTCAAGTTGGTCAGACATATTATAATGGTCAATTAGGTTATCTTGAAATTTACACCGTATCTGGATGGATTCCAGCTACTGGTGCAAATGACTTTAGTTTGAATATTACAGGAACAAATACAACAGTCACATTTTCTCAAACATATTCTTCTGGATCATATTCAATTGTTTCATTTTTAAATGATGCTACATTAGATATTTATGCATATGCCACAGATGGATCACTTGCTGGCTATACAAATACAAAAGCATTTACAGCTACTCAACGATTTAACAAAATGGTTATTTTAGGTGGAAGTTATGGAGATGTTTTACAATTTAGTTATAAAACTACTTATGCAACTTCTGCATCAACTACAGATGTAACAGCTGGGCCTTATATTACTTCAATTACTCCATCTGGTATGCCAAATCAAAATGATACAATTACAATCACTGGAGGTAATTTTGCTGTTAACGTTGCAGTGGCATTTACAGGTACTGGTTATTCTTCAACTCCTGCCAAATCAATTGTTCGATCATCTGCAACTTCATTGATTGTAACACGTCCTGATAATTTTCCAGTTTCTGCAGCACCTTATACGATAACTGTTACAAATCCTTCAGTTGCTAATCAGCCTGTAGGATCAACAGTTCATCAGTACTCTCCAATAACTGCTGGAGTCGTACCTATTTGGCAGAGCTCATCAACATTATCAAATTTTTCAAAAAATGTATCATATTCGCAGTCAGTTAATGCAACAGATGCCGATGGAGGATCCACAATAACATATTCTGGTGTTTCTGGAACACTTCCACCAGGAATTACATTCAACACATCTACAGGAACATTTTCAGGAACTCCAACTTCTGGCTCTACTTTATCATATAACTATACTGTAAGAGCAACTGATTCTGGAGGAAACTATGCAGATAGAACATTTACAATGACAAACTCTTCTGGATCGTGGATTACAGATACAATATTATCTTCAGCAAAAAATTCACCATATTCAGTTCAATTAAACTATTCAGATGACGATACTGTAACATATTCTTTAGTTTCTGGTACTATTGTGCCAGGACTTACTGTCTCATCTTCAGGATTAGTTTCTGGAACCCCAACTGCATCAACAACTCAAAATTATTCTTTTACTATTAGAGCAACAGAATTAACTGGAATAACTTCTGATAAATCATTTTCTATACAATTTAACTATGTAACAACAGTAGAAGCTCTTGTTGTTGCAGGCGGTGGAGCTGGTTCAGGATTTGGAGGCGGAGGTGGAGGTGCTGGTGGTTTATATTATAATAATTCTTTAGAATTAATCAGAGGAACTTCATATACATTAACAGTAGGTGGAGGAGGACCACAAAATGGAACATCTATTGGAGGATCTGGAATTAATTCAACTATAACTGGAACTTCTGTATCAATAACTGCTTTAGGAGGAGGACCTTCTGGTAATGATACTGGTTATGCCGTATCTGGTGGCTCAGGCGGCGGAGCTGGAACGTTGGCAGTAGAGCCACAAACAGGTGGTGCAGCAACTCAACCATCTTCTAGCTCTGGAGGATTCGGAAATGCAGGTGGAGGAACTACCACAATTCAATTAGGTGCTGGCGGCGGCGGAGCTGGAGCTGCTGGTCAAGATGGACAAAATGGAGGAGCTGGAGGAAATGGTAGACAGTATTCAATAACTGGAACAGCAACATACTATGCAGGCGGTGGCGGTGGAGGAGCACGTTCTAGTACATCTAGAGGACAAACGTCTGGTGGACTTGGCGGAGGCGGTACAGGATCTAGTTCAAGTTCTAATAATGGATCTGCAGGTAGCTCAAATTCAGGCGGTGGCGGTGGAGGAACTCAAGGATATCCAGCTGGAACAAGCACTCCTGGAAATAATGGTGGCTCTGGAGTAATTATATTTAGATCACCATCTGCAGCTTCAGCAACTACAGGATCTCCAGATACTACTGGAACTGGCGGCGGATATTACGTATATAAATTTAACAATAATGGAAGCATAACATTCTAGACTTATCATTTATCAAATGGTAAAATAGAAATCTAAACAAGGAGGTAATAAAATGGCACATTGGGCCGAATTAGATGCAAATAATGTAGTTACTCGTGTTCTCGTTGGAGATAACAATGATCCCGCTGGTGATGAAGGTTATCAGTGGCTTCTTGACAACCTCGGCGGAACTTGGGTAAAGACTTCATATAATGCAGTTGGAGGAAAGCGTCGCAATCCAGAAACTGGAGAAGTGACAGAAGAGGCGGGATTCCGCAAAAATTACGCAGGTATCGGATATACATTCGATGCAGGACGTGATGCTTTCATTCCACCAAAGCCTTTCAATTCATGGGTACTTAACGAAGACACTTGTCTTTGGGATGCACCAACCCCATATCCTGCCGACGGCAAGATGTATCGTTGGGTTGAGGAATATTTGAACTGGCAAGAAGTCACTCTAGGAGAGTAACTAAAAATTGACAAGAGCATGGGATATGGCAAGCCTTATGAGCAACAGTAGCTTTGGAAAGATTCCTTCAGGTACTACTGCTAATAGGCCTGCCACCCCTGCCGTCGGTGATCAATATTACAACGGAACTCTTGGTTATTTAGAGATTTATACATCGTCTGGCTGGAAACCAGCAGGCGGCATTCCATCAGGAAATACAGCAGGAAGACCATCATCTCCATCTACAGGTCAACCTTATTTCAATGGTGAATTACAACGTCTTGAATTGTATACAGGTGCTCAATATGGTTGGCAAAATATTGTTGCAGAAACTCCAGGTGTCACAGGATACACTGGCTCGGTTCTTGAAACAAATACAACAAATACAATTGTTCTTACAGGAACAAATTTTGCTTCAGGAGCTACAGCAGTATTAGTTGGATCAGACGGAACTGAATATACTGCAATAACAACAACAGTAAATAATCTTACTTCAATAACTGCAACATTCGGAGTTATATCTGCTGCTTTAGAACCTTATGACATTAAAGTTACAAACCCATCTAACTTGTATGGAGTTTATTATGATATTTTAACAGTTAATGATAAACCAGTATGGCAAACATCTGCAGGATCTTTAGGAACAGTTAAAACATCTGAAAACGTAAGCATTCAGCTTGCAGCATCAGATGAAGAAAATAATTCGCTTACATACGCTTTAGTTTCTGGATCATTGCCTACAGGATTAACACTTTCTTCATCAGGGCTAATATCTGGAACTGCTTCAGGTTTAACATCTCAAACATTTAACTTTACAATTTCTGTATCAGATGGAATTAATACAGCACAGAATAGAGCATTTAGCCTTGCGTATAATTCAGTTCCAGTGATAACTGGAGGTGCATTGACTTCAGATTCAACATATTACTATAGAACATTTACTGGAAACGGAACTTTATCCATATCTAATATTTCAGCTTCAATGGATATCATTACAATAGCTGGAGGTGGAGGATCTAGTGAACATTCTAGCGTAGATGGTGGCGGCGGTGGTGCAGGTGCAGGAGGATTACTTTATTCGGCTGCTTTATCAATGCCAGTCGCTTCTTATAATATAGTTATAGGCGGCGGTGGAGGGAATAGGTCTAATGGAACAAATACAACTTTATCTGGAGGTTCTATATCTTTAACAGCTATTGGCGGTGGTGCTGGTGGTTCTTATAGTAACTTTAATGCTACTTCTGGTGGATCTGGTGGAGGTCAAGCTGGAGCTATGACAACATCATTAGCTTCTGGAACACCTGGTCAAGGAAATCCAGGTGGCTATGGAGGTCAGGGAAGTCCAGCTTATGGTGGCGGCGGTGGAGGAGGAGCAGGTGCAGCAGGAGGAAGCACAGCAACAGATGCTCCTGGAGTAGGTGGAGTAGGTTCAGCAGACTATTCTTCTTGGGGTCTAGCTACTTCAACTGGTCAAAATGTAAGTGGTGTTTATTATTACGCTGGTGGCGGAGGTGGAGGAACAAGATCTTCAAATTATGCTGGTGCTTTTTCTGGCGGAGTAGGTGGTTATGGCGGCGGAGGAACTGGAGCAGGAAATCAAAATAGCAATACTCCTACAAATGGTTCTACAAATACTGGCGGTGGTGCTGGTGGTTCTTCAAGAACTCCAAATATTACAGCTAGTGGTGGCTCAGGAATAGTTATTGTTCGTTATACAAAGGCTTCAGTTGGTGGATAATGGCCAATAAAGATTTTAAGGTAAAGAATGGTTTGGATATTCAGACCCCGCTCCCAGTATCAATGGGCGGAACTGGACAAACCTCTACTACTAATACCTTAAATTCTTTACTTCCCGCCCAGGGCGGCAATGCCAATAAGGTTCTTGCAACAGATGGAACTAATACTACTTGGGTAGCACAAGCATTAGCATATCAAAGAGGCGGAACTGCAAGTAGACCAGCATCTCCAACAGTAGGAGATTTATATTATAATACTGACTTAAATTACTTTGAACAATATACAGCAAATGGATGGTTTCCAATTGCTGCTGCTCCTGGAATTCCAACTGGCGTAACCGCCACAAATCAAGGAACAGGCAGAGCATTTAATAATGGACAAATGTCTGTTGCATTTACGCCAAATTCAAGCGGCGGTGCAGCAAGTTCATTTATTGTTACTCCATCTCCTTCAACATCTCCATCAACATTTACAGGTGGTACTTCTCCAATTACAGTAACTGGCCTTGCTTCAAGCACACAGTATACATATACAGTTGTAGCAACTTCGCCATATGGTACATCATCTAATTCTTCTGCCTCATCTGGCGTTACTGCAACTACTGTGCCACAAGCGCCTAGTTTGAGTGCAGTAGGTTTAGATACAACAGCAACAATTACAATTACACCTGGAGCAACAGGTGGATCAGCAATTACACAATACACAATTATTTCAAATCCAGTAACTACGACTCAGACAACATCAAATACAACATATACATTTACAGGTTTAACAAATGGTACTGCTTACACATTTACAGCAACTGCTACAAATGCTAATGGCACATCTGCTGCATCAGCAGCAAGTAATAGCGTAACACCAACTGCTGGAAATCCTGCTTATTTCCAAATAGCAACAATATCTCCTACTGGAAGTGCTTCATATACATTTAATAATATTCCACAAACTTATGATCATCTTCAAATAAGAGTATGGGGCAAAGATACAAGAAGCCCAGTTTATTCTAGCGTATCAATGCAGTTTAATGGAGACACTGGAACAAACTACTGGTATGCATATCCAGAAATTGATAGAAGAGCTGGAGCTCCATGGATGTACTATGATGCTGGCTCAAATGTTGCACAGATGCATCAAATACCAGGAAGTTCCGATTCAACTAATTATTGGGGATCTGGAGTTACTTATATATATAATTATTCTAAAACAGACAGACATAAAAATGTAAATTCTGTTGGCGGATATATGTCAACTGGCGATGGATCTTATGAAGGATTTGCTGTTCAAAGCGGCTCTCAATGGAGAAATACAAATGCAATTTCAAGTATAAAAATTATGGGTTCTGGCGGTTTTAACTGGGTTTCTGGAACTAAGATATCTTTATATGGAATAAAGGGATAAAATGGCAGCCACGTATGATTTAATATCTTCACAAGAATTTACAGGAAATTCAAACACCTGTGTATTTAATTCTTTTAGTGGATATACGGACTTAGTAATTCAGGGTAATTTTACTGTTTCTGGTGCAGGATATGATATTTATGCTAGATTTAATAATGATACATCAGCAAGTTACGAAGGTTTAGCTGGAACCAATACAATGTCTGGCACTTTTGATAACACAGCTTTTGGGTTACACACGGGAATTTCTCTTATTGGAGCTTATAATTCACCAACAAATAATACAATTTTACCAGTACATTTTGAATTAAATATACCAGAATATAGCAATTCATCTTATAGAAAAAATGGAACTGCTACATTTTCATATATTGCAAATCTTTCTGATAATCGTTCAAATACTGGATGGATGGCATGGCACTGGAGAAATACAAGCGCAATAACCACTATCAGTATATTATCAACAAGTGGTGGAAATTTTACAGGAACAATAAATCTATATGGAATATTGGCAGGTAACGCATAATGGCATTTGATTTAATACAAAAAATAACTCTTTCTAGCACAAGCGC
>Ga0315909_10010062_pt1 | contig 10137 bp, 10 predicted proteins | sample LakEriMetagenome_11_FD_203527 | JGI IMG/M metagenome (GOLD analysis project Ga0315909, IMG submission 203527) | Freshwater fungal communities from buoy surface, Lake Erie, Ohio, United States - Buoy 2 MA125 | ecosystem: Environmental > Aquatic > Freshwater > Lake | place: USA: Lake Erie, Ohio...
ATGTAGTACTAAACGGAAATATGGGTTTGTATATGTTCCTGAATTGTACTGGAATGTTGATGTTGCTTGAATTGCCATAATTTTATTTCTTTATAATAAATATGATTAAATTCCAAAACGTGCTCTTTTAGCATTGAAATTTTGATATACTTCAGAAGCTGATAAGGCTCGGTTGTAAACTAATAAATTGCTTATTCTGCCATTAAAATATTGAGAACCGACTCCTAGTCGGCCAACATCATTACCATAATAAGAAGTAGCAGTGGTTAATGTGCTTGAACTTGATGCATCTAGATTTCCATTTATATAAATTTTCGGACTGCCATTGGCATATGTAATAGCTATATGATACCATGTTAAATTAGAAAGTACAGTATTAGAATATAAATGTACTGTATTTCCTAGATAAAATTTAAAAACATTATCTTGATCATCTCGTATTCCCGTTACCCATCCATTATTTCCTGCGCCATAATTACTAAAAATTGTTCTAGTATTTTGAGTAGCATTTAAATAAATAAAATGAGAAACTGAGAAGGTGGTTAAGTTACCTATAAAATTGGGTATAGCAGCATAATCATTCGTCCCGTCAAACACAATTGAACCTAATGATCCAGTATTAAATGTTGACACCATCCGTTTGCAAGACACGTTGATATGTGTCTTCAATATTTAAGCCCGTTAAATCAGGTAAAGCCATGTTACTTCATTCTTGATAACCCTTGCAACAAGCTATCAATGATTACATGACGTTCAACTTCATCGATTTGATGTTTCACTACATAACCTCCGAGAATTTCATTCAATCTATTTCTACGTGTTGCAATATTGTTAATATTAATATTTTCTTGTTTAAGCAATTTCAATATATTAATTATATGAACTTTTCTTGAATTAACCAAATTTTCGGCAAGTGTTGTTTTAGATTGTTTTGGTTGAGTTGCAGTGTTATTTTTTACGGTTACTTTGGCTTGAGTTTCTTTAAGTACAGGCTGTGTCGAGGTTTTAACTTCAACTGTAACTTTGCGTGATGCTGCTACTTCAAATGCCGAATCCCAAGGAATAAAATATGTGTCATCTGCAATAACTTCAAGTTTTATTTGTCCTTTTGCAGACTCATCCAATAAGCCCTTGAGACGTTTAATTGGAATTTTGCATGTCCCATCGGAAGAAATTTCTCCTTTAAACATCAATGAAATGTCTTGCGTTTCTATAACTAAACGAGCTTGACTGTTGCGAAGTGAAGCTCCTTCTAATTGTATGCTACATTCAAATGTTTCTGCTTTGTCCGTAAATAATTTATACATCACATATCCACTTTTATATTGATGCCTAACACTTCTTTTGCTACAAGTGCTACATCATCAATAGTTATTTTAATATCTTTAATTTGTCTTTGCTTAGAATATTCCGTTCCTTGAACTTTGCAAAGCAATTTAACAAATCGTTTCTTTTTGTCTGAATCTTGTTCTAAGGTTTCAACGGGATTGTATTTCCCGCCTCTAACCAACGATTCAATAAACGCTACATCATCCCATGTATATGGATTTTCATTCCATGCAAAGTTTGCGTTGTTCCATTGGAATGGGGTTCCGTTTGTCATTGTATTTATTGTGTTTTCTTAAGAGTATCCAAGGTAGTTACTGTTTCTATCAATTGGGCATCAATAGCAGTTACCGTGTTGATATCGCCGGCGTTTACTGCTGCTGATCTTTGTTGTTCAAGATTTCTAACCTTGTTTTCTAATATAAAAATAATTTCATTTATAGTCATTTTAACCTTGTTTTCTAGTTATAATCAATAATATATTAATGTTCTCCACATTTCTGTACCTGTATGTCTCATTATGTATAAATACTTCAAACCATCTTCAGTAATAACAATTTCCATTCTATTACTTAAAATAGATGTTGACATACCATATGGAATAGTAGCAAATGGCATAATTTCATTTTTAACGCAATCGTAATAGAATATCCTACCAGTTGCATCTTTTTGGAAATATATTCTATCACCATCAACTGCATACATTGTTCCGGTAGTTAATGTTTCACCTTGTCCTAAAATAAAACGTCCGTATTCCCAACGATTAGTTCTTAAATCATATGTATCTATGGTATGAGATAATCCACCACGTGGTGATATAAGTTTTTTACCTTTATCTGCAGTTATTAAACTACCCCAATTCCATTCTAACGTCATGCCGGCTCCTGGTGCAGGTCGTCCTAATATACTATATGTAGATGTATTATCTGGTGCTGTTGCTGTAGCAAATGTTAATGTCGTTGCAGTATTTGATGTTATTGCCAATTCTTGTGTTACACCCGTACCACCATTAATTAATAATCTTTTTCCAGCCCATTGGTTTACTTTCCAGTTTTTATTGATATCTGTAAGTGTAGTTGTAGATCCTGCAGATGCAATTCCATTACAATCTAGAATATTATATCGCGTATTGGAATCAACTGTATAGCCTATGCTAGGTACAACTGAATTATAAGGCGTTGGGGATGCAATACCGCTTACTTGCGTAGTCATAATAGTTGCTCCATTACCTGTCCAGTTAATTCCATCTGTTGAATATGCTGATGTATTAGTACCCGATCCGCCGGCAATCCAATGAGTTCCATTCCACGCAATTGACGTACCCGCGGTAGAAAATATAGATGTCCCAATACCAGTCCATGTTGATCCGCTATCTGTTGAATATGCAATTGTGTTAGTACCTTGACCTACTGCTACCGTAATAGTACCATTCCATGCTACTGCATTTCCTTGTGTCGAAAATATCGAAGTGCCTCCGCCTGACCATGAAACCCCATTAGATGATGTAGCAAATGTATTTGTACCATTACCTACAGCAACAAATTGATTACCAGCCCAACATACACCTCGACCTGCGGTAGAGAATATCGATGTACCTAGCCCAATAAATGTTACAGCTGATCCGGTGTCAATAGCATGCGCAATTGTATTAGTACCTTGACCTACTGCAACAAATCGTGTGCCATTCCATGCTACTGCATTTCCTTGTGTGCTAAAAATACTTGTTCCTAAGCCAGTAAATGTTGCTGCAGCATTTCCGTCATGGGACCATGCAATTGTGTTTGTTCCTGATCCAACTGTTAAGAAACGAATGCCGTTCCAAGCTACTCCATTCCCTGCAGTTGTGTATACTGTAGCACCAAGCCCAGCCCATGTAATTCCATCATTAGACCATGCAATTGTGTTTGTTCCCGCACCTAATGCTAAAAATCTAGTACCATTCCAAACTACTGCATTTCCTGACGTTGAAAATATCGCGGCGCCGTTAGCAGTCATTGATCCTGACCCATTCGTATCCCAATATCCCAAAGTATTTGTTCCAGATCCAACTGCTACAACACGTCCAAAGTTAAGTGAACTCGTACTATTATTTGTAACAATATTTTCAAAATATTGACCCGATGCTGATCTAAAATGTATTTTATTATTATTCCAACCTCTATTAGGCCAATTTTTAGTAGTGTCAGTTAGTGAATTTGTTGTTGAATTAGTAACATATCCATATGATGTTTGGTTGCCTGCTAAATATTGTTCATCTTCTCCGAATGCTTCAACATCTTGTACGAAGTATCTAGAGTTACCATTTGTTGGGGCTACACCGGCAACGAATGATATTGTAGTAGAAGAATTCCCTAATATTTTTCTCCATGTTGCTGCGCCAGTTAGACCGTTTGACTGTATACATAGTAACTTGCCGGCAAATTCGTTAGGTGTCCAATTTTGTGTTTCGTCTACTAATAATGTAGTTGACAATGCATACTTTGCTACAGCGTTGGCAGTAGCTGTTGTTTGTACCTCTACTACAGTTAATGATTGAATACCAGTTACTGTATATGTTGTATTCCATGCAGCTTCTGTTGCACCCTTAAATGTAATAGTATCACCTAAAACTAAATCATGGCTATATGCGGTCGTTATAACTCCTATAGTACCAGTAGTACTTGTTACTTGTACAGTACACCCTGAGCCTCCTGCTGTTAATGGAGTTGTTGCAATACCAGATGTTACTGTGTATCCTGATCCTCCACTATATAATGATATGGATAATACAGCACCATTTAATGGATTAATAGTTTCTACTCGAACTCTACCATTTGTGCCGCCGCCTAATGTTAATAAATCGCCAACAGTATAACCTGTTCCGCCGGCGGTTGGTGTTGTATTGATTGATATAATACCATTTGTAACACGCGTTGCTGTAGTAATTCCTATAGATTGAAGTAATTCTGATTTTTGTAATACTAAATTGAAAGCAACGCCATTATCTAAAATATTACCCGTTGACCATAACGAACGTTCGGGGTGATATTTAACCATTTGCGTTCTACCATTACCTGCAAAATATATTGATTCTTCTCCAGTTATTGCATAAGTATCACCTATTTGTGGTATTTGATCTAAACCTCTACCAAAAGTAAAAGTATTAGATGTATTTGAAAATACTCGACGTCCTTGTCCCATTGCAGACCCGGATATAATTTCTATTTCTGTTCCTACCCAGTCACCTGGTGTTAAATTAAGTGTTGAATCTGAAATAGATTGCGATGTTACTGCAGTAATAGATCCAGTAAAATATGTTCCAACTAAATTACTAATCGGAGATAATGCAAAATCAGTTCCAATTGCTGCAGGGAATATACCCGATGGTGTTAATTTTTGTACAAAACGATCACTTAAAATGTCATAGTAAAAAAAGTTGAAAAATGGTGATGATGACGCAGATGAAACCCACCATATACCATGTGATAATATTCTAAATTTAGATGTAGTATCAGGTGTAATGTCCCATGCAGTATCAATATTTGCAGTTTGCGAAACAATTGCAAAATGAGCTTGGGCGCCGGCTGTAGTGACTGGCGCACCATATGGCGCTAATGCACTAAATGGAGTCATTAAGAAATTTCGAGCATCATAGTTAGCATCAAATACCGTTAATGTATCGTTGGTATTATAGATGATGTCTCTGTATTGAGAGAAACCGGTGTTGAACAATATTCGTAATCCATACCCTTCCCATTGATTGAAAGTATATCTTTTTGTTGAATCAGCAATCGCGTTAACACTAGCTCCTGTTGCTAAACCTGAATCGTGTATTACTTCAGCATTAGTTGAAGTAATTGTTCTGCGTTGACCTTTACCAGTACCTGCATATATTTCAACTTCATAACCATCCAAACTTACGCCTGCAGATGGTATTTGAAAAGTAGTTGAAGTAGCACTTAATACTTGTCCTCGATATCCTTGATTTTTAACATACTTAGCATTAAGTACCGTTAATGGAGTACCATTCGTACTTAATTGTTGCCACGAATCACCGCGCGTGTCATAACGATAAAGTGCTGCGCCGAAAAAGAAATATAAGTATGGTGAGCTACCATCGCGCGCGGTAGTTAAACATGTTAATGCAGATGAGTTACCGCCCGGGAAGAATCGCATCCATTCCCAAACGGGCAAATCTACTTGTGGTTTTAAATTGTTTGTTAGAGCCATATTTTTATATCATTTTAACTAAATTGTAAATTGTTTCTTATTCCTTGAGCATATGTCAATCGAGCCGCGTCTACGAATTGGAATCTTGGATCAACGCCTCCATAAGCGGCGATGTTATTTAATGTTCCTACAGTAACTGTCGGCATAGCTTCAACATTTATACGCAATCTTTGGTTAGCATCTTGTGTAGATAATGGAGCTACTATTTGTGTTATCTTTTTTAAGTATTGTAAAGATTCTTCAGAAGCCGGAGTAAAAACATTGTCTAAAAAGATTTGAATTTTATCTGTATCAGACATTGTGGTTGTATCATAATTCAATGTCAATACATTGTTAGATATAGTTCCTCCTGCAGCCGGATCAGCAAAATTATATATGATGCGGTTGTCGGTAACATTGGTAATTACTAGCAATTGCTCCAATGTAACGGTGCTAGTAGTGTTGAATGTTATCTGTTTTGCGGCAGCATTGAATGTGTAATCTTCAAATAGTATTTTCATGTTTTTGCCTTATTAGGTGCATCAAGATATTACCTTACAAATCTTTTATATAAATATAACATTGATGATATTATCCCAATGCAATTGCATACGCTATTGACAGAGCTTGAATATCAACACCGTTGTTTGTTATTGTTCCTTGAACATTCAATGATCCTGTTATATTTACATCTTGTGTAAGTGTATTAACATATGAAGATGTAGTAGAAAATGAAGATGTGCCAGCAATTGATCCGGTTATGCCGCCGGCGACTTTAAGTGAGCCGGTTATTTCAGAGTTTCCTTGTGAACGGAAACCGTTCTTTATTATGAATTCGTTTGGCATATCTTTTCCCTATCCAAGATAATTTAATATAAATATAACTATACACCGAAACGTGCTCTTGTTGCGTTGAAATTTTGGAGGACTTCAGAAGCGTTGAGGGCACGGTTGTATATTCTACAAACTGATATTCTTCCTATAAAATCATCAATACCCCGGGAAGCGGCATTTGTTGTTCCTATATAATTAACTTGTGTTGTTGAATTAAATCCACCAGCGCTAGAAAGAGTTTGTTCTATGTTATTTAAATACGTTTTATAATTACTAATAGTCCCTGCTCCTAATCCATTATATGTAACAATAACATGATTCCAAACCCCTACTGTTGGTATGTTATCTGTTTTGATAGTAGACCAATTATTAGTAGAGCCAAAAGTTAAGCCTAAATATCCACCATTTTGACTTAAAGATAAATTCCAACCAAATGATGAGTTGGTTTTTAATTGTATCAATGATGGGTAAGCATCCGAAAATGAAGTTAAATTAAACCAAAATTCAACAGAAAAAGATGAAGTGGTGTTAAGTGAAATACTATCAAATCCTGTTACATAATCATTCACCCCATCAAATACCAACGCTCCACCATTTGATCCAGTATATGCTACACCTCCTACTAACGATCCAGTCAAACTGCTACTTATCGGAGCAATATTTTGCCATGTTGTTCCATTATATGGAGGAGCATATGAACGTGGATTAGCAGCATCTAAATTGAGTACCAATCCATTAGTTACAATATTACCTTGTCCACCGCTTACTGTACTCATAGTCCGAATCTTCCTTTAGTTGCGTTATAGTTTTGGGTAATTTCTGCTGTGCTTAGGGCGCGGTTGTATATTTGAGTGGATGCTATATTACCTGAGAGGTAATGTGAAGAATCTCTATAACCTCCTCCTATAACATAACCCGTATCGGTATATGTTTTATTTATACCTGTTGATGTTCCATCTTGGGACCCTTGAACATAAAATGTACCCGAAGTTCCATTTTTAATAAACCCTAAATGATACCATTGGTTTGTTACTAGAATTGTGTTACCATTTACTGTATTGAATCCATATCCACTATTGTAATCAAAAAAAGAAAGTCTTATAGAACTAGAAACATTTTTGGTTGTTAAAACCCACTCACCTTCATAGTTACTCGGGGTTCTTCCTTGAGATACTAATTCATAATAAACCGCTGATAAATCATTAAATTTGATCCAAATAAAAACACTAAGTTGGGAAGATGGCAATCCTGTAAAGGGGGGATTTTTTATAATAAGATCATTCGTCCCATCAAACACAATAGATCCACCATTTGCACTATTATATGTAGGTCCATTTGTCAATATTCCATTATTTCCACCACGTGAAATATCGTTCCACGATGTTGAACCAGAAACATAAGAGTATTGGTTTGCTGCATCAAGATAGAGCACCAAGCCATCTGTGACCACGCGAGGACTATAGTTAAATGCCATGTTGTAACCTTTGTTTTATTTGTTGTAACTTAAGATCTAATTGTTCTTGTGTTGGTTCATATCCCATTCTCGTTGTAAAGAATTTCTTATACCATTCTAATTGTTGTTCAGAGGTTTTATTTTTTTTAGATTCTGACAATTTTTTTCGAGTTTCTTCGTTATGTCGTTTACCATAAAACGGATTACCTTTGCCTGATATTTTTTTTATATGTTCTGCAGAATGTTTAAAACCTTTATTAGATTGTTTAGCTTTTTCTATTGCATCTAAAGGTCGGGTTTTTCCTAACCAATATCGTACTGGGTTTGCTTTATGATACTCTGACATTTTTTGTTTCGTTTCAACTGTATGTTTTGATCCTTTTGGCCAATGTTTATTTATACAACATCGTTGTTCTAAAAATTCTTTTGATTTAGGTTGTCGTTTACTATATTCTCGAATTATGTCAATATGTTCTTTTGATAACTTTTTACCTTTATGTGTTTTTGATATTTTTTCTTTTGTTTCTGGTGAATGCTTTAACCCAATAACTCCTTCTCCACCATATGCTATATTATATCCAATGTTCGGATTTCTAGAATCATAATGTTGTATCCAATACTTTTCTCGTTCATCTAACATATTTTTATCTATACATTTTTCTAATAGTTCTTTGATAAAAATTTCTTTGCCATATTTTTTAATAGCTTTTTTTAATAAAATGCCAGAACCTAAATATTTTGAATTATTTTTAGTATCTTGTCCTATATAAATTTTGCCATTAATGGTATTTGTAGTTTTATAAATAATCATAACTTACAGCCCTCTTACTATTGTTTTTATGGTCCATGCTCCGGAAGTTGAAGATCCGGTCAAAGCCATATTTGAACCTGTTACTATTACAGTAAACGAAACAGCACTTGTTGATCCAAAGTCTGTTGTGGTAGTTTCTGTGAAATTAACCGTGGATCCTAATTGCATAGCCATAATTGTACCCGCTCGTGCATTTGAACCTGATCGAACTGAATATTCGAAGAATGCTGTATCGTAGGATGCAGTTGGTAAACTGTATACTGTAAATGATCCACTATTTGTTTGTACAACTTTTGCAGTTGTAATCAACATTGGATCTTGATAGTTACCAATTAACGTGGTATTATCGGAGAATACCTCTAGTATTGGTAAACCGGAAATATCGTTTACACTAAATAAACTTCCGGATAAACTATCGGTTATAGAGAATAGTTCACCTTGTGAACCTTGTACTGTAAATATAGGTTGAGCGGAACCGGAACCAATTACGGTTAAAATAGAGCCGGATGTTGCTGTGTTGAATGAGCCTGAGATGCGGGTTGTACCGGCTACGTCTAGGGAAGATGTTGGAGTTCTACCTATACCAACATTGCTTGTAAAGCGACCTGTACCTGCTACATCTAATTTAAATCCAGCATTTGTAGTAGTTCCTATTAAAACGTTTCCTCCACTAGTTCCTTGGATTACTAAAGGTGAATTTGTAACAGCATTTTGAATTCCTGCATAACCACTCCAGCTACCTACTTCAATTAAGTGAGCGCCCATACCATATCCAACTGCAAGTCTTGAATTAGTACTATCAGCACCAAATGCTGCTATAACTCCAGCACTTGCATTTCGTACGTGGAAAGGATATGAAGGAGAGGATGTTCCTACACCAACATAAGCATTATCTAAAACAGCTAATGAAGCACTTGCATTTGAATTTTCAACACGGAAAGCAGTTGTAGAAGATGTTGCACCGGTGCCACGTATTTGTAATTGAGCAGAAGGGATGGATGAAAATCCTATACCCCATCCATTATCTCTCGAGAAAGTACCTATAATTTGGTTGTTTGTTCGAACAATTATCTTATGATAAGTAGCAAATGAAGCTTGGAAACCTGCAGTGCTACTGGTACCCTGATCTCCAGCTAAATTTAAATAATTGGCTGCTTTTAGCCCTATATCACCATCTACGTATAATTTTTGGAAAGGAGTACTTGTTCCAATACCTATATTTCCACTTCCACTTACAAACAATATATTGTTTACAGCAGGTGAATCTATTTCAAATAGAGCAGAACCTGATGAACCTGAAATGTGGAGGGATGCTGTTGGTGAAATTGTACCAATACCTACAGAGCCTGAAAAATCAACATATAATCTTGGGGTATTGTTTGTTATTAAAGATAAATGTCCGGCATCATTACCGCCATATCCTGAGGCTGGTCCACTACCTATTCTAGTAGGTACAAAGATTGGGGTAGTTAAATCATTGAAAAGTGCAGAATTAATTCTAAATCCATTACCTAATATTCCATTA
>Ga0315909_10010063_pt1 | contig 10137 bp, 13 predicted proteins | sample LakEriMetagenome_11_FD_203527 | JGI IMG/M metagenome (GOLD analysis project Ga0315909, IMG submission 203527) | Freshwater fungal communities from buoy surface, Lake Erie, Ohio, United States - Buoy 2 MA125 | ecosystem: Environmental > Aquatic > Freshwater > Lake | place: USA: Lake Erie, Ohio...
GGGTGTGGGCGCCATTTATGCTGCCTGGGTGCGTACGCCCCTGGTCACCGAAGGCGCGCTGCATCCCGGTTTCGTTCGACTGCGCCAGACCATGCCCAGGCAGATGAACGTGGAAGTTGATGCGGCGCAAGCGGCGCGCCTCATGGTCGATGGCATTGCGCGGCGCGATCGGCGCATCTGGGTGCCGGGTTGGGTACGGTGGCTGCACTGGCTGCGCGCGCTGCTGCATACCCCGATGGGCGAGCGCGAACTGCTGCGTGCTGCGCCGGACATCGAGCGCCATTACCTCGAAGGGCTGGCGGCCGAGGGCCGACTGGCCTCTTCGTTTGGGCCGCGCGAATTGCAGCGGGCTCAGGAGCGGGCCAGGCAGGGGTCTACTGCGCCGTAGCGCGAGTGGATTGCACAGGAGACGAAGGCGCCATATGCTTTGACATATGTCATCCATTCCTTTGGAGCCTACCGTGACTGAACGACACGCCGCATTGTTCCGCAACGGTCGCAATCAGGCGGTCCGCATTCCACGCGAGTTCGAGATGGAAGGCACTGAGGTGCTGATGAGAAAGGACGGCGACCGCCTGATCCTCATGCCCATCCGCAAGAACCGCCTTCTGGATCTCTTGGCATCCTGGGAGCCGCTGGACGAGGGCCTACCCGAGGTCGAGGATCTGCCACCGCAGACGCGGGACGCGCTGTGAATGCCGGGCTTGCATGGATGCTGGATACCAACACCCTGTCCGAGCTGATTCGCAACCCGCGAGGCGCGCTGACTGAGCGCTTAGCCGCCACCGAGCCAGACACCGTGTGCACAAGCGTTGTGGTGGCCTGTGAACTGCGTTTTGGCGCCCGTCGAAAGGGCTCGGATGTGTTGACCCAACGGGTCGAGCAGTTGCTGAACACATTGATCGTTCTACCGCTGGATCCGCCCGCCGACGAGCACTATGCAGAAATACGTGCGACGCTGGAGCGTGCCGGAACGCCAATCGGGAGTCACGACCTGTTTATTGCAGCGCATGCGCGCTCGCGCGGCTTGACACTGGTGACCCACAACGTGCGCGAGTTCGCTCGGGTACCCGATCTGCTAGTGCAAGACTGGTTGGCCAAGTGATCTTCGACGCCCTGTCGGAGTGCCATCCGCAACCGGTGGTTGCAATGCGCTAACGGTTGGGCAACCCGCGGACAGCGCCCGGCAAAAAACAGGATCATTTTCGCGTGGACAGGCTAACGACTGCTGGTGATCGTCGGTATCCGTCAATGTAGAGGCCTCTTCTATTTGGTCGCTCTGGGAGGCTCCCGTGTCCGAACGCATCAACGCTCGTCTGTCGCAACCCTTGGCTGAATTCGTGGACCGAATGGTCGGCGAAGCGGGGCTCTACGAAACACCCAGCGAGTACGTCCGCGACCTGATCCGCCGCGACATGGAACGCCGTGGCGGCCAGTTTGTGCAGGACGCCATCCTCGCCGGTTACCGAGACGTGGCGGCAGGCCGAGTCTTTGCGTCCACCGGCGACTTCAGAGCCGACATGGCGGTGCTTGACCGCAAGGAAGCCGATGGCTGGAAATGACGGCTCATTAGCCGCCGCGTTCCTGCTGACCCGGAATGCGGCGCTGGGTTTGCGCCGCATCCACGCGTGGTCGCGCCGTGAATGGGGCGAAGACGTTGCCGACCGTACGTCGCCGATCTGTATGCGGCGATGGGCTTTGCTGCCGCCAACCCGGAAAAGGGCCGCTTGCGGCAACACCGTTCGGCTCCGTTTCTGATGGTTCCGGCGCGGCAGCACTTCGTGATCTACGACCTGGTGCCGCAAGGTATCGCTGTGCTCACGGTTCAGCATCAAGTCCGCGACATCGAATCCCTGATCGCAGAACTGACCTCGGCCTTTCACGCCGAAGTCAAGAGACTGAAGAGTCAAGCCTGATTGCACCCGCACAAGCTCGTAGACGTGCTCATCAGTTCGGGAGGCCTAATCGGGGCAGGGTCAACGATCCACCACCATGCACGAGGGCTCGGATAGTTTCCGGGCCCTTTTTTTCGCAGCCTGCGATCCCCGCGCTACGCGGAGTTCCGGCCACCTTTGCTGCGGATGACCATCACCCGAAACGCCCCGAAGACAGGTTGCTCGCTGCGATAGCGGTCGGTCGATGCGGCAGGGTTTCACATGAAGCTTGCCGACGCGCCATAGACGGTCAGAGAGGGATCGGGCAGGGCCCCTGCAGGGGCAACACTCCGTAGAGCGCCTTGTTTCAGGTGAGTTCAGCTGTGCTGGCCTTCTGCCGTCGCTCCCAAGTCTGACCGAACTCCCGGGTGCTTGCGTAGACCTGAGGAAGGGGGCGGCCCTGAGGTAGCGTCATCCAGATGCGCAGTAGCAAGCGACGCCGATCGGCGTCGGGGAAGTCTTGATATTCGGTGCGCGAGTGCAGGATCGAAAAATTGCTGGCGATCTGCATGTCGCCAGGCTGCATGTCGAAGGATAGATGCCAGGCCGGATCGCCGCAGATTTCGTCGATCAGATCGAGCGCCTCAAATTGCTGAGGTGTCAGTCGCGGCACCTCCGGGAAGCGTTGCGCGGTTTCGATATATCGGCGCTTGTGCAGCGCGTTCAGGCGCCCGGCATACCAGGTGAGGATCGGAACGCTCTGGATCTTCAGGTCGGCGGGGTTCTGGGCACGCGAATCGAAGTGAAAGGGCTCTTGGGCGACACGGGCGAGGTCTGGGCGTCGGCGCAGCATCTCGTTGAATAATGCGCCGACGCTCATCAGCTTGCTGGTCCCGCCGCTTTGCGCAGAACGAATACACAGCAGCATGAACGCATCACCGCCGTCGTTATGGAACTGCAGTTCGTTGTTGGTCTCATAGCCGCGGGTGCTGTCGCTGCCCTCGACGCTTTTGCCAGTGTCGGTGACTTGATGCATGAGGTTACCGGCCTTGTCCTGGCCTTCCGCGAGACCGATCTGACTGGCAATGCCCCAGAACAGGGTGCGCGACTGATCAATTGTGTAGCGCTCGATTGGAAGGCCCCGGATCAGCGCGAATCCGCGCCCGGTCTCTATTTCCTCACGAACCTTGTGAAGGCGCGGGGCCAGAATCGGCAGGCGAAAGTCAGTGGCCGTGATCTCGAACAGGGGTTTTTGCATGGCCGTAACCTGGCTCAGGGCCTGGTCAATTTCGGCGATATCGCTGCTCGAAAGCTGCACAATCCAGTCCTTGCGCTGGCGCATCTGCTGCCCGCTCCACACGCCGGGGCCGGTCAGAGGCTGATCGAGAAGGGTGTCCATCGGCATGTCTCCAGTTGCCTTTACGTGCCAGGCGTCAGTTTCAAATCGCGGGAGGTTCGAAGTGCCTCCGCCGTGTCTGCCTTCAGGCGCCCAGCAAGCTCCTCGGGCGTGCTCCACGAAAGTTCCGATCCGATCGCCCGTTGGCGTTCAACAAACTCGGGCTGCGTCAGAACTCGTTTTGCTGCGTCGGACAACTGGCGCACGATTGGCGGTGGCAGACCCGCTGGTCCGTGAAGCGCATACCAGCTGTCGACGCGAAAGGTGGATTCGCCCGATTCGATGAAAGTACTGACATTCGGCAAAGCCCCCACTCGGCGCTCTGCGCTGACACCAATTGGCTTGAGCCTGCCACTCTGGATCTGCGGCAGCATCACCGGAGTCAGGGCCACCGCCAGATCAATCTGCCCTGAGATGGCATCATTCATCGCTGCGGCGCCGCCCTTGTAAGGCACGTGCAGGATGTCAACACCCGACTGGGCATTGAGGAGCTTGACGATGTATTCAAGCGAGGCGCTGCCAATGGTGATTCGCCCCGGGCGAGCACGAGCGGCGCTCAGCAATTCACGCACGGTCGAGAACGGGGCGCTCGGATTGGCGCAGACAACAAAGGCCATCTGGTTGATCAGCGTGATGGGCGCCAGGGTCTTCTGAGGATCGAAGGCCGGAACCGGGCCTGTGGCGAAGTTTGTGGCCAGGCCAGATGTGCTCAGCAACAGGGTGTAGCCGTCGGGGGGCGAGCGCATCGCGGCTTCGGTGCCAATATTAGTCGCCGCACCGGGGCGGTTGTCGACAACAAACGGCTGGCCAAGTTCGCGCGCCATTTGCTCGGCAAAAGCGCGTGCCACCAGATCTGTGGTTCCACCCGGCGGGTAGGGCACGATCAGCTTTATCGGGCGGACTGGATAGGCCTGTGCGCGCAATGGCTTGGTGAGGCTAAAGCCCCAAGCGGCGACCATCGATCCAAGTACGCCGCGGCGCTTGATCATTGCTGCAGTTCGTCTCATGCGAAGTCTCCTTGGCGTCGAGAATACGACGGAATGCGAGCCGGCAACAACGTCGATACCTTGCCTGCGACGTCTTGGAAGAAGCAAATGGCAAGGAGAACCGAGTGGCTATGACGATCCGTTACGGTCGTGAGCTGGCGCGTTGGCGTGGCTTTGGCGTATTTGCCCGCCAGCAGCAAGGGGCTACTGCCGACGCCTTGGTCGCAGCAGGCTAGCCAGCACATGGTCGGGCCTGAGAGGCTGTCGAGCCGCATCTCTTGGTCGAGGTGTCGCACGCGCGGGGCTTCGCATTCGAATGACCTGGCGAGTCTGACGGAGGAGCGGCTGGGCTGGCGTCCTAACCTTGATTGGTGTCGAATGTCGACATTCGACACCAACGGTGATAACGTCAATTTGATACGGCGCACGCATCCTGCGGGGCGCCCATCCTGGAGAGTCCTGTGCTCCCCGGTCCAGTCGTGATCGCCACCGAGCTGCACCGTACGCTGCCCTCGCAGGTGGCGGACTGGATCGCGACCGGTATCGTCGAAGAACGCTTCGCACCGGGCGAGCGTCTCAACGAGAAGGTGCTCGCCGAGATGCTCGGTATCAGCCGCTCGCCACTGCGCGAGGCGCTGCGGATGTTGGCGACCCGAGGCATGGTCACGATCACGCCGCAGCGCGGCGCGCGCGTCACGCTGCTGTCGGGCGACGAGGTGGTTCAACTGTTCGACATCCGCGCCGTGCTCGTTGGCCTTGCCGCCAGAGAAGTCGCAGCCCGCTGTAAGGGCACGCTGCCTGCCTCGCTTGCCGGGGCTCTCGCCGCGCTCGAGGCGTCGGTCGCCGACCCGGACGGTTATGCGCGTGCGAGCGCGGCCACGGCGCTTGAGGTCGCGCAGGCATCGGGCAACCCGCGGCTCGCCGAGATGATCGGCTCTTTCGCGCTCGCGATTGGACGCTATGCCCGGCTTGGTCTTGCGACGCAGGCGCGGCGCAACCGTTCGCTGCGCACCTGGCGTGCGCTGTTCGCTGCCTTCGTGGCCGCGGACGCGAACACCGCCGAGGTGCTTCAGCGGCAGCTGGCAGTTGAAAACCGCGACGCGGCGCTGCAGGCAATCGCAGCACGAAATGCTGAGACTGGCAGGACACCCGTCAAGGCGCGCCGTAGGGCGTGAGGCGAACGCGGTCGCATCGATAACGAAGATTGGAGACCCAATGAACACCACAAACTCCTCCCGAACTTACGACCATCCCTCCGCTTGGCGCGGCCCGGACATGGCGGCCCGTGACGATTGGATCGTGCGCCTGGACGACGAGGACCTCACCGAGCTCGACTCGGCGCTGTCATCAGCCAAGGCGGCTGGCATCGGCGTTCCGGCGCTCGGTCGCGAGGACTTCCACGTACCCCGGGTAGCCCGCAAAATGGCAGCAATTCGTGAGGCGCTTGAGGACGGCTGCGGCTTCGCGTTGCTGCGTGGCCTGCCGATGCACCGCTATTCCCGGGCCGACGCAGCTCTGGTCTATTGGGGTTTGGGTGCGCAGCTCGGGCCCGCGTTCGCACAGAACGCGCAGGGCGAGATGCTCGGCCACGTGCGAGACCTTGGTGTCGACTGGAAGACCGATGTGCGAGTTCGTGGCTACCAGACTCATGCGCATCTGCCGTTCCACAACGACTCGACTGATGTCGTCGGGCTCCTGTGTTTGCAGCATGCGAAGTCCGGCGGCACGTCACGCATTGTCAGTTCGACCGCAGTGCATAACGCGTTCATCGAGCGACGGCCCGACCTCTGGGCGGTGATGAACGAGCCGTTTTGCGTCGACCGTCGCGGCGAGGAGAGCGCGGGCCAGAAGCCCTGGTACACGACGCCATGCTTTACGCGCTTTGAGGGCCGCCTCTACGTGCGCTACAACCGCACGTTCATCGAGAGCGCTCAGCGCTTCACCGAGGTACCGCGGCTGAGCGATGCCCAGCGGGAGGCGCTCGACCTGATGGACTCACTGTGTAACGACCCGGCGTTTTACCTCGACATGCAGTTCGAGCCGGGTGACATGCAGTTCCTGTGCAACTACACCGTGCTGCATTCCCGCGCCGACTATGAGGACTGGCCGGAGCCCGACCGCAAGCGTCATTTGCTGCGGCTGTGGCTGCGCACCCCAGGCTTTGCGCGCTTGCCGCCGGCGTTTGCCGACCGGAACGAAGACATGATTGCGTGGCAGCGAACGCCGCGCGCGCCGGTCTTCGGGCTATCCGAGATCGTCGCCGAGCTGGCTCACTGAACACGCTGTCGCGGGCCGCAAAGACGGCACGCGGGCACCGAATCAAACGGAGGAGACGATGGTGAGAGCAAGCATGCGCGCGCTCGGTGCGATATGGCTGGTGGCGGCTGCCGCGGTCGGCGCGACGCTCGCGACGCCCTGCGCAGTCGCGCAGGAGCCGCCGTACCCGAATCGCCCGATACGGATGATTGTGCCGTTTGCGCCCGGTGGCGAGACCGACATCTTTTGCCGCGCGATCGCGCCGCGGCTGGGCGAGGTGCTCGGCCAGGCGATCGTCGTCGACAACCGCGCGGGCGCGACCGGTATCGTCGGCACAGATTTTGTCGCGAAGGCCAAACCGGACGGCTACACGCTGATCTTCGGCACCGCGGCCACGCACGCGCTAAATATGTCGGTATTCAAGAGCCTGCCGTATCACCCAGTAAAGGACTTCGCGCCGATCGCGTTCATCGGTACGGTGCCGATTGTGCTGTTTGCGCACCCGTCGATGCCCGACAATCTGAAGGACTTTGTTGCGCTCCTCAAGGCCAACCCCGACAAGTATTCGTATGGCGCGGCCGGCAGCAGCACAAGCCACCTTGGCGTCGAGCTGTTCAAGAACGCCGCTGGCTTCTCCGCAGTCCACGTACCCTACAAGGGCACCGGACCGGCGCTGCAAGACACGGTGGCCGGCCAGGTCCAGTTCATGGGCGGCTCGATTGGCGTCGGCCTGCCGATGGTGCAGGCCGGCAGGCTGCGCGCGCTTGGCGTAATGGGTGCTGCGCGGATGAACTCGGCACCCAACGTGCCCACTTTCGCTGAGGCGGGTGTGCCCGGGATGGAGGTCGGCACATGGAACGTCGTGATGGCGCCGCTGGGCACACCGGCGCCGATTGTTGACCGGCTCAACGCTGCGATTAACCAAGTGCTTCGCGAGCCGCCAATTCGCGCGAAGCTCGACGCCCTCGGCATCACGCCGGTCGACGATTCCACGCCCGCGAGCACGGGGCAGCGTGTCGACAGCGAGATCGTTCGCTGGGCGAAGGCCTTCAAGCTGTCCGGCGCCACGCCCGAGTAAACCGACGACCCCCGATCCCCCGCGAGAGGACCCAAGATGAACACCGCAACCGCACACCCCAACACTGAGACATCCGACACGACCGCTGCTGACCTACCCGTGTTCGACACGCCTCAGGCCTGGTATGGCCCGGATATGGCGCGACGCGACGACTGGATCCATACATTCACGCCCGCCGAGATCGACGAGATCGACCGCGCAGTGCGGCATGCCAATTCGACCGGCCTCGACATCGTTGACATTGGCCGCGAGCACTTCCCGCTTGACGCGCTGCGCGATCGAATGGCAAACGTTCGCCGCGAAGTGCTGCACGGCCGCGGCTTCTTCCTGATGCGCGGCATCCCCGTGGAGCGCTACACGATGCGTGAGTCGGCGATTGCGTACTGGGGGCTCGGGCGCTGGATGGGCGAGCCGGTGTCGCAAAACGGCAAGGGTCACGTGCTGGGCCACGTGACCAACCTCGGGCTCGACTATGCCGACCCTGAGGTGCGCGGCTACCAGACTCGCGCCCGGCTCAACTACCATGCCGACTCGTCTGACGTCGTGTCGTTGCTGTGCCTGCGCTCAAGCCGCAGCGGTGGCCTATCGTCAATCGTCAGCTCCACGACGATCTGGAATGAGCTGGTGCGCCGGCGTCCGGATCACGCGCGCGCGCTGACCGAGCCCTTGTACTACACGCGCTGGGGCGAGGTTCCGGCCGGGCGCCGACCGTGGGCCGAGATCGCCGCATTCACGCCGTGGCAGGATCGGATGATCGCGACGTATGTGCGCAGCGCGATTGAGAAGTCTCAGCTGATGTCCGAGGTGCCCCGGCTGTCGTCCTTTCAGCTCGAGGCGATGGACCACCTCGATGCGCTCGCCGCCGACCCGGCACTGCACCTGGACATGGCGTTTTCTCCAGGCGACGTCCAGATACTCTGCAACCACTCGATCCTGCACTCGCGTACCGCCTACGAGGACTGGCCCGAGCCGCACCGCCGTCGTCACCTGCTGCGTCTGTGGCTTGCCTGCGAGGACGGGCCGGCGCTGCCACCGTTTATGACGGGCGAGTTCCAGCGGGCGACGGCGCACGGTCGACCTGACGGCATCCGCGTGCCAGGTGTGCCACTCGTCGCACCGCTCGAGGCGCAGTGATGAACGCGCCCCTGATGAGAGTGCTGCGCCTGGTCGCCGCAGCGTGCGCGTTTGGTGTCACTGCATTTGCGCATGCGCAGCCGTTCCCCTCGAAACCGATCAAGGTGGTCGTCCCCTATCCGGTCGGCGGCGCGGTCGACGTGATGACCCGCCTGATTACCTCGCACATGCAACAGACGCTCGGTCAGCCAGTCATCGTGGAAAACCGGCCCGGCGCCAATGCCAACATCGGACCCGACGTGGTCTCGAAGGCTGCGCCCGACGGCTACACGGTACTGGCCACAGCAACCTACCTGATCGCGAATCCGCTGGTCGAGACCGGACTGCGGTGGACGCCTAAGGAGCTGGTTCCGGTTGCGCGCTTTACGGTTGCTCCGAACGTGGTGGTCGTGCCCAGTGGTTCGCCGTCGAGCACAGTGCAGGCGCTGGTGGCGGCGGCGAAAGCGCGACCTGGCGAGCTGAACTACGGCGAGGCCGGACCGGGCGCGCCGCAGACGATGGCGATCGAGATGCTTAAGAAGGTGGCCGGCATCCAGATGCAGAGCGTGATGTACAAGGGCAGCCCGCCGGTGATCGCTGACCTGATCAACGAGACGTTGTCGATGTCGGTGCTGCCTCTGAATGTCGCGATGGGCACTATCTCCGGTGGCCGTATTAAAGCCCTTGCAAGCACCAGCAACCGCCGCTCGTCGCTGATTCCGGACGTCCCGACGATGGCCGAGGCCGGCTACCCCGAGGTCACCGTGATCAGCTGGTACGGCCTGCACGTGCCGGCAGGCACTGCGCCGGAGGTGATCGCGAGGCTATCAGCGGCAGTCCGCGCGGCGGCCGCTGCCGACGAGGTGCGCACGCGTACGGCCGGCGTCGGCGGTGAGATTGCGTTCCTCGACACCGTTGCTTTCGACGCGTTTTTGCGCGAGGACGAGTTGCGGTGGCAGAAGTTCGTGGGGGCGCTGAAGGCGCGCTGACGCAGTCGCCCCTGCTCAAGCCGAATTGCATTCCCAACAATACGAGTAATCGGGAATGCATTTTGGTTAGTTGCTTGAACCGAGAGGCCTATAGCGAAGAATTCGCACAGGAGACGAGAAGCCATTGGCGTTTCGCCAGATCCCTACCGATCCGAATGCGCGCGTTCTTAAACGACGGGGAGGAGGTGGCGACCGCGGGCCGAGCTTGGATCTCGGTGAGCTAGTCGGTGTTTATCGGATCCGGCTTGAACGTGGTGCTACGTCTCGCTCGGAAGCGCGTACGTGACCTTGTTTTCGTCGACAGTGATCAATCCCTTGGATTGGAGACCCTTTAGCAGTACAGCCAGTTCTTCCTCATTCAACTGCTTCTGAAACAACGAGTTGATGGTGCTTGTGAGTGTCTTGAGCGTGCGTGGCTTTGAGGCGCCTCGTTGCCGAAGGTTGG
>Ga0315909_10010066_pt1 | contig 10133 bp, 14 predicted proteins | sample LakEriMetagenome_11_FD_203527 | JGI IMG/M metagenome (GOLD analysis project Ga0315909, IMG submission 203527) | Freshwater fungal communities from buoy surface, Lake Erie, Ohio, United States - Buoy 2 MA125 | ecosystem: Environmental > Aquatic > Freshwater > Lake | place: USA: Lake Erie, Ohio...
GGTAGTCGCGCATGGCCATCAGAATCTTCGCCGCCGTCTCCCGGATGTCCCACCGCCCGTGCCAGATGTCCTTCACCCACCACGTGCCGTCCTCGGTCACCTTCACGATCGCAATCGCCGACTCATCCAGCCGCTTCTTGGCGTTCGCCGCCTGCTTGGCCACTTCTTCAAACCCCGCCAGATCGACCGCCACGTAGTAACTGCCGTACTGCGGCTCGTCGCTGTACTTGATCCAGTCTTCCTTGAACACGTCCGACCCGGCGTTGTCGAAGCTCGCCATGTATTCTTGCTTAAATGCAAACGTCGACAGGGTCTTCTTTGCCGACTCGATCTCAGTCGGGTCAATCAGCGGGTTGTCCTTGGTGGTGAAGTGCCAGCTCTTCCAGTCGCTGTCGTCTTGCGTCTGCCCCAACTTGTACAAGTCGTGAAACCAATTCCGCCCCTTGGGCGTGCCGATGAAGAGCCCCCGCCCCTTCTTGTCCGACAACGACGCCCGGATGACCTGCTCCCACGCCTCGGGCTTAATGTCGGCCACCTCGTCCAGTACGGCGTAGGTCAAACTAACCCCCCGCAGCGTGTCCGGTCGGTCGGCGCCCCTGACATAGATCGTCGCCCCATTGATCAGCGTGATGTCCTGGTTGTTGATGTGACTGCCGGCGATCACGTCCCGCCCTAAGTCCAGCAACACGTTCCAGATAATCTGCCGCGCCTGCCCGTTGGTGGGCGCCACATACAGCACGGCCGAGCCGGGCGGGCAACGCAAGCCTTCAATTAGTAAAGTAGTCGCCGCCAGTCTCGATTTGCCGCACCGGCGCCCGGCCGCGACGACTTTAAACCGCGTCGGGTCGGAGAAGACCGTCTGCTGCCAAGGCAGGAGCTGAAAGTTAAGGTCAGCCATCAGTCCGGTGCCCCGAACGGGTCTTTGTACATGAATGCCGGCTCGAGAGGTGCAGGGGGCGCCTGTTGCGCGCGCAGCATCTGCATGTCACGGTCCATCACCTGATGCAGCCAAGCATCTCGGGCGTTCAACGCGTCGCTCGTCGGGTAGATCGGCCACTTACCGGCGTTGATGTCCTTCTTCCACGTCTTCCACAGTTCGCCTTCATCCTCGACGACGCGCCCGCCCACGAACCCAGGCACCGACACGAACTGCCCCTTGTACTTACCCGACGGTATCTGAATGCCGGTGGCGTAGATGGTGATTGGGTTGCCCTCGGCGTCGCGGCCGGGACTGGCCATATTCGCGCGGTGGTACATGACCTTGTTCAGCTCGGCCGGCGTTAGCCCCAAGCTATCCAAATAACTATCCATTGATGTCTCCTTGGGGCTGAAGCGTCTCCATCTCGAGCGTCAGTGGCTCGGATGCGCTGGGCGCGCCGATCTGAAGCGGCGTGCCGTCCATGCCGGTAATGTTGATGGTGACTGCGCTGCGCTGGCCGTTGGTCTTTTCAAACATACTGACCGGCAGCGTGCGGTCGACGCACATCTTTAGCGCCGCCATCTGGCCTGGGTGGCCGTCTTCTAACGCAATGTCGATGATCTTTTGCACGACCGCCTTGCCGCGCCCCTCGATCATCATCCGGCGCAACTCCTTGATCTTCTGACTCTCAGTCATCGGCAGTTTGCGCGGTGCTTTGTATTCCGTTGCCATCGCTTTTTCTCCAGTTGGAAAGCTGTTCGCGATTCTACCGTCAACTGTAGCTGCGTGGCATATCTGCTAGTTTGCTTTTTTTTGTGGGTTGGAGGCACCCGCAAATTTTAATCTGACAGACCACCCCCTCCCCCCCATCAATGTTGCCGAAAAAGCAAGCAATCGATAGCCAATGGCTACCGGCCGGCGGCCGAGCGCGTTTTACATAATGCTCGTTATGAAGACATGATGCGCAGGCAATTGACGCAGGCTATTGGGGATAGAGCCAGGCTATCGATTGCTCAGGGTTGATAGTTTTTTGCTGAGGGGTGAATGCGTGCGGGTGCATTTCGCAGGTACCTGTACGGTCAAGCGCCTATATATCAAAAACCCTCACTTATCGGATTTCCGTATATCTGAAAGTAATATTAATAACTTGTCATCGCTTTTGACGCCAGCGTTATACAGTACCTGGTAGCAGCTCAAAACGACATCAAGGCCTTTTGTGATGTTTCCGGATCCAGCGGCCGCTAAAATATTTAGTTGTTCTAACGTCAATTTTCTGTCGAATCTTTTGGGCGTCAATGTGGGCGGTTTTGGCATGTTGTCAAAAAGCGATGTGGGCAATGTGGGCAATGTGGGCAATGTGTTTTTAATCGCTGCCCCTCGAACTGTTAAATCTCAGCGCGGCCATTATTTCACATTTATGTGTAATTTCCGACAACTTGAAAAAAGAATGACCCACAACCCTATAAAATGCCCCAAAACCGTGGCGTATCAACGCTTTTCCGTGGGTTGCGCCATGACCCACAAAAAACCCACAAAACCCCAAAACCGAGGCGTATCAATGCTTTTCCGTGGGTCATCCCACAACCCACAAAACGCGTTTTAAACCCCTGAAACCGCTAAAACCCTTACACTTTCCAGGGCTATTCATTAGGCATGTAAAAAATTCTTTTACATTCTCTAAAAGTGTGCTATTTTGCTTCTGCAGTACATTCATTTACAAAACAAAACAAAGGGGTTATCAAATGATCACGGCTCACCTTACAAAAACCCGCGATGGCTGGAAAATCGCAATCGTTAACGGTGTCAAACCGCTTCTGGAAAACACCATTACCGAAGCTACTTTCCGCCAGAAGCGCGATGCAAAGCAATTTGCGAAATCTGTCGGCGCCAAAGCCTGGAACTATTAAACCGAAACGGCCCGCGCAAGCGGGCCATCATTGGAGCGAAAAATGACACACTTAGCCGATCGAATTTATGCAGCAAGCAAGGTAAGTAAAGCCGGCGCTGATTTATGGGAACTATTCAATATTCTCGCCGATGACGTCGACGGCGACGAATTGCTCGGCCGCTTTGATTCATACGTCGACAACCTAGATTCAGAAGCGCAAGCTTTATATCGCGAATTGAAAGGGGCTTGATCATGAAACAAACTATTCTCGAGATCCTACTAGGGACCCTTGTTTTTCTGTATCTATGGGCTTTTCTTTTCGTTTTAATGTCATTCTAAAAACTTTTTTGAAAGTGATCCGACCAATGAAAACCGTACACTTGACGCTGAAATCAGCTAACGTAAAAACCGGTCCTATACCGGTGTCGACGACATCGGCGCTATCGTGCCCGAGCGCGTGCCCGCTCAAAAGCGGCGGGTGTTATGCCGATGGCGGCCCGCTCGCGCTGCATTGGCGCGCAGTGACGGCCGGCGAGCGCGGCCTGGATTGGCAAAGCTTCTGCGACGCTATCGCCGCGTTACCGGCCGGCCAATTGTGGCGCCACAATCAAGCCGGCGATTTACCAGGCTTAGACAATTCGATTAATCCGGCCGCGCTCGATATGTTAGTAGCGGCCAATGCCGGCCGCCGTGGCTTTACTTACACCCATAAGCCGGCGACGGTCGATAACCTGGCGCAGATTAAAGCGGCCAATGCGGCCGGCTTTACGATCAACCTATCGGCCAATGATTTAACGCACGCCGATGCGCTCGCTGATACCGGCGCCGGTCCCGTCGTCACAATTCTACCGATTGACGCCGGCGCCAAAAACCGCACGCCGGCCGGCCGCTTGGTCGTCACTTGTCCCGCGCAGCTGCGTGACGACGTTTCATGCGCCGATTGTCAATTGTGCGCGCGCTCGGATCGGCCGACGATCGTCGGATTCTTGGCCCACGGATCCGGCGCCAAAAAAGCGGAAAAAGTATTTTTCATGGAAAAGGCGGCCTAATATGAAAACGATCACAGCGAAATACGACGGCTTTTGCGCCGCCACTGGCGCGCGGATCCTACCAGGCGACATCATCCAATGGAAGCGCGGCCGCACGGTCCTATTACAGCGCCGAGCGGCCAAAATCGACACGGTGACGCTGATCGGCGAGCACGGGCCGCGTGATTACTACCAAAACGCGCGCGGCCGCTGTATCGACGCGCCCTGTTGCGGTTGCTGCACTATTTAAACTTAAACGGAGGGTAAACAATGGCCTATACACTAAAGCGCTCAATCAACGGATTAACGCACGAAGATATAAAGCGAATCTATGATCAAAACCCGAATTTGACACTGCGCGAGCTGTCGAATCTAACGGGCTATGCGATATCGTATCTTAAAAAAATACTAATGGAGGGTTAACATTATGCAAACAATAGTTATCGACGGAACAACCTATAAAGTGAAATTTGATCGGGATCCGATCGAATTGGCCAAAGCGGCCCGCAAACCGTACAAGCCCAAAAAGCCCAAAGACATACGGAAATTTCCGCTTTGGACCGAGTCGGTATCGACGGCCGAATACATTCGCCGGTTCGACGTACTCAATTTCCTGCAGGCGGTCCGATATGACGGCGCCAACGCCGACACGGCCGCGCAGTACGACCCTTCAATTCCACTATGCGAGGTATTTACCGATGAATAACAGACCCGAAGCGGTTCAGGCTTTGCTCGATTATGCCGAGCATACGTTAAACCTAAGTGAATCAGATACCGCCGCCGCGTTGATTATGGCCGCCGGTGTATTGGCCAATGGTAATTCCGACAACGTTTTTACGCTGATTAAAGCGGTAATTGATACGCATCAAATCATGAAAGGGTCGGACCATGAATGAAGCGAGAAAAGACGCGGCCGCCGTGGCCGGCGCTCGGCGGCCATATGCGCACTACCTGGAGCGCGTCGAACAATCAATAGCTGATATCGAGTTGACCTGTTGGTACGATTTCGAGCCGGCCGATCGGTCCGTCGGGTTACCGGCCACGGCTTGGCTAATACACGCGCGGCCGGCCGGTTCGCCGTGTGATATCGCCGATATCTTAGATTCGCGCGTAATCAAGCGCCTGGAGCGCGAAGCGGCCGAAGTACTGGACCAGGAAAGCAACGATTCAGAAGGCGGCCGCTATGATTTTGATTAAACTTTTCGCCGCCGTAATGATAATTCTGCGAAGATTGTAAGCGCGTAATCTCCCCTTGGCGGCGCTGCGCGGTGTCGCCTTTTGCCCTGTACCGAGCCGAGAGCTCAGTACAGGGTTTTTTATTTCACCAAGCGCACGGCCGCCGGTGTCGGCGGTTGCTCGGCCAAACGGCGCAATTCCGTGCGCGACATGTCGGCCATGTCTGGCGCGCAGAATAGTTGTTTTTTGGTGTTGAAGTCACGCGAGTGTACGCGCCCCAAGTCTACCCATCCCGCTTCGGTTAACGCGTGCAAAAGCGCTACAGGTGGGATTTTGACGCCGGCCGGTGCGGATCCGGCCAAGCGGTCACAAAGCGAGAAAAACGGGGACGCAACGACACCGGCCGCAAATTCACCCACACGGCCGGTAATGAGTTCGACCAAGTACGACTCGGCCGTCGATCGACCATGGTCGATCATGATCATCTTGGCCTCGGTCATTGGCGGCGCGGCGCCTGGGTTAAACATTGACACGTCACGGCTGTGTAGATAAGACGCCACGGCCGCAAAGCCGCCCTTGTGTTTATACCAAGTCCATAAGCGCCGCGCGTCGGCCTCTGGCAGCCGGCCGGCGTCCGACCATAGGCAAAACCATCGCCGGTCATTGGTTGGGATACTAATCGCCGCCCGTTCGTTTGAGAATGCAACCACCAGGACGCGGTTAGGCGCCATGTAAGGGTGCAGACCCTTGCGGTTAATCTGTAAAAAGTCCGGCGGCGCGGCGATGATGGGTTTTAGACTATTTTCAAGCGCGCGCCGGTCCCGCGCTTCACTCTGGCGCAGCTCGGCGATTTCCATGACTTCACACTCGAGCGCATAGCCCCATTGGGACGTCAGTTCCTCGTTGCGCACCAAACTGCAGTTTTGTTTAGTGTCGCCGCCGATCGCCCAGAAAAACGGCGCCATCATGGTGTCTTTGCCGCTGCCGGGTAAACCGCCGACCAAGACGGCGTGATTGATTTTCACGCTCGGGTTTTGAATTTTGTAGGCAAGGACGTTCAGCAAATGCTCGCGCTCGTCCGTGTTCGGCACCATGCGCTCGACATGCTCGAGCCACGGGGACGCGTCGCCAGGCACCGGTACCGGCCGCGCGTCGCGCCAACGGTTACCGAACTCGACACCATCACGGCGCACCACCACGCCGTCACCGGCCGCGTAGGTGATGCCGGTTAAGGCCATTGCGCCTTTCGCGTCGCGGTTCTCGTCGAAACAGACGGACGCCTCGATTCGGCGGCCGTTATGAATCGACAGGCAGCTAATGTGGCGGAAAAGGGCATTGAAGGCGCTGCGCGTCACTTCTCGCCGATCGACCAGGTCGAAGTACGCCTCATCCTCGACAATGTACGCAAAGCGCTCATACCAGCCCTCGCGCTCGACACGCGCCAATTGCCGGCGCTCGACGTCTTCGACCACGTCGGACGCCACGTCCGGGAACTCGTCCGTCGGTTCGAGTTTGGCCAGCGCCATGTTCATCGTGCCAACGATCAGTTCCTCGCGCAGGCCGGGCTCGCGTTTCGGCCCACCGTTCGCAGCTACCCAGGCGAGGAAGTCGGTTGAACTAAGTTCGATACAGTGTGAATGCAGGCAGCAATACGCCCTCGAGGACGGGTTGTAGCGCCCTTCCGGGTTGCCGTCCGTGTGCTGATCCTTATTCGGGCAGACAACGCCGGCCCAGCCTTCGCGGTTGGGTTTGGTGAGCACCAGACCATGCTCGCCCAGCCAGCCGAAGACGTCGTCGCCACCGTCATCCGCCAGTTTGATCGGGTTAACGCCGATCGACTCGACCGGCACCGGTGTGACGTTCAATGCCGCGCAGATTTCATCTAGCGTGTATTCGCGCGTCGGGTGAAACTCGGTCAACTGCGCGGCGAAGCTATTGCGGCCGGGTTTCAGGTTAACCGAGCCCGGTAGCCGAAAGTTGCGCACCGGGTTGCAGGCGCCTGGGTCGCTGTAGCCGGCCGCTGCGATCGCTTTAATGGCCGCGGCATAGTCGGCCTTAGTCGGCTGCTCCGAGAATGCGTAGCCCCACTGAAACGATCCCGGCGACGTCTCCATGATCCAGGTCGGCGCTAACGGCGGCGTCTCAGGTGCTTTGGCCGGGTCGCCCACGTCATCTAACACCATCACCAAGACGTACTCGCAATTCGCGGCACTGGCGCTGGGTTTGCCATCGGTGAACCGGTCGACGATAAACGACGCGGTGTTGCCGTACCACGCCTCGCCATCACGGCGGCGGTGATCAGGATAGAACGCAGGCCAGACGGCTTTAACCGCCCCGTCGGCGTGTAGTTCGACCTGTCCGTCTTTGAGTTTTGGCTTTTGCCGAACGATTAATAGGGTTTCGCCTTCCGGCGCGAGTTTTGTGAGATACTCTAAGAACTCCAAATGCTTCTCCCGTAGTAGTTAAAGCCGCCCTGCCAGGCGGCTTTTTTTATTTGCCATAACGACTCATCACTTCCACTTCCGCATTCAGCGGTAATCCTGCCGCCCATGCAGGCGGCGTACACATGACTTGCTTTAGGGTATTGGGTGCTTCAGGGTCTGCCGTCTCCAGAACGATCTCGTCATGCACATGCAGCACGACGTCATCTAATTGGCGTAAAGAATGCCGTAGCAAGTCGTGTGCGATTGCCTGAGTAATATTCTCACAGGCCAACCCCTTCCACAAGCGCGCTCGCGGCCATTCTTTGGCGTCGGCCGCCGGTTTCCATGCCGCCTTGATATAGGTGATCTCATCACCCTCGAACTTAGCGAATGGGTAACACAGGATCCGACCCGAGGGCAGCGCATACCAAAGATGCTGACCGTCGTAGAGATACGTCACACGCCCGGCTGAGAACTCGCGCCCTGGGTTGCGCAGCGCCCGCGTGTAGGCGTCTTCGAGCTTCGCCCAGTAACGCACCGCCCATGCGTTCGCACGGCGCCACGCGTCCACAATCCGCCGCGCGTCCGACTCGGGCATCATCACACCGTAAGCGCGGCCCATTGCAGCGAACGCGCCGATCGATCCGGCGAAACCTAACGACAGAATCGCCACCTTGCCAATCTGGCGCTGGTCTTTGTCGACCGTCTCCTCTGGCACGCGGTAAATGCCGGCGGCTTCCCGCTTGTAGATGTCGCGGCCGTCACGGAAGACTTGTAGCACCTCTTCAGCCTGCGGATCGGCGGACGCCCACGCGGTGACTCGGGCTTCGACCGCCGACCAGTCGGCGACAACGAACTGCTTGCCGGGTGCCGGGATCAGTGCGGGCCGGAGCATTCCCTTGAGAACATCCGTAACGCGAACTCCAAATCTTGGGACGACGCTGTGGCCACGGACCATAGCGTGCCTAACGTCATCGGGTTCTGCTGCGCACTTTCGGGTGAAGTTGTGAACTTGCGCCCCATAGCTTGACGCACGCCCGGTGGCAGATCCTCCGGCGAAGACAAATGCACCTCGTACTCGGTGATCAACTTCGTCAGCCAGCTCGCCAAGGCGGCTGAACTTCGCAACCGACGACGCCCAGAGGTCATCCGCGCATTGAATGACGTCCGCAACATGGGCCGGAATTTCATCAGCATTCTCCTTGGCTAAGATGAGCAAGTTGGCGCGTACCGTCTTATCAATACTGTACTTCTTTTCGCCGTCCTTGTAGACCTCCATCAGTTTCAGCGCCTGCTCGCCGACGCGCTCCATCACCCACGCCTTCATGCGCGGGCTGCGCACTGAAGAGATATCACCCTTGGTTATATCTTGCACCAGGTTCTCGATCTCTTCCATCTCGGTCGCGGCGTACTTAATCGCGGCCTGGGCGAGCGGTAGGTCGAGCAAGACGCCGCGGTCGTTAATGCGCTCGTTGACGTGGTAATCGAGTAGCTCTTCGTCGGTGAGCTGGCGCATGGCCTTGCTGATCTCGCGCATGGAGCGGACATCTTGCTCGCAATAGCGAATCATCTCGGCCATTAGTTCGGGCGAATCATTGAAAGTACCATCGGCACGTGGAATGGATAGTGCGCGGATAAGTTGGCTACCTCGGTGGTCTTTGCGCATGTTGCTGGAAATGGCGCGTCCGACGTCCTCAAGGCTGCCCGGTAGGCAGTTAGCACGCGCTTGAGCCGCGGTGCAGTAGAACTGCTCGAGTTGAAAGTCACACTGTAAGACGTACCAGAAGATAAGACGTTCGAATGCAGCGTTGTGGGCGCGTATTTGCCCTGTGTGATTCTTAACAGAATCCGGAAAAGGCTGGTCGGGAGTCCAGGTGACAACGGGATCGTCATCAAATGCGTAGGACATACAAAGAACATCGGTGGTTCCGTCTTGTGCATAGTTATAAACTCCACGCGAGAACAGGTCACAGCGGCTGCGGGTTTCAAAATCACAATAAAGCACCTTCATTTTTTACTCCAACGCGTAATTCGCCCTTTATCAAGCGCGGCTTTTCGTTCTGGTGTCATCCACGTACCGTGTCGGATAGCGTCGCGTATGTTTTCTGCCCTTGTGCCCCACCGCAAATTTACTAGCCGGTTATCTGCGGGATTACCGTTTGCGTGCAAACATTCAAAGCCTTCCGGCGCGGGCCCCACAAACGCCAGCAAAACCAATTTATGTACGCATTGGCTGTTGCGTCTACCAAGCGATACCGATAGATGTCCTGCTGGCATACGCCCTGGCCTAAGCATACGGCCTTGTTTAACAGAAAAATACGAACCTTTAATGGTTCCCTCGCACATAACTAAACGCGTGGAAGACCGCACACGCCCTTGATCGCTGACTTCATATTGGCCTTCGTAGCCAGGTATAGGCTTCCAAATTTCTTTCATGCTGCCACCAATAAAAAAGCCCTGTTCTGCATTCTCGTCGTAAGACGTTGGCGGACTCGGCAGACACCGAGCAGAATGCAGAACAGGGCTTGTCTGTAAGCGTGCCGCCAAGCACATACAAATATTAGCATAGTGTAGGGGTGGCCCCAGCCATTCCGGCACTGTCACACTGATCCGACCAAGGATGCACGACACCAAAATGACCGGAGCCATAGAAGGGTGGGCCTACTCGCTGCGCCTGAAGCTTTCTCTGTGCCAGTGGT
>Ga0315909_10010067_pt1 | contig 10133 bp, 14 predicted proteins | sample LakEriMetagenome_11_FD_203527 | JGI IMG/M metagenome (GOLD analysis project Ga0315909, IMG submission 203527) | Freshwater fungal communities from buoy surface, Lake Erie, Ohio, United States - Buoy 2 MA125 | ecosystem: Environmental > Aquatic > Freshwater > Lake | place: USA: Lake Erie, Ohio...
GGAATATGTGGTTTTTCGTTGGACATACTGTAGCCTATTTAAGGTTGCGTAGTTTATAAAGGGCTGACAGATAAGTTTCTACCGCAGTATCAATAAGATTCTGAATAGGTGTGTCTGTCTTCTCAACGGCAGTATATCTAATCTTTTCAAGCATTCCAAGTTGTTTTTCAAGAATATCAGCAATATCGCCAGTATCTGTTTCGGTAAGCATAGGAATTTTACCAATTAGCCCATGACGCCCTTGATAGGCTTCTGCAATAGCGTCTGCGTTATCAATGATTTCATCATAAAACGTGCCAAGAGCCATATGCTGTGAAAATGAAGTTGTGCTTAAATGCGCACGATGAGCAACTTCTCGGCTTAAAAATAAAATAGCTATTAAACGTGCAATCATATTAATTTTTCCTAGTATTTAGTTATATTCGTAAACAACGATAATTCCGCTACCGCCAGTACCAGGACCACCGCTATATCCAGGGCCGCCGCCACCGCCGCCATATATACCATTACCACCAACAGTTGCATATCCACCAGCATAACCACCTCGACCAAAAAATGGGGGATCACCTCCCTGGCTACCAGTTGTACTTCCTTGGGTTGCATTGGCTCTGGCTCCAGGGATATTTAAATCTCCACCGGATGCTGTTCCACCTGGGCCACCTTGGGGATATCCACCAGGATTAGAGCTAACACCACCGCCCATGGCAATCATGGAACCAAAAGTTGATTGCGCGCCAGAAGTATCTGGCCCCGCCGTCGCAGCAACGACTCCAGCAATTGAAGCTGTGGACGTTACATCTATCATTTTAATTGCGCAACTACCGCCGCCACCACCTGCAAGACCTGTTCCAGATTGCGCACCGCCGCCGCCACCAATACAATACACATATATCTTTTTTATACCCGCCGGTCTAGTCCAAGTAAATGCACCAGGAGTTGTAAAGTACTGAACAGAAACAAACCCACCAGCACCGCCGGCAGGAGTAAGGTTAGCCAAAACAAAAGCCGTAGTAGCTATCTGAGTTGTATTAGTACCAACCGCAGCAGTTGGTGCTGTAGGAGTTCCTGTTATTACTGGCGAAGCTAAAGTAGCTACACCAGAAAAGTTATTAGTACCACTAAATGTGTTATTACCACTGTGAGTATTGTTGCCGCTAAATGTATTAGTACCACTATGAGTATTGTTGCCGCTAAATGTATTAGTACCACTAAGCGTACCACTACTATCAAATTGCACTAAATTATCAAAAATAGCAGATACTGGCCGCATAGCGCAACCAGAGCCAGAAAGAAAAGCTTGTGCTGTTGTACCATCTTGGGCGCGAACAACCGTTAATGTGTCTGTAACTTTAGCGGTGCACTTAACAATTTCATAGTTACCAACGCTATCAAATAAAGTTGCATAGAAAAAGCTACTTCCACTTGGTGATGGAAATAAAGTACCCAGACCTGCGGCTAAAACAATTGTAGTATCACTAGTAGTAATAGACGCTGCTAAAGTTGCAGTAGCATTATTTTTAAATAGAGCTGGCATTTTTTTACCTTTATTTGTTAATTTAATCCTCTTTTGGATACTTAGCCTTAACCGCTAAGCAATCCGCTATGTATTTATCAATTTGTGCTTGGTCACCCTTTACTACACCGTCAAGGTAATCGGTAATTGGGGGATAAGACAATCTGCGTTTTTCAGAATAATCTATATTTATTCCAATACTTTCTAAATATTCAACAGTCATAATTTTCCTCTTTAAGCATATTCATAAATAACTACAAGACCAGAGCCGCCACTACCGCCTCCGCCCCCATATCCTCCGCCACCGCCACCGCCACCAAATCTACCATTAGAGCCGCCTGCACCGTATGATCCTCCGCCACCGCCTACTCCAAAGAGAGCTGGATAACCGCCGTTCCTTCCAAAGTAACCACCACTTACATACATGCCACCACCATCTCCACCATTAAGGGCAATATCTGATCCTGACGTACCGCCGCCTGTACCACCATAGTTATATCCGCCTGAATCTGCGCCTCCTCCACCAGAACCTGAAATGTAGATTGAAGAAAAATCTATATATGAACTTTGTCCTGCAGTACTTTGACCACCACCTGTACCTACTCGCAAAGTGGCTGTTGTAATAGATGATGCACTACTTATAAATTTAACTGCGCAGCCCCCTGCGCCGCCTGACGAAGCACCAGTGCTAGTATAAGATTGCCCTCCACCTCCGCCGCCAATGCAAATAGCATAAATCTTGTTGGTGCCTGCAGTTTTGGTATATGTATAAGTACCCGCAGTTGCAAAAACTTGCACATTAATTAAAGATCCACCACCACCTGCTGATGCTAAAGAAGTCCAAGTAGTGCCGTTAGATGTAAGTACATTACCGTTTGCCCCAGGAGCTACAAACAATGGTGCTGATATTCCATTACCAAGAATGACATTATTAGCAGTTAAAGTTGATGCTCCTGTACCTCCATTGGCTACAGCCAAAGTCCCAGCTGTAATGCTAGAAGCATCAACTGTCTGTGCCGCTGAAATACCAGTAGAGCTTACTCCTGATATTGAACCTGTACCATCAATTGTTATAGCCATAAATAAAATCCTTTGTTATTTACACATCGCCCGTGTTTGTTGACGGGAACGCACGACCTGCCCCCCAAATAATACGAACTGCACCAGTCCCACCAGCAGAAGTTACACCTGTGGCATTGTCCCATGACCCACCGCCTCCACCACCAGGAAACCCACCCGAACCACCTTGTGAAGGATAACTCATTGCACCATTTCCATTACCGCCCGATGTCGTTGGGTTTGTAGTGCTGTTTATGTTTGCGCCACCGCCACCGCCACCTGTTACGTTGTATTGACCATTACCACCACTACCACCACCGTTTGCACCAGCAAATCCAGAAGTAGATGTACCGCCGCCACCGCCAGATCCATAACCTACTCCTGCACTACCAGTACTTAATGAGAATGCCCCAGTTCCACCAACACCAGTAAATCCACCGGCACCACCACCGCCTCCGCCTCCGTCGTAGCCACCACCACCACCTCCACCATTGCCGCCGCCAGTTGTAACGCCGCCTGGAGTGCTACTAAAACTATATGTACCACCTGAACTACCGGGGTTTGTAGGGTAAGGGTACCCTCCTTCTCCACCATTACCTGTCATTGCAAAAGACCCAACAGTAAAACTAGATGGGTTGCCGTTTTGTGCTTTGCTACCATAAGCACTAGCACCAGCAGGACCACCAGCGCCAACAACTACAGCATAAGAGTTCCCTGGCGTTACAGGAATGTCATTAGCGTAAGCTAATCCTCCGCCGCCACCGCCACCGCCACCGCCGTCACCAGCGTTGCCATCATCCCCTGCGCCCCCTCCTCCAACAGCAACGGCACAAATTGTTGTAACTCCCGCAGGAACTAAAAAAGAATAAGATCCTGCGGATGCGTAGACTTGCTGGCCCCCACTTATACCACCAATGCTAGCCAAGACGCCTTGTAAGATCCCAGACATTACGGTGTATATCCTTGAGCAATAGAGCCGTACCAGTTTGTACCGTCAGATATAAAAGACAAAATGTCCATCTTACCAGCGGTTGCCGTTATTGTCGGCGCTCCAGCAGTTCCAAATTTAACACCAGTAAATGTAGCTGTGCCGTTACCAGTAGAGGCTGCTTGCTTAAGTAACAAAACAAAAGACTGCCCCGCTACTGCTGATGGCATAGTAAATGTACACGCTGTAGAAGCTGTTAACGTAGCTGTTTGTACTGTGCCGCTTGCTAAACTTAGTGTGTTTGAAGATGTAACTGTACCAATAGCAACTACGGCTTCTTTATAAGAGCCACTAAACGATACTCGCTGACTGGTATCAATAGACAACGCAGTAGTACTTCCGTTGGTTGCTAATTCTAGTACTCCTGAGTTATCGCCTGTTATAGCAATTCCTGAGCTAGTTGTTGCGGATACAATGCTTGGCATTTAATTTACCCCCTCTATAGGCGCTGTTATCTCCACCCAGTTAGTTGTTGGTTCGTCCCAGCGATAGGATTTTCCGTCATTTGGGTATGGTACAGGGGGGTCAAACATGCAAGTAGTCTCGTTAAACACCCAAGAAGCTGGACCATTATTTGCGGCAAAAGTAGCTTTGACTTGATTCTGAAGTGCAACTATTTCTTCACTAGTCATTGGGTCGCATGCGTATGTGTCTGCCCAAACGCCATCGGAACGTTTCTGATAACTTGTCCTGCGATTTTTTTCATACGGAGTTGGTATTGGAGCAGGTACACGTTCAAACCGAGCAAAGTTACTTGGTAAGTTATTAGTATCAATATCTGGAAACGCCTCACGAAAGTTGTCGCCCATAATTGGATGGTTAACTGTTTGTCCGTTTTCATCTACTTGAATAAAAAGTTCCATACTATTTCCTTAAATTAAACATCAGGGGCATTGTATGGGAATGATCTTGGTGCACCAGGACTTCCACCTTGCCACATAATTCTTACTCCACCAAGACCTCCATAACCACCACCCCATCCTGATGCACCGCCACCACCAAAATAAGTTCCACCGCTGGCGCCGCCACTAAACATACCGCCTCCAGTAGCGCCGGCTGATCCACCTGAACCACCACCGCCGCCTCCGCCAGCACCACCGCCAGTACCGCCTGCACCGCTTGCGCCTTGACCTGTAAGCCCAACACCGCCACCGCCACCGCCGCCGCCGTTATAGTAAGGGTAACTAAAGTTATAAAAACCGCCGCCGCCACCGCCGCCACCGCCGCCACCGCTTCCAGAACCCGTATCATCCCCACCATTACCACCAGCGCCTGTATAACCACCAGCACCGCCACCACCAGTAGATAGTGAATAAGGGCCACTAGGGTATCCGTTGTACCCAGCTCCTCCCGTACCACCATTACCACCACCATCACCTGTATAACTACCACCAGTACGTGAAAGATGCCCTGCGCCACCGCCGCCAGATACAGTGCCTGAACTTATAAAATAAGAAATTGCACCATTAAACTGGCCTGAAGAAGAAGGGCTATTGTAATTAAGATCGCCTGCTGCAACTGTGTATCCAGTTCCTGGTGTTACAGCAATATTATTTTTCCATCCTAAACCACCACCTCCAGCACCGCCTGCACCGTTTTGATAATATGTGGCGGTGCCATTACCTCCGGAACCTACACAAACTACGCTAACAGAGGTTACGCCAGCAGGACAAACCCAAGTGTACATAGAAGAACCACCAGCGTAGGAGTAAGTACCGTAATAGTATTGTTGGCCTGCAAGTGTAACTGGAGTTACTGAATTACTTGCAGCACTAGCAGGACCTGTTCCGTTAGCGTTAGTTGCAGTTACAGTAAATGTGTAAGATGTTCCAGTAGTTAAACCAGATACAGTAATTGTTCCTGAGCCTGATTGAGATACTGTTCCTGTAATACCGCCTGGACTTGATGTTGCTGTATAAGATGTAATTACAGAACCACCATCACTTGCTGGGGCTGTATATGTAACAGTTACCGAAGTCCCTGATGCAACAGTTGCTGTTCCTATTGTTGGCGCTCCAGGGGTTGCAGGACCACCTGTTAGGAAAGAATTACGGGCAGCAAACATTAGGTTAATCCAGTGCCTGAAATAATCCATTCGGTAGAGGTAATCTTAATTGCAGTAGCAACACCATTTGCAGCAAGAGTTCTATTACCTGTTGTTCCTGCACCTGCTAAACGCATGGTGTCGGTAGTTATTTGAATTGTTATTACACCAGCGCCATTTTGGTTGATAAACGTAACCGCAGTACCAATTGGAAACGCAACTGAGGAGTTAGCTGGAATGGTAAAGGTTCTTGCTGTGGTATCAGCAGATGGGTGAAAAATTTGTTTACCAGAATCTGTAAGAACTAATGTATATGCTGTACCTGATTGTAAGTTTTGTGGAATGGTTAAAAAACCAACGGCGTTTGTGCCATCTACTGTGCAATTAGTTAAAGTTCCGCCAGTAACAATTACAGTTCCCGATGTAGCTGGCAAGTTTAATACGGTAGAGCCAGCAACGGCTGGTGCTTGTAATGTAACACTTCCACTAGTTGAGCCTGATAAAATAACACTCATAGTACTACCCACCTTTTGCCAGAATTAACTGTAACTGAATAGCCAGAACCAATAGTAATAGGACCCACAGACATACTGTTATAAGTAATTGTAATATTTTCGTCAATATTTGAAGCGTTATAGGCAATTGCTTTTACTGCAGCAGTTCCAAAGTATTGACCGCCTGATGGTGGAGGAGAACTAACCCATGCAGATCCATTTGAAGTTAATAGATTACCAGCAGTACCTGAAGAAGTTAAACCTGTACCACCATTTACCGGCGCAACAACTCCAGTTACATTACCAGCAGTACCGGTAGTATTTTGATTTAGTGTTGGAATGTCTGCAGCGGCAACTGCCCTAAATGTAGGTGCTCCAGCGCTTCCGTTAGGAGCTGCATAAAAAGTATTAGCCGTTTGAGAACCAAAAGTGTCTTGTTTATTGTTAAAGGTAGTCCAATCTGCCGATGTTAAAGCACCACGAACAGAAGCCGAAGCTGATGGAAGGTTAAAGGTATGGACATCTGTAACGCTTGAGATATTAAAGTCTGAGCCTGATGTGCCTGTTGTAAGCCCTTGAGTTTGAGCAGTTAAGCCATTTATTGCACTAATACCGGTAGAAAATGTTGTAATAATTTCACATAAATGACTGTTTTCGGTGTGTAAAGTAATTGTTCTACCGCTGTGGGTTACATAAACTCTTATGACTAAACGGTCAGTTACGGCTAATGTAGTTTGAGGTACTGCTAAAGCTGTAAAATACAAATCAATAGATGTACCACCTGTAATACTTTCAGGAGCTGTTGACCCGCTTGAAATTAAAGTAAATGTTGTGCCATCATACTTATATAACTCTAAATAAAAACTAGGAGTACCTCCGGCCGCAGATGCACTAAAGTACATCTCAAAATTCCAATTACCTGCTGGAATTGCAAGTAAAGACGGATCGTTTGCATCTGTAATGAACTGGGCAATATAACCGTTAGCGCTAATGGTAAAATCTGTACCCGCCCCTAATATAGGGGTTCTGTTCATTTCATAATAGATATTACCACTAATAGTGCCTTGATTTACGCTACCATTTAAATAGTACGTAATAGACGCTCCGCCGCCGCTTCCTCCAACAGCAACGCTTAAATTACGAGTTGACCCTGTACCTGTAATATTGACAGAGCCGTTCGTAGACGTAAGCGTTTCTATCTTAGCGTCGTTAAGATTTGTAAAGTTGGTGTCGACCTCGTTATTAGTTAACGGCGATCCTTTACCAGCACGAGTAACAATGGTAGTCAAAATCTACCCCTTTATCCGTTTATTACTTACGATATTGTAATGGTCCAGGTGACGCTTAAGGCATCATCTACACCTTTGTTTACTACAGAAAATACTGTGCGGCAAAGCATAGTTCCGGCAGAAGCTGCATTAAAAATACCTGCTTCAGTAACAGCACCAGTACCTGTACCTGCTGGGAAAGTTGCAGTGTAAGTTACTACGTTAGTAGTAGCTGTTGAAGCAGCCAAAGCTACACGACCTAATTCAGACCCAAGAGTAGTATCCCCAGCTGCTGCTGCTGTTGTTCCTGATCCAACGGCCATATGACTCATGACGTTAGAAGCAGTACCAACCATACGTGAAGCGACAAAGTTCTTACCAACGGTAACAACTAGGTTTTTAAAATCATACTCTTCTTTTACCTTACCATCAGCACCAGTAACAACGACTCGCAAGGAGCCGGAGGCTTTTAAGTTTTCAGTTGCGTTCATTACAGCTCCTTATGTAAATGTGCGGGTTTGTCCCACATAATCTTCTAAAAAATAAGTTATATCGCAATAGTCTTGCATAGACAAGACTCCACTACTAGATAATACCGCATTATCCGATTTATTTGTCGCAAAAACAACTGTTTGCGTATCAGATACCGCTAATGCCTCGTTTAGTACCTTAATAAGTAAGTACTGAATATTTCCATCCATCATGTCTTGAAGGCCTATGCTTTCAGACAAGTTTTTAGTTATATCTAGAGCATCAGAATCAGAAACTGTCGCTAAATCCTGTTTTGGTGATGGATAAATATCTAAAACAGCTGCATCAGGAGCATTAAGTACGTCAGTAAAGTTACGTATGTATACTTTAAATACTTGAACTGCGTCAGATAAAGTCACAGAATCTGCTATTGCTTTTTGTGCGGCGTAAGTTATTGAATCTACAGGAACACCTAATGTATCTGCTAAAACTTTAGTAGTTGCTAAAGTAACTGCATCTGTTGGAGTTATTACTTCTACCCCTAAAACATCAGGAAAAGTCACAGCTGCACAAATATTTACGTCTAAATAACTGACACTAAAAGTAGGTTGTAGGTAAGAAACTTCTACTCTTACCGCTTGGTCAGGATTAAGACAATTAAATGCCATTAGAAATCAGCGCGTAAGGTAAAGCTAAGTAAGTCAAAAGCCGTCAAAATCTGACCATTAAAACTCATCTCAATTTCACCTTGATACTGTCCTGCTGGCACATCTAATGTAGTTCCTGGAAAACCAAAACGAACAACACCATTAACTGCATTTACTTTTGAACAAGTTAGTGTAGATAAAACTGTAGTACTACCAAGGGCACGAAACTTAACAACTACTGTAGTTGTAGCCGCTGAAAGGTCAATTGGGTCCCCAGTTTGCCGGTCGGTAAGAGTTAGAGTTACCTCTGGTAAATTGTCGTTTTGTACTATGCGTATAGTGCTCATGCCCACCTCTGGAATTCGGTTCTTGTAGAAGCTCGTGTAAGGCCCTTGTTCATCTGGATTCTAGCTCTACTGATATGATAATTAAACATCTTAGCGGCTTCAATAGCCCCTGCTTTATCGGTGTAATCCTGCCGTGGCTGAGCCAATAAACGAGCTCTAGCGCCCCAAGCAATAGCTTCTGCCCACTGCTCATAGATTTCAGAATCAATCTCCGTAGAGTCTTGAGTCGGGGCTAAAGCGGTTCTTAAATACAAAGCACCTGGTTGGGTAATATACGGAATAGGTACTAAAAGAACTTCTGGTTTAATAGTCCTGGTAATATACTGAGGTGATCCCTGCAACTGATCCCATGCCCCCATGCGGTAAATATCAGCTAATTCGTCAGGGCTTTTAGGAATAAGCAACGCAGTGTTAAAGTAAGCTTGAATGGGCCCTACCAGCTTGGTGTCTGCTGGGGTGTTAATTACATAACTTGCTTGCCCATTAACTATGTTAATAGCTGGAATGGTGTACTGCCAATAGTAAGTTCTTTCACAAAACTCAATACAAGCCTGTTTAATTGCGTCAATAGCAATAAATTCAGATGCATCAGGTACATATTGCAGTACTCGAGGCAAAAACTCGTCGTAAGAAACAGAAAAACCGTATGCTTGGGTCATGACTCAGATCCTGGTTTGCTTGGGTCTTTTGGAGCAAAATTTTGATTTGGGCTATTAGCTAACTCAGAAGTTGACTTAATTTGCATAGAAGCCATAAATGTAGACAAGTATCCGCTTGCAAGCTGTAATCCTGGAGCATACTCTGCATCTTTACTACAAGCCCGATAAAGAATGTAGTCCAATAGAACTGGCTCAAAAGTATCACTAATTGATATTACAGTACTTTCTGAAGTAATCATCGGAGGTACTGGAGCGTAATTAATTTGTACATAACCCTGACCATTGTTAGGAGGGTATACATAAAACACTGTCTGATCTTGTTGATCGAATATGTAATGTTTTGGAACTGCAGACCTTGCGGCTGCATGCCAAGTAGGGTTAAAAGAATCAATTAGTTCTCTAGAAGTTACTCGAATTGCACGCCCTGGCGTAGAGCCATTTGTGCCCATGTATCGAATAAGTTCTAATAAAGTCCATCCGTCTGACGGAATATTCTGTCTAGTACCTGCAACTAATTGAACTGTGCTGACTTTATTAGTCGCACTAGGGGACATGACAACAATTTGTTTCTGCCCTTGATTAAGCCAGTCTAGTAATTCAGCACGTGACCAACGAGTATTACCAACGTCAGTTAACTGAATCG
>Ga0315909_10010070_pt1 | contig 10130 bp, 7 predicted proteins | sample LakEriMetagenome_11_FD_203527 | JGI IMG/M metagenome (GOLD analysis project Ga0315909, IMG submission 203527) | Freshwater fungal communities from buoy surface, Lake Erie, Ohio, United States - Buoy 2 MA125 | ecosystem: Environmental > Aquatic > Freshwater > Lake | place: USA: Lake Erie, Ohio...
CGGAAGTTGTCGTGGGTGGGCTTGTAGCGCAGTTGGTCCTTGCCGTAGGCCTCCGTGGGGCCGCCGACGCCGAGCACGCCGATGACGAACGGAAGATCGGGAGCTGCGAGGTCGCGGCGCACATCGCGGATGAAGTGAGCGAGGGTTTCGCTGTAGGCATCGTATCCGCCCGGCTGGTCGCGCCGTGGATACGTTCCTGAATCCACCATGTCATTCCATCCCTGGAACCAGACGAAGCCGGCGAGTTCATGTTTGGCGGCAGCATCGTGGCCCGGGACCACACGGGAGAGATTGGCGAGGACGCTGCGGACGTGATCGATCATGAGGCGGTACGAAGTTCCGGTCTGGGCGGCCTTTTCCGCTTTGAGAGCAGCGGTGTCCTTGCCCTTGCGTGCGAGTTCCTCGAGTTGGCCATCGGGAAACGGATACGGTCCGGCGCTCGGGGGCCGGAAATCAGTGTGCAGACTGCGCCCGCCCCACGAAGTTTTGATGATGAGGATGGGGGCGTCCGTCACCGTTTCCATGGCGAGGCCGAACGTGAATTCCGGTCCGATTTTCGGGCCGCCCTGAGCGGAACCAAAGCCCGCCGTGAGTTTGCCGGTTTGTTCGGTGTCGGCCGTGCCGAGCGACGAGATCCATGTGCGTTCGGCGACCCTTGGTTTGCCCGCGGCATCCGTCATGAGGTCGAGCAGGGGCTTTGATTCGCTGTCGAGGCGCAGGCGTTCGAACGTGCGGAGCTGGGCGTGGCCCTGCATGTTCGACTGACCGGCGAGAATGTAGACCTGGAGCGGTTTGGGCGTATCGGCGGCGGCGCACTCCGTTGCGCGACTGGCGGACAGGAGAAAGAGGGAGAACAGGGAGAAAGGGAGGAAGGCTCTCATGAAAAGAAAAGCACGTTGGGCGGGCGGGACGCTGATGTCTCGGAATTTCATGGCCGCATCTGCGCCTCGCAATCGCTCCAACCAGGCTCCAATCATCCTAATATCAGGATTTCGCCTTGAACTTCCGGACGTTCTCCCTCATCCCAGAATCCATCGTAGTGGTCGACAGATGAATCCGACATGAACCCTGTGCCCGCAGAGACAACCGAGTGCCCCATCCTAGTCAGCCCTCTGCTGCGGAGCATCGGAGCGACTTCACCTGTTGCCGGGCGCTGCCGGTTGAGCGCCGGTGGTCCATCGGAAATCCCTGGCATCCGATGACAGGGCCGGTTCCGAGTCTGGTGGTGTCCCCACCGCGGGAGAAACTCAGGATATTCTACCTGAGCTACTGCTCGCCGACCCCGACATGGGGTGGGGCCATGGCGTTCTACCGTCACTTCATCGAGCGTCCGGATTTCGAAACGATGGTGGCGACCAATGTCCCGAATTTTCCTCAGGAACTGGTGAGCTACCGCCCGTTTCGCTATGATTCCTCGAGGCTGAGGAGGCGGCTTCTGCGGACCCGCCTCGCCCCTTGGCTCGAGGGACTGCAGGCACTGGGGTACTTGGGAAATCCGATCAAGGACGTCCTGGCGGCGGCGCGGTCCTTTGCTCCCGATGCCGTTTTCACGGTGGCTGGTTCGTGGGATGCCAGTGCCCTGCTCGCGCAGGAGCTGGCGTCCCGCCTCCGGGTGCCGCTGGTGGCGAGTTTCAACGATTGGTTCAACTTTGGCTGGTTTCCTGCGCATCGGTTCTTCCATCGGGCGATCGAGCGGCGGTTCCGGCGGTTTTATCATGAAGCGGATGTGGCGCTCTGCACATCCGAGGGAATGAGAGAGGAACTCGGGGAGAATCCGAGGGCCCACATTCTTTACCCGACCGGGGCGCTTATGGATTTGGCTGCGGGAGGGGAATCGGAACCGTGGCGGCCGGGGCACCGGCCATTCACCGTGGGGTTTGCGGGGAGTCTTTCCGAATGGTATGGCCGGATGCTGGAGCGGCTGATCTCCGCCGTGCGCCGCGCCGGGATCCCGTTGGACTTCCGCATTTTCGGGAGCAACGCCTCTTGGAGTCAGGCATTCGATACCGAGGTGAAAGCGGAAGGGATTTACCTGGGGCATCTTCCGTTTGAGCAACTGAGCGAGGAGATGGCGCGAGTTGATGCGCTGCTGCTGCCCATGGGTTTCGAGGAACAAGCGGCACTCGTGGAAAGAACGAGCTTCAAGACAAAGTTTCTGGACTATCTCACCTACCGCAAACCGATTGTCGTCTGGGGTCCTGGCTACTGTTCTGCGGTAAGGGTGGCACGGGAATTTGATTCAGCAGCCGTCTGCGCCGACGAGAAAGAGGATTCCGTGATCAGGATGCTGACGGATCTGTCGGCCCGGCCCGAGCGGCAGAGGGAGTTGGTGGAGCGGGCGATGCGGATGTATGAGGATCGGTTTCATCCTGACCGGATTCATGGAGGGTTGGTCAGGGTGATTGCTGCTGCGGTGGCGGAGAACCGGAAGAATGGCCACAGGGAGGGGGCGGTCGCATGAGCTTTGGCAACGGCCTGCTCAATCCCCTGCGCCGGGCCAGCGATCCAGCCCTGAGGGCTCTGCATCGGCGCTGGTGGCTGGCTGCGGTGCGCCGAGCAGGCTGTCACGTCGATGGAAGCATTGAAATCACGGGGCGAAAGTATTTCCGCGAATGGGTGCGGCTGGCTCCGGGCTGCCATATTGGCAGGGATTGTTCCCTTTGGGTGTCCGGTGATCCCGGTAGTGAGCCCATGATCCGGCTCGGGAGGGTTCACGTTGGCCGCAACAGCTATCTGGGAGCCTTTGTGCCGATTGAGATTGGCGATGACAGTCTGGTGGGCGCATACAGCTATATCATCAGCGGGAATCACTGCATGAAGGATCTGGGAGTTCCGATTCGGGAACAGGGCTACGAGGGTGGGGCTGTGCGCATTGGCAGGGATGTCTGGCTGGGGTGTCACGTGGTCGTGCTGCCGGGGGTGACGATTGGAGACGGTGCCGTGGTGGGGGCGGGAGCGGTGGTGACGAAGTCCGTGGGAGCTGGGGAAATCTGGGCCGGGGTGCCGGCCCGCAGAATAGGAAACCGATGAGAATAGGGATCATTTCAACCGTTGGCGGCAGCTATAGCTGGGCAGGGAGCGAGGAGATGTGGAAACTGCTTGGGCTGGAGGCGCTGCGGTCGGGCCATGAGGTGGCAGTCTGCCTGCAGGAATCGTTTGCGCTCTCGCCGGAGATGAATGGCTTCCGCGAGGCGGGCGGTAGAGTATTTCCGTATCGGCATCCGAACTGGTGGCAGCGGCGCATGAATGCTGCTGGCTTGCATTCGCGTTTCGGGGCCCTCGCGAAATGGAGGCCGGATGTGGTCTGTGTGTCCGGGGGCCCGGAGCAGCCGTACTGGCAGAAGGATGTCCGGGATTTCCTTGAGGGCTGTCCAGCCCGTCAGGTGCACATCATTCAGGGCAATGAAGAAGGCTGGATTGCGGGAGATGCGCCGCGGCGGTGGCTGCGGGATCTTTACGGCAGGGCGGCAAGGATCATCTGTGTGTCGCAGGCGAACGCGGTGCTGCTGGAGAGGCAGTTGGCTGCGAAACTGGGGATGGTACGGGTGCTGCCGAATCCGATCCGGGGTCGGTTGGCGGCTCCTCTGCCGTGGCTGGAGATGGCTGAAGGTGGTGTCCGGTTTGCGACGGTGGGCCGATACGAAGTGATTTCGAAGGGGCAGGACGTCACCCTGGAGGCGTTTGCGGATCCCCGGTGGAAGTCGCGGGACTGGCATTGGACGCTTTATGGGAGTGGGCCGGATGAGGAATACATACGGGAGCTTGTGAAATACTACGGACTGGAGCGCTGGGTGACTCTTGCTGGATTTGAGCGGGATTTCACGAAGATATGGTCGGCTGAGCAGATGCACATTCTCTGTTCCCGTGGAGAGGGTTTGGCGTTGGCGCTGGTGGAGTCGATGTTCTGTGGTCGTCCGGGGATTGTGAGCCGGAGCGGGGGCAATCATGAACTGCTGCGTGATGGGGTGGATGGGTATGTGGTGCACGGAACGAACTCGTACATTCTGGGCGAGGTTCTTGAACGGGCGTGGCAGGAAAGAGAAACGTGGCGCCGGAAAGGTCTCGATGCCTTTGAGCGGGTTGGGTCCACCGTGCCCGAGGATTACGGCGCTGTGCTGCTGGAGACTGTTCTTGGATCTGGGACGTCAGGCTGAAGATGGCCGCGGTCAGCGCTATGGGGCTTGACCGCTGGCAGGAGGGGAGGGCCGCGGTCTGCGGCAGTGTCGTGTGCGGGCCAAGGGAAAATGCCCTGAGCGGTCGGGTGGTCCGGACACGGGGTGCAGCGTTACCATTGGCCCTGCCATGATTCGCTGAAGAAACCGGCTGCGGGAATGGCTCCCGGGTAGCGGGAATTGGCGGGGGTGGTGAGGTCGATGACGGCCCAGTCGGGCAGTTTCGGGGTTTGGCGGGCGTTGTTGAGGTAGTCGTATTCGCGGAAGGTGAAGCCGCTGTTGAGGACGACGTAGCGGGATGGGTTGAGAGGGTTCGGATAGATGCAGACGAGGGCGTGGTGGTCGGCCGGGAACTGGCGTGGACCCGTGGTGATGTGGCTGGCTGACCACTGGATGGGGAGCTGCGGGGCGATGCGGGCAAGGACGGCATTCGATGCGGGGTCGCCCCAGAGGATGAGATGGGATGAATCGATGTCTTCCGGCGTGACTTCGGAATCTGCCTTGCTGCGGGCGTCGCCGCGGAAGTGGCGTCGCCATTCACGGATGGCGCGGTCCATTTCCGACTGGGCCCATGTGGCTGTGGCGGGGTGACTGGCGGTGCCGGTGGGGCGGACGAAGAGGAACGAATCCATGAAGGCGTCGTCGATGGGGCCCTGGAGACCGTGGCGTTTGCGGAGACCGTCATCCGGTGGCGGGCCTGCGCGCCATTGCTGCTCGGCGAGATGAAACGTCAGGCTGACGGATCCGTCGGATGTTCTCGTGGCATTGAGGTGGAGGGGTTGGGCGGCGTTGCTGCTGCGGATGGCGATGCCGGTGAGCGGCGTGGAGTCGGTCGAGCCCGGTGGCAGCGAAAGGGTGAAGGCCGTGATGTTCTCTGTTTCGATGTCGAGTCGGGCCGATCCGGCGAGGCTGGCGGGTGTTTCGGAACGGATGAGACGGGTGCGGATGCGGGCTGGCTTCCAGTGTTCGGCGAGGGCGTCGATGGAGCCGAGGGCGAAGCGATTGGTGCGGAGGGAGAAGGTGGTGAAATCCGTTTCGCTGGGGAAGGCGAGGCGTCCGCGGCGGGCGAGGGCGTCGATGCGGCGGGCGACTTCGGCGCGGGCAGCGGGTTCGTACTGGTGGGCGGTGTCCGGGGCGACGATGTGGGTGAGCTGGATCTGCTGGGCTTCAAGGGCGGTGGCCATGAGGTCGGCTGCCTGTTTCTGACGGTCCTTGGCTCCGCTGTAGGCGACCGTGGGGCAGTTACGGAGATTGCCCGCTGTGGTGGTAGCGTCGTAGAGATTCCAGAGCTGGCGTTCCCATGGGAAGGGCTTGAGGGTTTCGCCCTGGAAGAAGTTGAGGAATTGCTCGGTTTCGCTGAAGCCGGCTCCCGGGTTGGCGGCGGCCCAGAGGTGCGGATGGTGCGTGGCCATGTGCCAGCAGGCAGCCCCGCCAAGCGAGAAACCGCGCACCACGATGCGGTCGGGGTCGATCCGGTAGTCGCGCTGGACGGCCGCGAGTGCTTCGAAGCAGTCGGTTTCCCCTGCGAAGCGCGAGCCATTGCAGTATCGTCCGTAGGGATGGAGGACGATGGTGTCCGGAGGGGTGAATTCGCCCGCGTTGGTCTGCCGCTGGTGAATGAAATCGAGTTCCGTCAGTTTTTCACCACGACCGTGGAACCAGATATCGAGTCGGAGCGGAGTGGCCGCATGCGGCGGCGGCTGAGTCTGGCGCACGCCGGGCACGACGAGTCCAAACGGCTGGACACCGCCATCGATTTTCGAACGGTAGGCACGCACGACCAGGCCGCGTGCCTCGAGCCATGGGAACTCGCCGCGGCGGAGAGCCGCGAGCCGCTGCTGGCCTTCCCGGAGCTGGTCCGCGGCCCACACCGTCTGTTTCAGATCGAAGAATTCGTTGTACTGGAGAGCCCATGCGACCGCCTTGTGGAAGATTTCGGCGTCTGGAAGGTAGGTTTCCGCGGGTTTTCCCTTCAGTTCCTGACGGGCGGCAGCGAGTTCGGCGGCGAATGCTTCCGTTTCTTTCGTCAGGGCAGCGCGGACGTCGTCGGGAATGGCGAGACCGACTGGCGGGACCGGGCGGACATTGTCGGGAATGTTATCGGCGGGACCGTCCGCGCGGGAGGCGAGGGGGAGCAGCAGGGCAAGGAGGATGCGGCGCATGGGAAATCAGGAAACGATGGTGAAGGCGTGGGTGAGGAGGCGGGCAGCAGCGCGGTCCGCATCTGCTTCGGACGCTGCATGGATCCGGCAGAGCGTTGCTCCAGCGGTGAGGCTGCGGCCGGTTTTGACGAGTTCGTCGATGCCGACGGCAGGATTGATGGTGTCGTCCGTGCGGGCGCGTCCGGCACCAAGGAGGAGAACCGCTTCACCGATGGCGGCGGCGTCGGCACGCGTGAGTACACCCGAGGCGGGAGCGGGAAGTTCGCGGATGACCGGTGCCCTGTGCATGGATCGACCGATGGCCTTGAGGTCCGGCATTTCCGGAGTCTGCCATGCCACCAGTTCCTCGAATTTCCGCCACACCGTGCCATCGCGGAGGCGGGCCGCATGGGTGGCGCGCGGGGTGTCCGAAACGGCTTCGGCGAGGTCGAGGATGAGGGCTTCAGTGTCGGCAGGTCCCTGACCGTGCATGAGGTCGATGCATTCGCGGACTTCGAGGGCATTGCCGGCTGCGCAGCCAAGTGGTTCATCCATGGAATTGAGAAGGGCGGTGATCCGGATTCCACCGAGTTCTCCGGCCGCGACGAGGGAAGCCGCGAGCGCTTCCGCATCCTTGCGTGACTTCATGAAGGCACCCGATCCGAATTTCACATCGAGGACAAGGCGGTCGAGTCCCTCCGCGAGCTTTTTGCTCATGATGCTGGCGGTGATGAGCGGGATGGAGGGCACGGTGCCGGTGACGTCGCGCAGGGCGTAGAGTTTGCGGTCGGCTGGGCAGAGGTCCTCCGTCTGGCCGGCCATGAAGCAACCGATGGCGGGCAGCTGCCGCTCCATTTCCGCGCGGGAGAGCGCCACGCGGAAGCCGGGGATGCTTTCGAGTTTGTCGAGGGTGCCGCCGGTGATGCCGAGGCCGCGGCCGGAGATCATGGGCACCCAGAGACCGTCGGCGGCGAGGAGGGGAGCTAGGACGAGCGACGTCTTGTCGCCGATGCCGCCAGTGGAATGTTTATCGACGACGGGCGGGCGGGAGATTGGTGGGCCCCAGTCGAGGACCTCGCCGCTGTCGCGCATGGCGCGGGTGAGCGACCATGTTTCCGTGGCGGACATGCCATTGAGGCAGATGGCCATGGCGAGGGCGGCCCATTGGTAGTCGGGGATCTCGCCGTTCGTTAGTCCGGCGACGAGCCAGTTGATTTCGTCAGGGGAGAGCGAGCCGCGGTCGCGTTTCCGGCTGATGAGGGCGGGGACGTGCATGGGGGGCGTGAATGTGTCAGATGCCGAGGAGGGCTCTGGAGGCGGTGAGGACGCGACCGCTTTCGGAGCGCAGGAATTCGCCGCCGATGAAGAGCTTGCTGGTCTTGAGGACAGGGAGGCGCGACGGTGATTTCATGCGGAGGGCGGTAAGGGGAGATGGTACACAAGGGGCGGCACGGGGGCAAATGGTCGCTGGGAGGATGTGGGGGCGGGGATTTGAGATTTGAGATGGGGCTGGTTCGGGTGAGGGCGTTGGGAGAGGTGGCACACGCGAAGATGCGAGAGGCGGGTGACTGCAGCCTCGCGTGCCCGGGGCTTATTGGGGCGACCACGATGGGCATATGCAGTTCTGAACCCACCAATGACTTACGCGGGAGGGACTGCGAAACAAGGCCACCAATGCGACGTGGTGCTATTGGTCACATGCACTTCTTCCACATGCGCCGCCATCCGGTGCGCAGCAATGCGAGCTGAGGCTTGAACACGGACTCGAAGGCATCGATCCCCGCCTGGGGTCGGTCGTGCGGGGGGCGGTGGCCTTCCCACTCGTAGTCATCGAATGCGATGACCCCGCCGGGTTTCAGGAGAGGCCAGCACATCACTGCGTCTGTGAGGACATCTTTGGCGAGATGGCTGCCATCCACATAGATGAAGTCGAAGGATTCCCAGAAGCCATCACTAGCCAGCATCCAGGCCAGCACCTCGACGGAGATCCCTTCGTGCAGATGAATGCGCCCTTCGCGGGCTCCGAGCCTTACATTCTGGTGGAACTGCTCTTTTGTCTGAGCGCAGACCTGAGGTGTGGTCGGATCCGGTTCGTAGGGATCGATGCAGTGCACCTCGCTCTCGGGGTGAGTGAAGAGCAGATCGAGCATCAGGCTGGCGCTGACTCCGTCAAAAGCGCCGATCTCCAACACTTTCGCTTTCCGATGGGTGTGCAGCAGCGCGCGCCATGCTGCGGGATCATCGAGATACCACCCCCATTGCTTCAGCCCCCGGTAGCGGGCATGCGCCTGCTGTGGCAGCGGCAGTTGACGTGCCGGGGCGTCAGGCTTGCGCTGGATCAGAGCCAGGCCCTTTTCCGTGGGAATCGTCGTCACGCTCCATTCCTCGTCGAACAATCCGGAAAGCAGCACCGTTTCAGTTTCGCGGTGAGCATCATGCAGCACCACGGTGTCCGCATGCAGGAGGCCCCAGCGCAGGGTGTGCCAGCGACCGTTCGGGCCGGAAGAGGGCGGGCCGTCCACGAAGACAAGGTCGGGCTTCCAGTCGGGGGTAGCCATGGCGCAGCCCGGCTCGTCGCGGAATGCGGTGATCGTGACGCCCGCATCCAGCGCGAAACGATCAGTTGCCAGCTTCCGCCAGCCCTCGTCGTGCTCGGCACTCAGCACCGTGCAGCCCGCGTCCAGAAAGGCCAAGGTCGAGTCCCCCGGGCCGAATTCCACCACGCGCCGCACGCCGCGGGCACGACACCAGTCCACCAGCCAGTCGTAGTCGTCCGCCCCGATCCCCCAGTCATTCAGTCCCGCCCGGTCCCGGATGGGAAGCCCGTGGCCCTCCCGGAGGATCTGCTTCACCGGGTGAAAGAGGCCCCATGGCCCCAGTTGCAGACTCGCCGGCGTGAAATCGATGAATTCCACGGGTTTGCGCCCCTGCGGCACCACGGTTTCCGCCGGTTCCGCCCCGCAGAGCCGAGCCAGCGTGCCGAAGGCCATCTCCACATGCATGTTGTCGAAGCGCCCCGGGTGCTCCAGCACCATCCTCGCCATCCGCTCGGCCAGGTCCCAGCTCATCTGAACCCGCAGATCGGCGTAATGCTGGCCACGGCCTCGCCGATCTCCTCGCGCAGCGCCTCCGGTGACTTAACATACCACCACCAGTCTCGGTTCCCCGCGATTCCCCGCCGCACCACGCTCCCGCTGATCTCATGCGCAAAGCTAGGGGTGAAGAGGTCGCGGATGCTGCACCGCGCCAGCAGGTCTCCCTCCACCAGAATGATGCGGTCCGCCTTGCGCCCGCTGTGCAATACAAAATCCCAAACCAGGCAGTCGAGGTCCGGAATCAGCGGCTCGCTTGCGTGGTGGAAGCGGTGAAAGACGTCGGAAGGGTTGCTTCGGAACTGGGCGGCCCGTTCTGCGATCCAGGTTCCTGGAAGCAGTGAGTAGTACCTGTACTCAGGGAAGGAAACAGGCACAATCTCAAGAAACGCGTCGCCTGCGTTCTGTTTGCTCAACAGTGCAAAGTGGAAGCGGGTCAGGTCACACGCTTCGTGGTGGGTGAGGAGAACGATGACCTTCATTTTATTGTGCTATGCCACGAGCACCGGCCACGAGTCGCACAAAATCGAGTTCACTGCACATGGTCGGGCGGTAGAAATCGACATGCACAGCTCAAGCGAAAGCAACATGGTGCCGGCCCCCTGTGTCAGGGTAGTTGTCCAGGCTGCGCAGTTGTGATTCCAGATGGGGTGTGCTGCTGCTGCGGCTGATCAACTCAATCCCATGAAACCCATTCCACCTGAACGCCGGGAGGCCATTCTTGC
>Ga0315909_10010073_pt1 | contig 10129 bp, 16 predicted proteins | sample LakEriMetagenome_11_FD_203527 | JGI IMG/M metagenome (GOLD analysis project Ga0315909, IMG submission 203527) | Freshwater fungal communities from buoy surface, Lake Erie, Ohio, United States - Buoy 2 MA125 | ecosystem: Environmental > Aquatic > Freshwater > Lake | place: USA: Lake Erie, Ohio...
AGAACTTCCTGAGCAGACGGATAACATCCATGGCGTCTTCACGGGCGTCATGCTTCACGTCGCCCTCAAGGCCTGCCCGCTCTTTGCAGAGGGGGAAGTTAGGCACTTGGTCATCGGTGGCCCAGTTGACCATCATCGGACCAGGGTCCAAGACCTTGTGACGGAAGCTCTTCCGGATTTCATCCGGGAGGAACGGGATATCAAAGCCAGCCACGTTCTTGCCCGCGACAGTCACCTTCGTCGTGCCGAAGTGCTCTTCGATGAAATCGCGAGCTTCTCGCCATGCCATCGTCGGTTCCAGGACCGGGTAGGGCGCGTTTTTGACCCGACCCGAGATGAAGTCAAGAATCCAACCGTTCATGCCAAGGGCGTAGGCTTCCCCAACGATTTTGGGTTGCTTAACGAAGCAGGTGAAGTGCGGCAGCTCTTCGACCGGGATATCAGCCTTCGTCGTGTCCTCGACGACAATCGAAAGCTGAAGGATGTGGTCAGGGCTGGGCTGGAGACAGGTCGTCTCCAAGTCGAGACTGAGATACTTCATTTTTGAATTCCTTAAATAAGTCTTGGGTTTCGATATCTTCAAAGTAGTCAGCCAGGACTGCCACAGCTTTAGTTAGCCCTTCATCGCCACCCTCTTCCGAGACTCGACGAGCCTCGCGAAGAAGATTGATGAATTCTCTGGCCACCTTCTTTTTGTTGTAGAAGGGTCCGACGACAGGAAGGCCAGTAACCTTCCAGACCTTGACGGTCTTTCCGCTCTCCTCGTCAACGACGAAGCTGTCTACCTTCACGGCTCCGCAGTTGGAGAGTTCCGAGACGCGGGCCGAGACGTTCTTGTAAGTAGCCTGGGTCTTGTAACCCTGAGACTTGTTCTCTTCAATTAACTTACGAGTAATCTCGTTGTAATGGATGGGGCCGCACTTCTCGATGATGTTGTAGATTCGGTTCCTGATTCGAGCGAAGGAGCCTGAGGCTTGCCCTTCCTGGAATGCTTTTGCTGACGTATCCATCAGAGCACCTCAATTTCGTAAATCGAATTACGGGTATAGTAGCGGTTGCCTTCGATGCGCTCGATATCGGTCGTGGTCACGGCGCGAGCATCGAAGCTCTTGTTGAGAGGCGCTGCCGTCACGACGATGGGGTTGCCGACCTTCAACTCGGTGTGGAGGAAGCCCTCGACTGAGTTGGTCCTCAGATTGTTGTGGCTTGACTCAATGCGAGTCAGCCGGACCTTAGTGGGCATAGCTACCCCGGCGTAGAGCTTGGGTTTTCTCTCCGGCACGCTTGACGATTTTGCGAACCACAGTGCAACCAGAGACTTGAAAGCCTTCACCAAGCGTGACGACATACTCATCCTTTTCCCAAAGGGGGAAGCAGTCCACGTCCTTACTGAAGGCGTAGCCGTCCACCGGTTTATACTGAATTTTCGAGACTTTACCTTCGTAGGTCTGACCGTCGTAGTCCTGCCATTCAACGGTATCGCCGACATAGACCTCTTGGAGGTTGAATTTCTTTTTGTATTCCGAGAAGTTAGCAACGTTGGTGTTCATCAGGATTCTCCTTAATTAACTCTCCAACACTCATCGGCAGTTTAATTAAAGCCTTTATTTGACGACCAACATTTCTTCAAAACCGTCCCTAGTCGAGTAGACGACTTTCTTAATCCCAACCAATACAATGAGTTCCATGCAGCACCTACATGGTTTGGCCATGTTCGGTCCCGCCTTAGCGTCCCGGACGACATACAGAGTCGAGCCCTTCAGGTCTTCCTGGTCGCAGCCCATAATCGCGTCGAACTCGGCGTGGATGGTCTTGAAGGGCGTCTTGCTCTTCGGATGGGTCTTGTGGGGCTTGTTAAACCCGACGCTTACGACCCTTCCCTTTTTTACGACGACGGCTCCGAGGCGATGGTGATACGTCGAGTTCTGGGAGGCTTCCGTTGCTCTCTTCACGAAGCGATTCATATTGCTCTTCCTCGAAAATCAGGTCGTCAAAGATGGCGATGGCCAGCTTCTTCAACGCACCTTCGCGGGTCTTGCCGAGACACCAGTATTTAGCTAAGCATCCATCAACGGTACCTTCGTAGATGTAAGCCACGAAGTTCTCACCGTCTTTGACGCAACGGACCTTTGCCTTGGCGGGGTCGATGCGAAGCTTACCGTTTTCCATGAGCGCCATTTTCCCGGATGGTTGCAGGTGATACACGGACGAACTCCACGTTTTCACGGAACTCTTTGATGTTCTTCGCGCCGACGTAGGTGAAGGCGCTGCGGAGCCCACCCTCGATATCTTGAAGGACTTTGGCGACCTCTCCCTTGTACGGGACCTCGAAGGACTCCCCCTCGGCAGTGATGTAGCTCTGACCCTTGCCTTGAGCTTCGTAGGACTCTTTAGAAGCTGAGCCTCGATACTTCTTGACGAAGGTGTGGCCGGGAGCAATGTGCTTCTCGCCCGGAGTCTCCTCCGTCCCCGCCAGCATTCCGCCGACCATCACAAGGTCCGCACCGGCACCGATGGCCTTGACGATATCGCCAGGGGACCGAAGGCCTCCGTCAGCGATGAGAAGCCCGTTGTACCAAGCTCGCATGTCCGCGATGGCAGACAATTGAGGAATGCCGCAACCTGTTTTGATGCGAGTTGTACATGCTGAGCCGGGACCCACTCCGACCTTGATACCGTCGATGGCAAGGTCGCCAACCTTCAACTCGAAGACGAGGTGGTTGTGGAAGGCTTGGGCCGACTCGGCTGTGGCGAAGTTACCCACGATGACGAAGCTGCCGGGTGTCCGGTATTTGAGGGCTACGTATTGCTCGACCACTTGAGTCTGAGCGGCGTGGGCTACGTCAAGCACGAAGACTCTAGCACCAGCAACGTAGAGGGCGTCGGCTCGCTTAAGCTCCTGCTCTCCCAAGCCAACTGAGCACCAAGCGTACTTCTCGGTTTCGAGAAAGGCATTTACGTTGTCTTCGATAGACCAGAAGCGGTGAAGGACCGCCAGTCCTCCGGCCTTAATCATGGCGTTGGCCATCTCAGGTCCGGTGACGGTATCCATGTTCGCTGACACCACGGGGAGGTCCCAGGCGTCTACCACGAGGTCGTGGTCATATGGGGAGATAATTACTCCGCTCAGAGAGACTTCCGAGCGGCTTTTGAGTTTGGAGAACTTGGGGGCAATCAGAACGTCATCGAAGGTCAGAAGCTCTTTCATTGGTCCCTCAGGTGAAGTGGTGGGCCTTTTTCCGTCGTGCCCAGGACGGTCCACATTGGCAACCTGCGCTCCCGTTAGGACTCCGCGCCGACGCATCTTGTATCCCGCTTAAAGTCGGCCTCTGCGGTGAGGTAGGCGTCATTGCAACGCCTCGTTATGTGGTGCTGCATAGGCACTCCACTCCTCGGTTACGGCTGCTGCGAGTCTCTCTACCCCTGACTATCGATCCCATTGAAGGGCTTGGGGGTATCTTTAGTTCGACTCAGCAGCCGCTTTCGGTTTACGGGGTCCACGCTTCTTACCTTTGTCCGAACGCTCTTTGCGCTTGCGGGGGGCTTCTGCGGTCGGGACAGTCGTCTCTTGGGTTTGGTCCGTCATCTGATTCTCCTTTATCGGTTGGTGAGTAACTAACTTTATTTAAGGTTTGATTCGATAACTACGCAATACGGCGGCGTTGTTCTTCTTCCGCTCTTCCTCCATGCGCTTTTGGGTTTTCTCGAAGCGAGAGGTGTCAATGCCTGGAGGGTCCCGGTCTTCCCAGCACGGCTTGCAAATCTTCATCTGCTTATCCCCAATCTTGGCTATGACCCAAGACTTCTTGTTGATTTTCTTGCACAAGGGGCAAACGTCTGAGATTCGCATGGGGGTGGGGTCCTGGTCAGTCATTGTTCCGTCGCTTGGTATTGCAGGTGCATTCCGCCGTCCACGCATCGTATCCGGCAGCACCTGACTTTTTGCACATAACGTAGCACCGCATCATCATCTTTTGATGGTCTTCCGGCTTCCAGTTATCTGGAGTAATACAACTAGTTGCCAGGAGACTTAGAATCAGGATTAGACTTCGCATCGTTCTTCCCACCTTTAATTACCTTTAGCCCTCTTCGGTTCCTTTGAACTCGGACTAAATTATCATATTCAGTTAGGAGTTCTTTCGTGAACTCCACGTTGGCGTAATAGACTCCGAAACACAGAAGGCCGACCATCAGGATGAAAAACGCGGCGAAGGCCATCAGGTTGCCCTGGTCTAGGGCCTTGAACGACAGTAGCGCGGGGACGGCAGAGAGAATCCAGAAGGCGTTCTTGAGGAGCCAACTCTTCATAGCAACTCCTCGAAGCGGTCCAGCGCAGGCTCCAGACGGTTCCACTCTACGTCCTCATTGTTGGGCAGAAGCAGGACGTTACGTTCGATGCCGAGGTGGTTCTGACTACGGATGGTGTACTCAACTGCCTCGGAACGAGTCTCTGTTAGCTCTTCAATTAGATACGAGCTGGCGATGATGAGGTTGTCGATTTGGTACTGGTTGACCGCCAACGCAAGGTCGTTGATGGTCTTGGCCTCGAAGATAGGGATGACTCCGAAGCGGTCGGCCTTGAGGGGTCCGAGCCAAAGCATCATCTTCTCGACACTGAAGTCGCTGGCCGGGCTCAGGTCATGTACGAAGATGGCGAGATTCATTTCCAACCCAATGCTTCTGAGGTGATAGGGAGTTGGGCCAAGAAGATATCCTTGATGCCCAGCGCAATGTCCCGGTGCTCCTTCTGGGTCGAAGGGTCAGTCCGGACGTTCAGGTAGTGAATCCAGGACCGCACCGAGCCCTTCATGTAGAGCTTCGTCGTGGTCGAGGCCGGGAGGAGGAAGCGGGCCTGCTCCTTGGCAATGCCGAGAGTCAGGGCGTAGTCATAGAGATTGTTGGACAACTCCTGGACCTTAGCCTGAGCGTCGGCGAACCAAGCCTTCGTGGCCTCATCCATGTCGTCGATGGAGTTCTGGCGGTTCTTCACGTCTTGGCGGCGAGCTTCGTAGTTCTCGAAGCCCATCGCCGCCTTGGCGTACCGCTGGCTGAACTCCTGGAAGCTGAAGGACCGATGCCTCAGGATTTGCTGAGCGATGGCGCGACTGGTCGTAATCTCGATGGTCATATCCACCATCTCGAAGACGGACCAGTGGCCGTGGGTCGCGCAGTACTTGAGGAGGCCCGCGTAGGACGGGTTGTCTTGCTGAGGAGAGGAGACGCGAGCGGTATAGGCCATGATGCCTTCGACCGTGTGAAGTTCCGGAGGAAGTTCAGCGGCTTGGCTCTCGGAAAGGCCAGTCATGGATACGAGACGCACTTGCATTGGATACCCTCCAATATAAGTCTATCGTAATTATTTAAGCTTCTCAACAGTAATTAAGCTCAACAGGTCTTCGGAGACTTTATTTCTATACTTATCATCCAGATACACCACTCTCGAAATGCCTGAGCTGGAGATTAGCTTCGCGCATTCCTTGCAGGGGAACATGGTGCAGTACAGGGTTGCGCCCTTGGGAGCCTTGACCGAGTGAAGCAGGCAGTTGGCCTCGGCGTGGACCACGTAGTCGTACTTGTGCGGACGCTCCCAAAGCAGTGGACACTCATACTGGCCGGGGCCGAATCCATTGTAACCGGTGCCAATGATTCGGTTTTCCATGACTAGAACGGCCCCGACCTGAGTCACAGGGTCCTTGGAGCGAGAGGAAACCGTCTTAGCGATTTCCATGTAGTACTGGTCCCACGACGGTACTTCTCTCATAGGCCGCAGACTCCGTTAGTACATTCCTGTTCCTTCTCCTCGAAGACCGTGCCTTCGTTGGCCAAGGCTTCTTGGAGGTCTACACGGGTCAGGGGTTGACCGCCCCGAGCGCCGTCTGGATAGCAAGTGAAGCCGCGCAGGCGCTTGGCATACTTGAGGAGGATTTTGGCGTTGCTTTCCAAGGTCTTCTCGTCGTTCCCCTCGGTGCCCCACTGCGGCAGGTTGCAGGTACTAGAAATGGCCATGTCCACGTAGTTCTGAACGTCGGCCTGGAACTTGATTCGGGCATGGACGGAGATATCGTAGGCGTCCTGGATTTTCTCCAGAGGAATGCCTTGGGCCAGCAAACGCTTCACCGCGCCGTCCACGACATACTCGTAGTGCCACTCTTTGTTCTTTAGATACCGACGTTTATAAGCTTTACAGAAGAGCGGCTCAATTCCTGTAGTTGTCTCGGCGATAATTCCAATGGTGCCAGTAGGAGCAATTGCACGTTTGCCCTTGGGTACTGACACACCAAGAAGCTTGGAAAAGATGTAAGCAGCAGAATCTGACTCTTGCTCATAGAGTCGCAGCCACTTATGGAGTTCAGGAGTGACTTTGTACTCAAAGCCTCGCTGCATGAGCCACTCGTGGAGTCCTCCGAGCCCAAGGCCGATTCGGTTGTTTCGGTTGCCGACTTCCCGTACCTTCTCGGTCGGTACATGGGAGTAGAGGCCTCCGCAAAGAAGGAAGGCGGTTGCGATGTGACAGACACGGGCGAAGTCCTCCTTGTTCTTGCAGCGGTTAATCCAGACCGTGCCTAGGTTGCACTTGTCTGAATCGTCCGAGCTGGTGACTTCCGTGCAAGCGTTCCGGAGGGACTCAGAGTCCTTGCAGAAGTTGAACGACATGCCGGGCTCAGCCGTGCTGAACGCTTGCTTACAGTTGTCGAGCCAGATATCCCAAGCTTGCTTGTGCTTAGGGTGCTTCTTGTCTTCGATGGCGATGAAGAAGTCAGTGTTGTAGATGACTGAGATGTTCGTGCCTTCCATCGGAAGGTTGAAGTTGAAGTCCTTGGCCTTGAGAGCCTTGAGGTCTTCGTTCCAGTCCTTCAGGTGGATGAAGTTCTTGGCGTCAGGGTGGTCCCATTGCAGACCGGCCCAGATAGCTGAGCGGCGAGCGCCACCCTGCATGATGAAACGGCCAGCCTCGTTGACCATGTGCATCAAGGCGATAGGCCCCGTAGAAGTCCCACCCGTGCGGCGGATTAGGGCTCCCTCGCCCCGCAAGAGACTGTAGTCGAAGCCGATGCCCCCGCCCGTCATGAGGGCTGAGGTGGCCTTCTGCATCGCATCTGCCCAGCCTTCGCGGGAGTCTTCAGCCCGGAAGAGGAAGCAGTTATTGACTTGGTGGAACTCCCGGCCCGCTGAATAGAGGTAGCGGCCCCCAGGAATGAACTTGCGCTCAAGCATGGCTTGATAGATTTCGTCTTGAAGCTCTTTCGGGAGGTACTGTTCAGTTACAGACTTAACTACCCGAAGGCATGTGTCGGCCCAGCGTTCCTGGCCGTTCATCGAGTATTTCTGCATGAAAATGTTACGGGCAAAGGCAGATTGGAAAACATCTAACTCGGACTTTTGGGACATGGAGATTCTCCGTGAAATCGGTAGGTTGAAAAACCCCTCGACGGCGAGGGGTGGTTCTTTAATTCTACCAAACTAGCGTCCGGTAGAACCAAACCCTCCGGTCCCACGAGTTGTGTCGGATAGAGTCTCTGCCTCTTCCACTTCAATTCTAGGTAGTTGAACAAGGACGAGCTGACCAACACGGTCGCCGATACCATAAACGTCGCCATCCAAGTCATTACGCGAGAAAACAAACTTCACCTCACCACGATAGTCAGAGTCGATAACTCCGACGCAATTGGTCAGCACCATTGGCGTTTTGTGAATCGAGGACCGAGGAAAGATGAGGCCGACGTAACCTTGAGGAATCTCGAAAGCTAGACCGGTGCCGTAGACGAATTTATTGCGGTTAGGATTGTATTCGCCGCCCTCAGCCATCACCACGTCGAGAGTAATAGCGGTTAGGTCCATGCCTGCCGCACCTTCAGTGGCGAATTTAGGAACAACTGCGCGAGGGTCCAGCTTCTTGACTTTGAGGGTCTGAGGCATCATTAGTGATTCTCCTGTAGGGCTCGCAGCACGTCATCAACGTACTTCTGGTTCAAGATTCCACCCTTCTTGCACTTCCACAAGACGGATTTGTCTTTCGCTCTCAACACCACGCCAGTCTTGCAGATTCTTACCGTGCCGGAATTATAGGCGGCAATGGAGTTAATCCAACTGTCATCATAAGCCACCATCCTCGACTTCAGGTACTTGGCGGCGTACCTGATGTTCGTCTCCACACCGAATAACTTGCAGTCCTTATAAGTCCTTGAGGCTTTAATTAAGGACCCTTTCTTGTCGGTCTTGTGCTGAAAGTCTTTAATACAATTTGGGTCACTGAAGCCGAATTCCTGTGCAGTTGAATTAAGCACCTGACACATGCCGAAGGCGTGATTGGTGCCTACCCCGTCGCCGTGGTTGTAGGCGTCCGGGTGCAACTTCGACTCAGCCCAGCAGATAGCCCTGAGCAATGCTGGTGGAACTCCTTCCTCTTTGGCAATCCGGTCGAAGACTTCCTGGTATTCTTTGGCTTCTTGGGCGGTAGCCGTCTGACTGACGACTAGAGCCGACATAAGCGCGATGATATACTTCAGCATAACTCTCCCTTGATGAGCCTCAGGGCTGGCTTCGGTTTGTGTTCCCCTGATTGATTTCCCTCGCCTCGGTTAATTACGACCTCTGCAACAAGCAGGTCGGTCTGAACTAAAAGTATATCCCCGTGCCACGTCATGTTAAAGACTTGTCCCAGGTCGATTTGTATGCGGTGGGGACCTTTAACTACATTCAGGACCAGAGTCCTACGAAATCTTGGGAACTCGTCGAGCCAGCCCCGAAGAACAATTGTCGCGGGTTCCCTCTTCTTGTCTACCCGTACAACCACGTCTAACATACGATTTCCGCGTCGAAGTTCTGTTTGTAGATATCCAACCTCTGCTCCAGGTGACCCTCAAGGTACTTGGTGCCGTTGAACCGGAAGTCGTGAATCCAGGCGACTGTCTTCCCCTCGTAGAGGCGGGCGGCGCGACCCAAGGCCTGGGTAATTGCAATCTCTGATTTGCCGCCTTGGCACATCAAGAGGTGGTCTGTGGACCGAACGTCGATGCCCTCGCCGATGATGGAGGAGCCAATCAAGACGTTGATTCTCTTGGCGTTGAAGTCCAGGAGGGCAGACTTAATTACGTCCCGCTTCGAGTCCCCGGAGATGTAAGAGGACTCGATGCCGATTTTGTCCAGGAACTCGTGGAGGATTTTGCCGGTCTTGTCTTTGCGGCCCACGAGGATGAGCACTTGGTCGTCTGGGGTGATTAGCTCGTCGAAGACCCGCTTCACCGCCGCGAGCAACTCAGGGTTGTCGCAGTAATTATTGTTGTACTCTCGCTGGTAGGTGCTACCCTTCGAGCCCGGAACCTCGTGGACCAGGACTTTCAAGGGCGTCAGGAATCCTTCAGCAGTCGCCTGAGCAGCAGAATACTGATACAGGACTGTGCTAAGGAAGCCCCACATATCAAGAGTTTTGGAATCGTTTCGCATGAAAGTACCGCTAAAACCGAAACGGTAGTAGATATGGTCAAAATAAGGCAGGAGAGCTGTATAGCTTTGAGCACCGGCATGATGAACCTCGTCAATGCAAATCATTCCAATGTCTTTAAGTACCCGCTCCATCAACCCTTTCTTGAGGGCTGCGTTGAGGGAGTGGATAGTGCAAATCCGGATGGGCCGCTTGGAGAGGTAGCGGTCCTTGGCGTTCAGCAGTTCGACCTTTTTCTCCCCGAAGGCAGCGACGAACGAGTCGTAAATCTGGACGCTTAGGTCTTTGGAGGGGGCGACCACGAGGACCGGGACCTGCATGGCGTGGGTCAATAGCTGCATGATGAACGTCTTACCGCTGCCCACGGCGGACTCAAAGACTCCCCGGTGATGCTCGATGCCTAGCTGAACCATCTCTTTCTGGAAGTACCGAGGCTTCAGCGGCGGAGTAGCCCACTCGAACCAAGTATTCGGCGCGGCGTTTTTCCGGGCGTCTACAAGTTGGAACTCAACCCCTGCGGCGTCTAAGCAGTCAATTACAATCTTCAAGTGCCCGGTGGGGAACCGGTTGTGCTTGAGCCAGCAGACCTCGATGCGCGTCTCCAGGTCAGCGATTTTGGACTTCATCCACTTAATCTTGTTGAACTTCTTGTACCTGAAGGCCATGCCCAAGGAAACTTTGAGCTGC
>Ga0315909_10010076_pt1 | contig 10127 bp, 6 predicted proteins | sample LakEriMetagenome_11_FD_203527 | JGI IMG/M metagenome (GOLD analysis project Ga0315909, IMG submission 203527) | Freshwater fungal communities from buoy surface, Lake Erie, Ohio, United States - Buoy 2 MA125 | ecosystem: Environmental > Aquatic > Freshwater > Lake | place: USA: Lake Erie, Ohio...
CGCGCAGGGCGCTCTTTTTCGCGTCAGTGTCCACGCTCGCGCTGCTGGTTGTCACGGGTTGGCATTGGACGCGTGGCGATGCAGACGACGCATCCATGGCGCAGGCGGGCATGATGGGCGCGGCGCTTATGGCGTCCGTGTTGCTGGTCAACTGGCTGGCAACCCGATTGGACAGTCAGGAACGGCTGGCTGCGCAGCGTGGCGAGGATCTGCGCAACCAGCTGGCGGTGACTCAGGCCGTCATCAGCGAATTGCCCGACGGTGTTGTGGTGCTGAGCGCCACAGGTGGCGTACGTGCCATCAACCGCTCGGCGCGCGAGATGCTTGGACGCCAGGCCACTACGCAGGACGATGCCGCCACGGGCATCGCGTTACTGCGCCAGGCAATGACGACGGCCTCGCCAGACGTTTTGGGCGCGGAGGGCATCGAACTGACCGTGTCTGGCGGTGCCGGCGTGCCCGCGCGCCGACTGCGCGCACGCCGCTTGCCCGGATCGGATCCGGGCACTGATGCGGTCATCGTGCTTGAAGATCTCGGGCGCCTGGAGCAGCGCGCTCAGGAACTCAAGTTGGCTTCGATGGGTCGCATGTCGGCCTCGATCGCTCACGAAATACGCAACCCGCTGGCGGCGATCCGGCATGCCAATGGGCTCCTGGCCGAGGAAATCGAGGAGCCGCGCACACGGCGACTCGCGGCGATCGTGGAGGACAACTGCCTGCGTCTGGATCGGATCATTGAAGATGTCCTGTCGATCTCTCGCCGTGGCGCAGCCGAGCCGGAGCGCATCGATGCTTCACGTTTTCTGCACGAAACGCTCGCAGAGCTGATCGCGCAAAGCGGCGTGGATGCCGAACGCATTCTCTGTCGGATCGAGTGTGTAGAGCCGATCTGGTTTGATGCCGGCCATCTGCGCCAGGTCCTTTTGAACCTGGTTGGCAATGCGCTGCGTCATGCCAGCTCGCAAGCGGGCAGCGTGCGCGTGTCCTGGATCCTTCGGGGCGACCGCCCTGTATTGGAGGTCTCGGATACTGGCTCAGGCGTGGCACCCGAATCGCGTGCGCACCTGTTCGAACCTTTCTTCACAACGCAGGCCAAGGGCACCGGGTTGGGGCTGCATCTGGCGCGCGAGTTATGCTCAGCCAACGGTGCCACGATCCGCTATCGCCCACCTGGCGAGACGCCGGGTGCCTTGAGCGCATTCATTGTTGAACCCGCAGCCCTACCCACCACCACATGAGTGCGACCACCCCAGGTTCTGCCGAGCGACCCAGTGCCAGGACCAGCCGCGCACCCCGCGTGCTGGTGGTCGACGACGAAGCCGATTTGCGCGAACTGCTGCAACTGACGCTGGTGCGCATGGGCCTTGATGTGGATTGCGCGTCAGACCTCGCAGAGGCTCGTCGCTTCATCACCACGCACCGCTATGACCTGTGCCTCACCGACATGAGGCTGCCCGATGGCAACGGCTTGTCCCTCGTTGCAGAGATTGCTCGCAGTCAGCCCAACACCCCGGTGGCTGTCATCACTGCCTACGGCAGCGCCGAAAGTGCGGTGGCTGCGCTCAAGGCTGGTGCATTTGACTATGTCGCCAAACCTGTCGGTCTCGATGCGCTGCGCGCGCTGGTGCGATCCGCGCTGCGACTGCCGGTGCAGGGCACCGCAGCAGAGCCCGTGCCTGGCGCCACGCCAGTCGATCGGGTCACTGCGATTGACGACACCGCTCAGGCCGTGCGACTCGAACCTTCAAGCTCGGCTGCTGTGCCGCCTGCATCGGCAGGCCCAGCAACTGCGCCTGCCGATGGCAGTCTCATTGGCATATCCGAGACGCTTGAGCAGGTACGCGCCACCATCGCTCGGCTGGGGCGCAGCATGGCGCCGGTGGCCATCACGGGCGAGTCGGGTTCAGGCAAAGAGCTTGCAGCCCGCCTGATCCATCAAAGCAGTCCGCGCGCAGATCGTCCGTTCATTGCCGTGAACTGCGGGGCGATCCCCGAAGCCCTGATGGAGTCGGAGTTCTTCGGTCATCGACGCGGTGCGTTCACTGGGGCTGATCAGGACCGCACAGGCCTGTTTCAGGCGGCCTCCGGCGGCACCTTGTTCCTGGATGAGGTGGCCGATCTGCCACTGGCCATGCAGGTAAAGCTGCTGCGCGCAATCCAGGAGCGCCGGGTCCGGCGCATCGGCGCACCCAATGAGGAGCCGGTCGATGTGCGCATCATCAGCGCCACGCACCAGGATCTTGCGCGTTGCGTGGAGCAGGGCCGATTCCGACAGGACCTGTACTACCGACTCAACGTCATTGCATTGCGCATGCCCCCTTTGCGCGAGCGGCTCGAGGACGTCCCTGCGATCGCTCAGGCGCTGCTTGCGCGCATGGCGGCTCGCGCGGGCATGCCCGCTGCACCGCGCCTGGCTTCCGTGGCGCTGCGCTATCTGCAGAGCTATACCTTTCCCGGCAACGTGCGTGAACTCGAAAATATCCTCGAGCGTGCCCTGGCGTTTTCAAACGGCGAGACCATCAATGTCGAAGATTTGGGTCTGCGCCCGGATCTGTCCACCGATACCGAGAACGAACCCGCTTCCGATGACGTCCTGATCGAACCCATGCAGGCCTCAGAGGCTATCGAGCCCGCTGCCTGGTCTGATGCCGATCTCAGCACGATGGTGTCTGAGGATGGCATTCCTGTGAGCCTGCCCCTGTACCTGGAATGGCGTGAGCGCGAGGCGATTGCCAAAGCGCTGGAAAAAACTGGCCAGAACCGCACGGCGGCGGCGCGGCTTCTTGGCATCAGCTTTCGGGCCCTGCGTCATCGGATGCAGCGCCTGAACATGCACTAACACCATGGCTGACCCTTCCATGGCGATGCGCTTTGGCGATGACGGCTGGCTGAGCACGGCCCGCCGAGTGCCCTCTCCCAACCATGACCTCCGACCTGACGGGCTGGCGGTCGATCTTCTGGTGATCCATTACATCAGTCTGCCCGCCGGTCACTTTTCGGGGGACATGATCGAGCGACTGTTCACCAACCGTATCGACCCACATGCCCACCCGAGTTTTCAAGGCCTCGAGGCCTTGAAGGTGTCGGCCCATTTCCTGATCCGACGGCATGGCGAGTTGCTGCAGTTCGTGTCCGGCGACGCCCGTGCCTGGCATGCCGGTGTGTCGCATTTCCTCGGCCGGGATCGGTGCAACGATTTTTCCATCGGCATCGAACTGGAAGGCAATGCGACGAGACCCTTCACGTCTGCACAGTATCGGATCCTGGCGCGACTGACCCGCGCACTCGCCAGGCGATGGCCCCTGCGATATGTGGCGGGGCACAGCGACATCGCACCTGGTCGCAAAGAGGACCCGGGACCGCTGTTCGATTGGAATCGTTACGAACAGATGACGGTTTCGTGCGGGTTGCACCGACCCTTTGCCGCCGATACCCTCACCAACCCTCAAGCCTGACGTCGAAAGCCCCGTCTGACTTGCGTTAGCGGGCGAAGTCGCTTGGAAACCGAGGCCCAGCGCAGGGGGAGCGATCCGCAGCAAGACTCCATGCGGTCTGCGAGGAAGCCTCGCTAAAGCACTGAGCGAGCAAGAACAATTTGCTTCATCGAGACTTGCGATTCGATCATCGAGGCACTAGAATTAGATCGAATCAATCGCCCTGACCCTACATCTAGTGCCCCGAGACACCCCGTCTCGGAACGGCGCGGGCGAGGTTTTTGCAGTAACCGGCCATCAGGATGGTGCCAATCATGGCCATCCGGTTGCAGGAAGCGCTTCGCGACACAGTCAGACCCCGCCAGAACGGGCCTTCGAAACAATCATCTGGAGTCACCATCCCATGCAAAGGGCCGCAGAGACCGCGCAGCGCCAAACCGCTCGCTCGACGTCCGTTTTTTCAGTTGAGGCGGAAGCCGCCGGGGGGCGCGCCGAGACCGTGCGTCTAGATGACTTCAAGGTGATCCGACGCAATGGATCGGTGGTCAGCTTCGAGCCCGGAAAAATCGCCATCGCCATGACCAAGGCATTCCTGGCGATCAGCGGTGGCCAGGGCGCCGCTTCGGCGCGGGTGCGTGAGCTGGTCGAGCAACTGACTGAGTCCGTCATGGCGGCGCTGATGCGCAACAAGCCCGCTGGCGGCACCTTTCATATTGAAGACATTCAGGATCAGGTCGAACTGGCTCTGATGCGCTCCGGTGAGCATGAAGTGGCTCGTGCCTATGTGCTGTATCGCGAAAAGCGCTCACAGGAGCGGGCTGCGCGGCAGGCAACGCAATCGGGCGCCGGCGCCACCGACCGGGTACGCATCGGAGTGCTGGATGCGGGGGTGGTCCGCCCGCTCGACGAGGCGATGCTGACAGGGGTCATCGAGGCCGCCTGTGCCCATCTGGGCGAAACGGTGCAGCCTGGCCTGGTGCTGAGCGAGACACTCAAGAACCTGTACGACGGCATTCCCATCGAGGAAGTGCACAAGTCAGCCATTCTGTCTGCACGCGCGCTCATCGAAACCGACCCGGCCTACAGCCAGGTCACAGCCCGCCTGCTTCTGCACACGGTGCGTCGCGAAGTGCTGTCCGAAGAGGTCACGCACGCTGAAATGGTCGAGCGCTACGCCGAATATTTCCCGCGCTTCATTCGCAAGGGCGTAGAGGCCGGCCTGCTCGACGCCAAACTCGAGCAGTTTGATCTGCACCGGTTGGGGCTGGCGCTGGATGGTCAGCGCGACAACCAGTTCACCTACCTCGGCTTGCAGACCCTCTACGACCGCTATTTCCTGCATATCGACGAGCAGCGTATCGAGTTGCCGCAGGCGTTTTTCATGCGGGTCGCCATGGGTCTGGCTCTCAATGAGATCGATCGTGAAGCCAGGGCGGTCGAGTTCTACGAACTGCTGTCGCGCTTCGATTTCATGAGCTCAACGCCTACGCTGTTCAACTCGGGCACACAGCGATCCCAGCTGTCTTCCTGCTATCTCACCACCGTTTCTGATGACCTGGACGGCATCTACGAAGCCATCAAGGAAAACGCGCTGCTGGCCAAGTACGCAGGTGGATTGGGGAACGACTGGACGCCGGTGAGAGCACTCGGCAGCCATATCAAAGGCACCAACGGCAAGAGCCAGGGTGTCGTGCCGTTCCTGAAGGTCGTGAACGACACGGCGGTGGCGGTCAACCAGGGCGGAAAGCGCAAGGGCGCGGTGTGTGCATACCTCGAAACCTGGCACCTCGACATCGAAGAGTTTCTCGAGTTGCGCAAGAACACGGGCGATGACCGTCGTCGCACGCACGACATGAATACCGCCAACTGGATTCCCGACCTGTTCATGAAGCGGGTGATGGAAAACGGTGACTGGACCCTGTTTTCGCCAGCCGATTGCACGGATCTGCACGAGCGCTACGGGCGCGCTTTCGAAGAGGCCTATGTGCGCTACGAGCAGCGCGCTGCCAATGGCGAACTCAAGTTGTTCAAGAAGGTGCCGGCCGTGTCGCTCTGGCGCAAGATGCTGTCCATGCTGTTTGAGACCGGGCATCCCTGGATCACCTTCAAGGACCCGTGCAACATCCGCTCACCGCAACAACATGTGGGCGTGGTGCACAGTTCCAATCTGTGCACCGAGATCACACTCAACACGGGCGACGCTGAAATCGCGGTCTGCAACCTGGGATCAGTGAACCTTGTGGCGCACATGATTCAGGGCGCCGATGGCCACTACACCCTGGACCACGACAAGCTGCGCCGCACGATCCGTACAGCCATGCGCATGCTCGACAACGTGGTCGACATCAATTACTACGCAGTCAACAAAGCCCGCAACTCCAACCTCAAGCACCGCCCGGTGGGCCTGGGCATCATGGGCTTTCAGGATTGCCTGCACCTGATGCGTGTGCCGTACGCAAGCGCCGATGCGGTTGAATTCGCCGACCGCTCCATGGAGGCGGTCTGCTACAACGCCTACTGGGCGTCGACGGAGCTGGCGGCCGAGCGTGGGCGCTATGCAAGCTTCAAGGGGTCTTTGTGGGATCGGGGCATCCTGCCGCAGGACTCGCTCAAGCTATTGGCCGAGCAGCGCGGTGGTTATGTTGAGGTCGACGCTTCAGCCACGCTGGATTGGGACGCCCTGAGAGGCCGGATCGCCCAGTACGGCATGCGCAATTCCAATTGCGTGGCCATTGCGCCCACAGCCACCATTTCGAACATCATCGGAGTAGGTGCCTGCATCGAACCGACCTTCCAGAACCTCTATGTGAAGTCGAACCTCTCCGGTGAATTCACCGTGGTCAATGACTATCTTGTGCGCGACCTCAAGGCCCGAGGATTGTGGGATGAGGTCATGATTGCCGACCTCAAATTCTTCGATGGCAGTTTGTCCAGGATCGATCGCATTCCTGCGGAGTTGCGCGCGATTTACGCCACTGCATTCGAGGTGGATGCGGGCTGGCTGGTTGAGTGTGCTTCGCGTCGGCAGAAATGGATCGACCAATCGCAGTCGCTCAACATTTACATGGCCGGGGCCTCAGGCAAGAAATTGCACGAGACCTACACCATGGCCTGGTTGCGTGGCCTCAAGACGACGTACTACCTGCGCACTCAAGGTGCTACGCACGCAGAAAAGAGCACGACTGACCGCGTGGGGCAACTGAATGCGGTGTCTGCTGAAGGGGCTGCAGGCGCTTTCTCGTACGGTGTGTCCAGTCAGGCGGCACCGGCACCGGCGCTGACCGAAGATCCCATCGCACCGAAGTTTTGCGCACTGGATGACCCCGAGTGCGAGGCCTGCCAATAACGTTCGAAGGCGTCTATCAAGCGCGAGATTCGTCAAAACGCCGCGTCCTTGACAGACGAGGCGTTTTGTGAGTCTAGAAAATACTGTTGTATGGGCGCCATGTATTTCTGCGCGAAGTCAAGTTTGTAAGTACCAACCCGTTGCAAGCACCCGACGTGCGCCGTAAGATTCGGGCTGTGCATAACAGCCGAATCTTGCGTCGGGTCAAGCAGTTACCTGCTCATTCTGAAGCGAGACATTAAATGCTTTCCTGGGAAGATTCCGTTCCTGCCAACACGTTTAAGCCTGCTGCCGCGCTGGCAGCAGTGCCTGCCGCCGCCGAACTCTTCGGGCGGTCGGCGCCCGTATCGCCCGCCCAAGCGGTGGCCAGCGATGCTTCCCGCCTGCACACCGCCACACAAATCTCGCGCGATACCCGTCGCGTCCGTGTTGAAGACAAGCGCATCATCAATGGCTCGGCTGATGTCAACCAGCTGGTGCCGTTCAAGTACAAATGGGCCTGGGAGAAGTACCTCGCTGGCTGCGCCAACCACTGGATGCCGCAGGAAATCAACATGGAGCGCGACATTGCGCTCTGGAAAAATCCTAATGGTCTGTCGGAAGACGAGCGCCGTCTGATCAAACGCAACCTCGGATTTTTCGTCACGGCCGATTCGCTTGCAGCCAACAACATTGTGCTCGGGACCTACCGGCACATCAGCGCGCCCGAATGCCGCCAGTTCCTGCTGCGACAGGCTTTTGAAGAAGCCATCCATACCCACGCGTATCAGTACATCGTCGAATCGCTGGGCTTGGACGAAGGCGAAGTATTCAATGCGTACCACGAGGTCAAGTCGATTCGTGACAAGGATGAGTTCCTCATCCCGTTCATCGATACGCTGACCAACCCGGATTTTGTAACGGGCACCCCTGAAAACGATCAGAAGCTCCTGAGATCGCTGATCGTCTTTGCTTGCCTGATGGAAGGCCTCTTCTTTTACGTAGGGTTCGTTCAGATCCTCGCGCTTGGCCGTCAGAACAAGATGATCGGCGCGGCAGAGCAGTATCAGTACATCCTGCGCGACGAGTCGATGCACTGCAATTTCGGCATCGACCTCATCAACACCATCAAGCTGGAAAATCCGCATCTCTGGACACCGGCCTTCCGCGAAGAAATCGTGGGCCTGTTCCACCAGGCGGTCGAACTTGAGTACCGCTATGCCGAAGACACCATGCCGCGCGGTGTGCTCGGACTGAATGCTTCTGTCTTCAAAGAGTATCTGCGGTTCATCGCGAATCGCAGGGCTCAGCAGATCGGTCTCGATCCGCTTTTCCCGGGAGCTGAAAATCCGTTCCCCTGGATGAGCGAGATGCTTGATCTGAAAAAAGAACAAAACTTCTTTGAGCGACGCGTCACCGAGTATCAGACGGGTGGCGCGTTGAGTTGGGACTGATCACGGCAGGAAAGCGAACTGCGGCTCACCGCACTCGGGAATCAATTTGACGGGAATTCAAAGGGTTTCATTTGGCCAATATCAGAGCAGACAACGCGTAAGCGTATGGAGCATGCGATGCCCCGATGAAACCTCCCGCCACATTCCCTCGCGACCGTCGTATGTCATGCAGGCGTCCGGCCCTCAGGCCCGACGCCTTTTTCGTGTCCGGCCCGTACGGTCGACACGTGCCACCGCATTCATTAGCGTAAGAAACACAGCATGCGTTCTTGCGCCGATGAATAGCCCGCAGGGAATCGGGATTGAACCCGCACCCGACCGGGTTTCCATGATCATCAGTCCAATCTAAGGAGTCTTACCATGGCCACCGCCAAGAAAGCTGCTGCGAAGAAACCCGCCGCCAAGAAACCCGCTGCCAAAAAACCGGCCGCCAAGAAAGTAGCCGCCAAGAAGCCGGCTGCGAAGAAGGCCGCCGCGAAGAAGCCGGCCGCCAAGAAAGTCGCAGCGAAGAAGCCCGCCGCGAAGAAAGTAGCCGCCAAGAAGCCGGCTGCGAAGAAAGTCGCTGCGAAGAAGCCCGCGGCCAAGAAGCCTGCAGCCAAGAAAGCGGCTGCCAAGAAGCCCGCTGCCAAGAAAGCGGCTGCGAAGAAGCCTGCTGCGAAGAAATCGGCCTCGAAGAAGCCTGCTGCCGCGAAGAAGCCTGCTGCCAAGAAAGCTGCCAAGAAGCCTGCCAAAAAGGCAGAGCGACCGGCTGCTGCTGCAAAGCCTCTGAATCCGGCTGCAGCCTGGCCCTTTCCGACCGGCAACAAGCCCTGATTGAACAGGTCGGCCCTTGTTGGCCGACCCGGGCAGGATCAACGCATCACATCACAACGATCCTGCCTGAGCAGCCCCACGCGCCCTTCGGGGCGCGTTTTTTTTGTGGGAGAATCCCGGCGCAATGGCTCAAATCCTGTGGTTGCTCATCGAAACGCTTGGAAGCCTGCTCGCAGTGTCCTGCGTGCTGAGGGCCTACGGCCATCGGCTTCATCTGAATCCCCGTAATCCGATCAGTCAGTTCCTCAGTGCCCTGACTGATTGGTTGGTCATGCCCTTGCGCAAGTTGATCGCGCCCACGCGTACGATGGATTGGGCGAGCGTCCTGGCGGCGGTGCTGATTGCCGTACTAGTCTCACTGACCTTCGCGATTCTCGCCTCAGGGGGGCGAATCCCGAATCCAGGCGAGGTGTTGTTGAGGGCGGTTTTCTGGCTGGCCCGCTCAGTGATTTATCTTGCGATCGGGCTGGTGATCCTTCAGGCCATTCTGTCCTGGGTCAATCCTTTTGCGCCTCTTGCTCCCGCGATCGCCCAGCTCACGCAACCTTTGCTGGCGCCCTTCAAGAAGATCATTCCGCCGATCGGGGGCGTGGATCTTTCCCCGTTGGCGCTGATCATCTTGCTGCAAATTTTGCTGATGTTCGTCGACCCGGGCTTCATCGCGGTCCGTCTGCCTTGATGACTCTGCCGATCGCGATGTCTGTGTCTGCCACCTACCAGGGTGCAGCGCCGTAGTTCGCCTGATAGCGACGCGCCGCTTCGTCGCGCGTGACCGGGTGGTTTTGCGGGCCATCATGTTCGATCTTGATGGCTCCCATGACACTGCCCAAACGCACCGCTGTCTGCCATCCAAGATTGCGCGACAGCGCATAGAGCAGGCCTCCTCGAAACGCATCGCCACAGCCGGTCGGATCTGCGGCGCGCGTGATCTTCGCCGCGGCCACGCGCTCTGTTTTTCCATCCTGGCGAATCAGGCAACCGTCCCCGCCCATCGTCACGACTTGTGTGGCCACTCTTGCGGCAATGTCAGTCTCGCTGAGGCCGGTCTTTTCGCTTAGCAGCTTGCTCTCGTAATCGTTCACGGTCAGTGCATGGGCCTGA
>Ga0315909_10010077_pt1 | contig 10127 bp, 11 predicted proteins | sample LakEriMetagenome_11_FD_203527 | JGI IMG/M metagenome (GOLD analysis project Ga0315909, IMG submission 203527) | Freshwater fungal communities from buoy surface, Lake Erie, Ohio, United States - Buoy 2 MA125 | ecosystem: Environmental > Aquatic > Freshwater > Lake | place: USA: Lake Erie, Ohio...
GCATCGCAATATATGTCATATACCTTTTGATTACAAAACGGAATCGTGGATTTACCAGGCGAGTTTGCCATTTGCCAACAAATTGCCAGACGTGAGAAATGAAATCAAGGACACGTTTTTATTTCTATGTTTGATGAACATGAAGATAGAGATTCTGGCAAAAGCAGTGAATTTAATTAATGATGAATCAAATACTTACAGACATTTTGCCTGGATAGATTTCAATTTGCCCCATGTATTTAAACGTCCTGATGACACCATTGACTATATGTATTATTTAATGGAGCAGCAATTCACACCCAATTTTATTGCCGCGTCCGGGTGTTGGAACATGGATGCTCACCGTTATGCAGATTTTAATAATGTGAACTGGCGGTTTTGCGGCGGATTTCTGATTGGCGATGCCGAGTCCATTCTAGACATGTATGATTTGTATAAAAATTATTATGTTGATGCCATGATGAAGCAAGATCGGATTACATGGGAAGTCAATATGTGGGCCTACTTGGAACGCGAATGTGGATTAGATTTCACATGGTTTGAGGGCAACCATGACGACAGTATTGTGCGCATGCCGTCCTCTCTATTTTCGGCGAATTTGTCTGTGAATAAGAGCAACAAGATTGTTCGTTACAATTATCCGGAAATACCGGGATTCTATCCGTCGTCTGCGTCCTTTTGCCAAGAGGGGAGCGTGGCTCACCTCAACACCCGATACGTCAATTATCAGATCAACGATCGTGGCCAATTCCTAATAAATCAGAATTTTAACGGCAAAATCTGTTCCCTTAATTTGAAGAGCACATTGTCAGCCGATTTGACCAAAATCGTGGAATCCGTTTTAATGGACGAGTCTACAATCGGACTGGAACAACAGAATCAGCATGTTCTTGGCCTGGAAGATGTGCGCATCTACATGAATGCCGATAGAGAAATGGAGTTTGTTGCGGCGAATACTTCCTACATCAAATCGGGGGCAATCCGAATCGTTACAGGGAAATATGGAAAAGATGGATTTGAATCGGGGAAAATTTTAGAGCCGCCGACGGAAACCAGATGTGAAAAGAACTGGATCCCATTTTTGGGCAAATATATTTATAGGTGGCAACCGTTTGAGATTGGCACTTTAAATAATGATTCAAATAAACTTGCGATAGAGAGTAGCCAACATGTGCCGAATCTTATATTTGACAAGGTGCGCGGATCAACGGTCCCAGTATGGTCGGAAAATGATCAATGTTATATTTGTGTGGTCCATTATGCGGAATCGGTGAAAGACGCACCGCTTCATTATTATCATATGTTGGTTAAAATCCAAGTCAAAGACGACAATCACTATGTGATTATTGGCTGGTCTAATCCGTTTCATTTTACCAAGTTGGGTGTTCAATATTGCATTGGGTTTACGATTGAACAACCGGATTCATATGGATTCTGGTTTTCGGAGAATGATAATTGTCCGGGGTTTATTCATAATTGTAGTAGTTGTCAGTTCTCCTTTTATGAATAGGCAATTTGTAAACACGTTCTCTATCGGGGTTTCTTTTTCCTCCTTTTAAAAAATAACTTCCTCCGACTTTACTATCATATTTTGAATCAAAATCATCTCCTTCATTAATATTATTATTAGCATCCTTATTGTTATCATTATTAGTATCATTCTTATTAGTATCATTCTTATTAGTATCATCCTTATTATCATTTAATGGCGTTTGATTCGGATTCGCGTCTTGAAGTGTTGGCGATTGCGGTTGCGCATCATATTTATCTTTAAAATTAATATTATATTTTCCATCGGCAAGACTCACCATTAGAATGACGGGAACCCATTCAATGTTGTTGTAAAATTCTAATAATTCTTTGTGATTTTTTTCATATTCTTTGTCGGATGAAATGATTGTGCCAAATCGCGATTTAATATTAAATGAAGTTTTAATGGCATCATGAATAACATCATCGGACTTTTTGTCTAAATTTAATATTTGAATTGTGATTATGAATTTTTTGCCGTCTTCATCTATTTTTGTAATTTCAACATTATTAATTTTTTCTAATTTTTTTAAAGTATATTCTGGAAAAAATTTCCATCCAGTATTTTGATCAAAAAATGAAAGTACTGGTAACATTATTAGTATATAGTAACCTGCTAGAATTTAAAAAATGATAGTAAACTTTTGAATCTTTGAACTTGTAAAAATAAGAAATTATCAATATTCTTATTTTTAATATTTATTTATATGGTTGATTTGGAGTGTCTTCGTTTATAACTCTTTCTGTGCTTCTTTCCGCCAGTTTTCTTGGATTTTCGGGAACGTCCGCGTCTGGCACCGCCTGCTTTTAATAAAGTTGCTCCTTTAGTAGTAGCAGAATTAGTTAATTCTGTCTTAAGAGTAGGATCTGTTATGGCATTTTGTTGTGCCAAAGTCAATGCCTCAATCTGTTCTTTAGTCAATGCCTCAATCTGTTCTTTAGTCAATGCCGCAATCTGTGCCTCTTTCAATGCCTCAATCTGTTCTTTAGTCAATGCCTTAATCTGTGCCTCTTTCAATGCCTTAATCTGTTCTTTAGTCAATGCCTCAATCTGTTCTTTAGTCAATGCCGCAATCTGTGCCTCTTTCAATGCCTCAATCTGTTCTTTAGTCAATGCCGCAATCTGTGCTTGATTTAATACAGCAATCTGTGCCTCTTTCAATGCCTCAATCTGTTCTTTAGATATTTTTTTCATTTGATTTTCTTTTATATTCTTAATCTGCTCATCAGTCATTTCAACAAAAACCATTGGGGGAATAAATGCCAAGATGTCTGGATCTATCTTATCAAAATCTTTTAGTAATATTAATTTTAATGTGGGGCCATCAATATCTTTAGCTGCGGTTTCTGCAGCAGCATTATTATCTGTCATCAATGCCGCTGCCGCTGCTGCCTTTGCCGCTGTATTTGGCGCTGGGGTTATCCCTGGGTTTGGCCCTGGGTTTCCACCTAAAGCCTGTTTAACTTCCTCAGTTGTGACTTTTTTACTGGTGGGATTTGCTTCAATTACTTTTTGTTTAGAGCCGCCAACATCAAATACTCCTCCGGTTATTCTACTAACTTTTTCAATTAATCCAGTATCTTTGTCAATGGTTCCCTCAAAATTAAATTGAATAGGTGTTAAATCTGTCGTCGGCATATCTTCTTTATACAATATATTTATAAAATTATTTGCAAAAAACTTGCATATTTGCCTTTACGCATTTTCCTAAATAATTTCAAATGGATTTTGCCTCTTTGACCAAATTTTTCTTCGTTTTTTGCCTCCCCGTTTCTTAATAGTCCGTTTTCCTCCTGGGAAGTTTGACACATTTAAGTATGATGATAATAATTCCTGTATTTTATCGTCCAATTCTTTTGCATATTCTTCCAATAAAACAACAACTTTAAAAAGATCTTTGTTTCCACCTATTCCATTTTTTATTAAAGTATGATTAGAATTTTTTGGCGCCGGAATATTGTTTGCATCCCCTGTGATAAACTTGGCATTTATTCCAAAACAAAATTCAAAATCTTCAGTGTAACAACCTGCAATAAATTTAGGAATAGTTGTTGAATCAATCGGCGTCATCATATTTGCATAAGAATTTGATTCCGCAGATAGAGGATCTGAAGTTTGTGCATAAGAGTATTTATGATAAAGAGATTGTTTAGTTAATAAAAACTTCATAAGACCATCTTTGAAATTGTTAACATGAGGCGCAATGTTTGTCAAAGCGGATGTCGGTGGCCCTCCCGGTCTAAAATATGTTATTGTAAATGGTTCAGCATTTATATTAATTAATTTACTAGTTAAAACTAATTTAACTATTTTTGAACAGCGTTCAAACAATAGAACTGCGTTGCAAATAATTTTACACGATTCTAACATATCCTCAGCAAACTCACACATTTGTGTTTCGATGTTAATTATTTGTTTAAATTCTAAATTAAACAACTTTTGTACATCTGCTCTGAATTTAATATTAAGTAATTTATCAACTGCATCATCTATTAAAATTTTGTTATTTAACTTAATCATATTAGAAGAAGTTACAACACCAATTGAAAATGTTTTTTTGTTTGAAACAGAAAAAGTCATGTGAGATGTCATAATTCTTGCCAACATCATTTGTCCCATGCATCTTTTTAGCAAGTTTTTGTTAGTAAATGTCGCCGCAGTTTTGCTATGACCATAATAAAAATTAAAATCTGTTGTGCCATCTAAAAACGTCACAAAATTTTGAAGTTTTTGAGATGCTTCAACCTTTTTTTTACATCTTCCCGAATTTTTCGTAATAAATCGTGCAACATCTATATCCCAAGACGCATTTGCATCATATATATGATTTGCAACATCTTGTAACTCTTGTTTAACTGGCATAATTGATGCGGGATTAAATATATTGTTTGAATCAAGCATATAAATTGTATTATCATCACCTGCATTATCATCGTATTTTAATAAAAAATCTGTTATTTCAGTTTGACCAGATTGTTTTAAAATATCTGACAATTTTAAATCCGTAAGTTCAAGAACACCACTTGAATATTGAAAAATATTACTAGGCTTGCATACAATAATAACATCCTTAATTGTATTCTGCATAATATTTATTTTATATAATATGACAATAAAATTAATTTCTAAATAAATATAAATATTTTATTAGCTCTTTTATTTTTTTGATCGTGTTTTTCCCCGTTTTTGGCTTCCGCGTCTTTTAATAGTTTGTTTTCCTCCAGATCTACTAAAAAATCCCGGATCTTTCTTTGGTTCGCCAAGATAATAAAAACCTCTCTCTTTACTAGGATTGGTAAAACTACTGTTAACATATTTTTCAATTTCTTCATCATTTTTCTCTTTATTAAATATTTCACAATATTCTTGGTTGCAAGAAGCTAAAGCGCCCTTAACTTTATCTCTAAGTTTTTCGGATTCATCATGATTGTATTGCAATACCCTAAAAAAATTATTTTCATTATATTTGCCTCCTTCTCTTTTAACAATTCTTGTCCATGCATCAGTGCTGGTTCGCGGGTTTGTTATTTCAGGATTCAATCCCACAAAATCAAATTCATTTTCGCTAATACGTTCTAAAAATAATCTTAATAATGCTTCAATTTCTTCGGTTTTTGTTGAGTTAAACATTGTTAATCTTTCATACGCAAATGGGTGTAATTTTTCAAAATTATCATAAAAACTCACAAATTTAGGTTTTCCGCCAATATTAACCAAATTTTCAGTTTTTTCGCTAAACATTTTAACAAGTATTCCTTTTAATACATCTTTTTCTTCATTTTCATTGACAGAATTTGTGGATAGAACTTTTAATGCAGAATAGACATAATTATAATTTGATGTTATTGTTGCAATCATATTTAACACATTTGATAAATCCTCTGCTACAAGTGAAACTCTTTCAGATATATAAATTTTAGATGGGTGATTGGCCATAGAATTTAAATTTAAATTTTGAAAAAAATCAAGTTTATTATTTAATTTATAAATTCTATCACTTCTAGAGGAAAACGCCTCTCTGCCATAAGGTCTGTAAATATTCAAAAACCTAGAAAATAATTTGTTTGAATACTTCATGTCCAAAATTGTTGCTCTATCTGTGACAAACTTTACCAATTTATTAATTTTTGTATTTGCTTCTGCGGCAGATTTGTTTTTTGGATCAGATGGATTAGATTTGCCCCAATTATCCATAACTGGCGAAATTATTGTTCTTAATTCTTCTTGCATTATTTTTCCATCTTCACTATTATCAATTTGCAATTTTTGCGAATTAAGAAAATTGTATGTGTTATCACCGAATTCTATTTTGCATGATTTAACATTTTTATTAATTCTTAAAGGCATGTCTGACCTGACTATGATTGCGCCTTTATTAAAGACTACGGGTCCAGTGTCGTCTATTTCAACTTCAATTTTCATAGTTGCTTTTTTTTCTGGTTCCGATGCTGCTTGTACCAATGATGACATTTTATTTATATAATATCTTTATAAAATTAATTGTCTTAAACTTGCTAAATCATCATTGCGCAAATATTCACAAATTTTCAAATATTTATTTCTGTTTTCAGTTTTATCTATTCTAACTATTTCTTCGCACATAGTTAATGTGACCGCTGGTCTGTCCAAATGAACTAAATAAATGAACGCCAGCTTTTCATAAAACTCAATTCGTTTATTTTCAAAATCGCACCGATCCAATTTGCAAATACATTTATCTAAATATTTCGCAGATTCAATATATTCGCCCTTTTTATAATGAAGTTCGCTCAATAGTTTGTAGCAATCAATTATTTTATTATTTGAAGGCAAATCTTTTTTCACGGAAAAATAAATGTCCATAGCAAAACTGATTGTTATAAAAGCTCGGTCTATTGATAAATAATTTTCCGCAGATTTCAAATAATTTTCCGCAGATTTTAACGGTTCTCCTAGGATGCCATATAAATATCCAATTTCCATGTAATATCCTCCTACAGAATCTGATTGTTTTGAACTATAAAATTGTTCCTCTATTGCATTAATGGCTTTTTCATATAAATAGATGGCGCGTCTTATTTTAACATTTCTAAAAGCAAATCCAAAGGGAGTTAATAAGAAATCCAATTTTTCAAAATAAGTTTGGGTGGACATGAGATCGGTGGCTTGTTTAACATAAATTAGATCCATATGTCTGAATATTATGTGATAATATTTATAAGTTTTTATTTCAGTTTTTATTTTGCGTTTTTACGAAAAATAAAAAATAAGCCGATAGAGAAAATGCCAAAGTACATAATGGCAAATCTGAAAATCCCTGTTGAAATAAATGAATCTGGTAGATTTGTGTTATTAAATAAATATACAAAAACAGATGTTTATGGAATAGATTTCTTGCCGCCCGAAGGTGAAGAAAATTTACATGATAAAATTTCTGCTTTTTTAAAGAAACTTCGTGAAGAGGAAAAGATGAATTTAGAAAAACTAAAATTGGAAGAAAAGGAAGACAAAGAGGAAGAAGACAAAGAGAAATTAGAAAGGAAAGAGGAAGAAGACAAAGAAAAATTAGAAAGGAAAGAGGAAGAAGACAAAGAAAAATTAGAAAGGAAAGAGGAAGAAGACAAAGAAAAATTAGAAAGGAAAGAAGAAGAAAAGGAAAACAATGAAAAATACCTAAAAATTAACAAAAATAATATAAAAATGAGAAAACACAATAATGTCATGTCATTTAAAAATATAAAGAAATCTGGCTCTGGAACATACACGCGGAAATCTTATGACCAAGACTATATGTGAGCTTTGCTCATTATGACCAAGCCGGTCTTTCACCTCTATGAATGACAAGCGGATCCGGCATATAGACATACTTGTCAAACATATTAAGCGATTTAAGATTTTTAATATCCGGAGTTTCTTGTGTGCCCGGATTCACCATATTTGCGCTTCCGGTGCCTCGCAAATAGTTTTCAATAGCAAGGCCATTATTTGCTAAATCAAGGGTATGGATCTTGGCGCCAATTAAGCCATTTCCTGGCAGCAGCGTGGTCTCCGGTTTTCTTATGTAATTATCAGGATTGCTGAAATAATCACGATGATTTGTGTTGAGTTCCTGTTCTTTTTCATAGTCTCCGCGATTGGATTTTTTGCGAGTGTCGGTCATTTGTGCAAATATATAATTTGCAAAGATGATTATCTCTGCAATTTAGCATAAATTAATAATGCCGCTTCATTTGTGGTCTCGGAAAATATGGATTTATCCGCATCAGAACCCTTCATAAATGCGGAGAGACAATCATAGAATTTGTCGGCATAATCATAGGCAAAAAGGACACATGCGCCGGTTCGCGGATCTGTAGAGAACATGAATCCAGCAGAAATTTCATAGATACGTTTGAAGAAAGGATGATTGCCGGTCTCGGAATAAATTGCGTCTAAAATGGTATTGACCGATGGACTTGTGAAGAAGTCATCGGAATCGGGAATGTTGAATATTTTGCAAATGGCGTCGCGATATTGGTCATCGTCATCATATGTAATTTTGCCTAAATCAAGATTCATTTAATATAGATAATAAACCAACGATTGTTATCTATATATGTTTTTTATTTAATGCTTTCGGGATCTCTTGGATCGGCGAGAGCGTCTCTTGCCGCCAATTTTGGGGTCGGACTTGCGAGACTTGCGAGAAGATCTAGAAGATCTAGAAGATCTGCGTCTTCGGCCACCTGAAGTGGTAGTAGCAGTAGTAGAAGAAGTGCCAAACATAGAAGAACCTAAAGTACCAGACATTTGTTTTATATAATAATCAAAGAAAAAAATAAACGAATAGTTTAAAAAGACTTGTTATTGGGCAAATGGTTGGACAATTCCCTAGTGGCAGAGCCGCCTCTGATCCATCCGTCTAAAGCCGCCTCTTGAACCAAAAATTTGGGATTGGTGATAGTATCCTTAATACTGTCCATAAGAGGATACATCTGGTTATTGATGAAAGACTGCTCCGAAATAGTGGAAACACTCTTCTTATTGGTGATCACGTCGCCCTGTTTAAGTTGCGATTCCAGCGTGGTGTCGCAACTGCCTCTTCCTAAATATGGCACGGTCAAAAACGGTCTTTGTTGCAATGATAATTTGTCTAAAGATCGTTCATTCTCGGCTTTTATTGTTAAAGCGGAATCTACGTCAATGGTGGAAGCGCCAAATCCGATTCCCGAAGCCCCCTTAAAAGTGATGCCGGGTTGCGACGTGGCAAAATTCACATAATCGTCGCTCTTATTTTCGCTAAAATAGGAAGTGAGCAAATAATTGTTGTATTTGGAGCTCATCATGTTCTGTTGAGTTTTGTCAACATTGTCGGCGCGAATTCGGCCAGTGCTATTAAATGTATAAGGGTGAAGAGACGCCATTTGTAAGTCTAAGATATATAGATTGTAGAGAATAATTTATCTAATAATTGTTATATCTGGAATTTTGTTTGGCACAAGCAAAAGCATTGCCTTCTTTGCACGATATCATGCTTCCATAGCAAAATTCACTAAAAGACGCTTGGTCATTTGGAATGGTGGTGCTGGCGGTGGAATAGAAAGGCTGCAGTGATTGTTCAAACATGTATTGATCACCTAAATCCTTGAACAATTTGTCGGCCAAATCGGCGTTGCCCGGATTTGCGTTTTTGACCATTTCTTTGGCCTGAACAACGATGTCGGCGGCGACGGATTCGTTATAGGCCGGCGGAGCCGGCTTTCTATTGGGGTTGTAAATATAATCGGTTACCAACACATTGCCAAGTGGATTGTTTGGCGATGGTTTCTGGTAAATATTCTGGAAGCCAGCCTCTCTTAATTTTACTAAATCACTTGTCGGCGCGGACATATCAAAACCTTCGTGCGGTTTTAATTTATATTGATGAAGCATGTATATGAAAAAAATAGAAATCGTGCCAACAATAATTATTTGTATCTTTTGCGTGTAGGCAAATGTAATGATGGTCATCAAAATAATTACGCGAGTTATTGCATTGAGTTTTTGCGTAAACGTCATGTCTTCAACCGGAAAAAACTCAAACATATGTTCTTTGTTCAAAAGCACATTGGGATTGGTGCTCCAAAAAGGTATGGCATCTTCTGCATCTTTATCTTTGTCTAAGTCTGCATTTTTTTGTGTCAGTTCAAAAGGAGGGATTTCCAATGTTTCATTGCCGTCTTTTGTTTTTAAAAAATTAATTGCATCGGATTCTGTGGCCATCATATAATACATAATCTGAAAAGAAATCATCTAAACCTGCGAAGAATTCAATCCGCGTCAAGCATGCGGCGGATTTACATTATTCTTGGTTCGTGACCGATAACGATTTGAATCCTAGCACATGCGGTTATTACAAAGGTGCAGATTGAAATCTTCATCGGTTTAAATATAATTTGATGAATTCAAGTGGGCAACATGCGACAAATAGTGGAAATGTGCTTGACCCGCATTGTCATATGTGGTTTTGCCATCCTCTATCGCCAGCATGGGATACACGATGCGTCGCTCACCTTCTTGCGTAATAGTCCAATCGGCACTAAAATGCACATTGGGATTTGCCTCCGGACATGAATATTTGTCAATTATGTATTTGGCA
>Ga0315909_10010078_pt1 | contig 10126 bp, 14 predicted proteins | sample LakEriMetagenome_11_FD_203527 | JGI IMG/M metagenome (GOLD analysis project Ga0315909, IMG submission 203527) | Freshwater fungal communities from buoy surface, Lake Erie, Ohio, United States - Buoy 2 MA125 | ecosystem: Environmental > Aquatic > Freshwater > Lake | place: USA: Lake Erie, Ohio...
CAAAAGTTTCCTCTAAACCAAGTTTGTAAAAACCTAGTTGCAAGGTACTGGTTGGGGTATTCTTAGATGTTTTGAGGTCAACAATTACTAGTTGCCCATTAACCTCAAAGATTCTGTCTATAACCATTTTGATTGGCACATCAGCCACTACTGGCATTAGTTCTAATTCAATTCCAGGTCTACCATCAGGAGCAATCCAAATCTTCCAATTGGGATTATGTTTACGCCAAGCAATATATTCGCTGACCCACATAGGTCCTGCAGTTTGCCAGAAATTAACGTCTTCCTTATTTGGATTAAGTTTAGTAGCCTTACCACCTATACGAGCATTGGTTAGGTCGATATCACCTTTACAAGCGTTCCAAGATTCTGTCCATAAATTATCGACATCGTTTATCATAGGTTATCCCTATCATAGGTTTCACAAGCAAGGTGAAATGCTGAACCACCAACTGACCAAACAGATGGCTCCTCCTGCTTTTCCAGTAATCTACCAAGGTAGTACTGATATCCACAGGTTAGATAAGTGCTGAAAGCACTATAGGATATATGTTCTGGTAATGTATATTCTTCAAGTTGTATTGACATTAGATAAATTATACACAGGTATAGGATTAGATGGAAGTCGAATGTGACTTCCATAGATTGCTACCTATGTGTATAATTGATATTAATATAATATATATAAGACCCCGAAGGGGTCTATAATATAATATATAATTAATTATATATCTAAGGAGTACTATGTCAGAAATCGTAAATAATACATTTTGGGCTGTATTTTTTGGCTCAACATTGGGAACCCTAACTGTATACCTAGTCACAACCCTAATCGATGAATATCGTACTGCAAAAGAGCATAGAGATATTAGACTTCTAATGGAAGAGTGGGAAGACCTAGAAGATTAAGCCTTAAAACGACAAAAGAACCCCCTTCCTGAGGTAAGTACCTCAAGTTGGGGGTTTTCGTGTCTCTAAAGGGCCTTTAAAGCCCGATTAGGGGTATTTAATTAGAGCCTAGACCGTATTCTTTTTCAGTCTTATCAGCCCATTTAGCAGCAGGGGCAGCCAATGCACCGATTAGAATTGCATACTCAGGGGCTAGGTCAGCAGCAAGTGCTAATCCCATAGTTACTGCTGATGCAATCACTGCACGTACATAAGATTTAAAAGCAGCCTTTGTCTTAGGGTCTTTTAACTTAGCAATTAAGTCTTTCATATCCATCCTTTAAGGGCGTGCAACGCCCATTACTAGGGAGTAGGCACGCTTCCTTAGAAACACACCATCTCCATTTGACTGACTACCCTTATCGCCACTAGAGGTATTACCCTCATAGACTGTAAGGTATTTCTTTCCATCGTTACTAGCACAGATACCAACGTGGTCAGCCTGTGCATCGGTATCAAACTGGAAGAAAACTATATCTCCTGGTTGTGCTTTGCCAACAGGAACTATCTTACCCTTTTTAGCAAACCACTTTAATCCTAAATCGCAAGAAGCAAACCCCTTCTTACCTTGTGCTGCAATACTAGATATTAATCCAGCCTTATCGAAGCACCAAGATACAAAGGTAGCACACCAAGGTTGGTTGTTAGCACCATACCACTTGCCGTACATTGTATTATTATTAGGACCTTCTTTATATCCCAACTGAGATTTTGCTATATCAACTACATTCATATCGACCACCATCCATTAAAGCCAGCATTAGGATTATCCTGTAGCCACTTCTCTCTTAATTCATTTTGCTTAGGCCAACATATGTCGTGGCTTTCACAGCCACAACCTTGACAATCATTACCTACTTCTTTCTTATCCATACTTGCCATCCCATACGAAATATTTCAATATCATCTTTGTGTTTTGCTAGCCACGCATCTATTGCTGGCTTAGGGTTCTTATCTGTACCATCTGGATGGTCCCACTCATAATCATCAAATGCCATAACGCCACCAGACTTAAGCAAGTCCCAAGATAGGTCAGCATCTAAAGTAACTGATTCTGGTAGATGGTCTCCATCAATATAGATAAAGTCATACTTAACCTCACGGTTATTCTTTAACCAATCTCCGCTAAATGCTTTATGTGCTTGAACCTTTTTACCGTGTGGCTCTATCTGCTCTTTGTAGGCTTGTTGTATATCATTCCAGTCATAAATTGATTCGTGTTGCAAATTACCACACCAAGGGTCTATGTCTACAAGTAATGATGTTGGGTCTGTAAGAATATTTTCTAATAGCCAAGCAGATGCGTTGCCAGTAAAGACACCTATCTGCAGGAACTTAAGATTCTTTTTACCCTTAAACTCTGCTAGTCCATTCTCGAAGTCTTGGACCGTTGCATTGTCATAAAACCATTTTGGAAAGTTATCTGCTTTCATCCCCATTACTTTCTACTTCTGTATTAAAATTTGGTAAAGGCTATCTACTTTTTGTTCTAACCTATTGACCTGGTCCTTGACACTAGAGCCACCATTCGGGCGAAGTTCAGATAGATAGTGTTTAACTAAGTGTCTTACTCCGACTGCTAGTGCTCCAAGTAAAGTTGTTATGGCAACTGCTAATGCAGCCCAGTCATTAGGTGTCATAGTATTATACCGTTCTAATAGTTATCTCAATTACGCCGCCGAATCCATCAAACCTTTTATCAGGTGGAGTCATACGTGTAAATGAGATTTGCTCAATAACTACCTGACGACTTTCGCCAGTAGTAAGGTCTTGCCAGGTAACAACGTCGCCATTCTCTTCAACTCCTTCTAGTAGTTGTAGTCGTGCTAGTGCCTTACCTTCATAACCAGATACCACGTTGTATCTGTCTGTCTCAATATCAAAGCAATAAACAGGAAACTTCATAACTCTTTGTCTAGGTGTAGCAATAGTAGCCTTTGCTTGATAGCCCTTAAATGTAGGACCTAGGCTGGTAGTTGTAGCGTCACGATTAAGAATAAACTTATAGGCTACATACTCTTGCGCTGTATCGGGATTAGATGTACCTACTTCAACTGCAGTTACTCCTGCTTCGTAGGTGATATGGTCATACTCAACACCATCTTTGTCTACAGTCTCAAGGACTAATGAACCTTTGGTGAAGTCTCCACGAGCAAGTAAACGTTTAAAGTTTTTAGGTTCTAATGTTCCATAGCGAATGTAACCGCTAGTGATAAAGCCAGTAGATGTTAGTGTTGCACTTGCTTCAATATTAATGCTACCTACTTTGTTAACCTTACCAACAGGTGATACGGCAGTAGAGGCTACGTTAGATGCAGTCTTAGCATAGGTAAATGTTGTAGTGGTTGGTACGCCAGTAACTGTGTACTGACCATTAAATGTAGAGTCAACACCTTCTACCCATACAGAATCATCAACGGCTAAGCCGTGTGCTGCAGAAGTAGTCAAGGTTGCTACGTTAGATGTGAGTGATTTGTTGCTTACTGAGCCAGCATTAACTGCCGTAGTAGCAAATACTAATCGGTCTGTTGTACCAGCAAATGCACAGGTTACTGTGCTATATCCTGATGTACCACTTACATATAAGTCATTAGCATAAGCAAAGCGTAGAGTTTCTATTTCATTACCAAGGTCAATACGGATAACTCCTGCTGCACCATCTACACCAGTTGCACACCAGATGAATCTGTCTCGTGCAGCAAAGTCATAGCAAGGCTGAGTGGTTTCCACAATAAGTGGACCATAGTTAATGGAGCCGTCTTGGTCTGAGACAACTGCTGCACGGATTCCTTTGTTAGTACCTATCATCATATAACCTAGGTAGTAAAAAATCTTATGGATAATCTCTCCAACTGGCATCTCTGCTGCAGTAATAGCAGTAGTAAGAGTTGGCATAACACCAGAGGTATTAAGAGTAAATTTAAATATGCTTGACTGGGTGCCACTATAACCTGCTATGTAGATGGCTGGACCAGAAGCGGTAATGCTTGTAAAGACAATATCAGTATCACTGTGTGTGTATACAGGGCTTGGAAGGCTAGACGCAGATGAAGATATTTCATATATCTTATTATTGATACCCATAACAATGCGGTCTTTAACGTATTCCATAGTGGCAGTAGTTACAGTAATACCGTTTTCGCTAATCATAAGGGTATTGCCAGTTCCAGAATCACCAGTTAATAACTTTTTGTATATACGTAATCTTGGAGTTCCAGTATTTAAGACGTTAGTAATCCAATAGGCATAGGTGCCGTCATCACATATGGCATTAACTGCATAATCAGTTCCTGCTGCATAATCAATAAAGTGTGTGACTGTTCCATCTGCTGCAATCTTGTCTACATCATACTCATCCCATAGAAGGATGCCATCAGTTCCATTGTACTCAATAGAACGAGCAACCTGAAATGGTTTGCCATTACTCTGTATTGGACCAGATGTGTAGTGTGTAGTAGCGGTGTCTTTAAGTAAGGTTACTTGTCCCTTAGTCCAAACATTAACACCCTTGCTATCTGTAAATCTATAATCAACAGTCTCACCAGCAGATGGGTCATAGAACTTAATACCTGAACCAGAATGGAACGATGACTGAGAACGTAGCCACCAGCCAGTAAGTGATTGCTCACCTGGCTCTTTACCATTGTCAAACTGGTCCTTCTTGTAAGGAGCAGTCTGTCTGATGTAAGGACGTGCATCATTTATGGCATAGAAGAATGGTTGTCCACCAACTGCTACATCATAAGAATCAGATGTATTCTGCCAATATGTACTTGTAGATACGATACCAACATCAACAGCAATGGCACGTTCTGCACGACCTTCGGTTATATCACGACCAGCCACAGTGCTCCTTAATTAAGAAAGTAAAAGTTTTGCTTGTTCTTCTGTAATGCCTAGTTGAGTTAGTAGTGCTGCTTTGGCTGTTGCTTTAATCGCATCCTGTTCTGCTTTCCAAGCATCAAATTGAGCAAAACCTGCTTCAAACTGTTCTTTAGTTATTGCTGGTTCTTTGCCAAGCCAATCAATATCCTCATAATTTTCACCTCTAAAATTATATTCAACGCCTTTGCACAACATATGTAAAACTTCGTGACTTTTTGCCATTATGCACCTATTTCCATTACGATTATACTTGAAGTAACATCATTGCTGCCATCATAATCATTTATAAAAAATGCAGCAGCGCTTACATTTGTAAAGTATTGAACTTTATAAGTTGTTGCAGAGGTTGTAGCAGGACTATCTACTAAATTAAAACTTACTGAACCAATATTATTTCTTGCAGTTGTATTTGTATAACCAAGTCTTTCACCGCCAACTGGCATAATTTCAGTAGCACCTCTTACCAATCGAATTTCACCAGCAGAGTTTGTATAACCTTCAGTTTTACGCACACCATTACAACATACCATTACCAAAATTCTGCTTGATACTGATGATGGAGTGATGGTAACTTCTAAACCAGTATCTACATAAGAGCCACCAGATGTTGTACTAATTACTCCAACTAATGTGTCTTGAATAACCTGCAAAACTTTGCCACCACCAGCAGGTGCAGCCCAACTAGGGATACCTGATGCTACAGTGAGTACATTTCCTGTGCTACCAATACCTAATCTAGCAGGGGTATTAGCACCAGATGCATAGTAAATATCACCTGTAGTAGTAAGGGTAGACTTTGCAGTCTTTGCATCTAACTGTGTCTGGATAGCAGAGGTAACTCCATCTACATACCCTAACTCAGTTGCTGATACGGTTGAGGGTGCAGGTGCTGCACTTGCTATGTCTCTTGCTTTACTCATTAGTTGTCCTTACTTAGTTAAGGCTGCGATTTCGTCAGCAGATAAACCTAGTGCTGCTAACTTTGCTTCACCACTTGCTTTGGCTGCAGCCTTGGCTGTTGCTGCTGCTTCTTTGGCTGCTTGCTCAACAGCGTATGCTGCTGCGTCTGCTTCTCTTTGAGCAACCTCTGCATCGGTAAGTTCTACCTCAGTAGTTACTCCTGTGGAACAATCCACAATTATTTTAGTTGGGTTTGGCATTGTTTTCTCCTTAGTTGATTATGAGTTTTTGATTCCGTATAGGTAGAAGTTTGAGTTAGCAGTATGTAAACCGTAGAGAGATACGACATCAATAGTAGTAATAGCACTTGTGCCTGTCCATCTTTCTGCGGCCATTTCTACAAAACCATTACTAGCATTGTTTTCAACAACACCATCAACAGAAAATACTTTTTGATTACTACCAGTATAATTTGGAATGTATATTTCCATATTAGAAAAAGTGCTTGCGGTGGTAACATTACCATTAGCATAACTAAATAAGTTGCCTGGTTGACTAGTATAACTACCACTTCCAGGACTTCCAAGATTAGTAAAAAGTAAAATTCCATTGTAATTATTACCCGTATCAGAATTAAATTGAATTTTTAAATTTGCATAAATATCTGCTCCAGCAGTAGAAGTTGAGCGAGCCGATATCTTTAATATTAAATCTGTATAAGTCTGCGGTATAGTGGTAAATGTGACGCTAGCAGCAGTTGCGGTTAAGGTCTTAGCCTCTATTAATTTATATGTATTTGCCATTATGCCGCCGCTATTCCGTAGAGGGTGAAGGTTGAGCCTGAATTGTAATTACCACCATCAGTTAATAATTTAATGGTTGTAATTGCGGAAGTACTACGCCATAAACCTACGATAGCCGTTACTCCTGAATAAGTACCAGTTGCAAGGTTTTGTCTAATTAATGCAGTTTTATAGGTAGTTGAGTTAGAATAATTTTGTATTGAAATCACAAAGTTTTGTTCTAAATTTCCATTACCACCAACAGTTTTTGCAATATCAATACTTGTACCATTGGTCCTGCGAGATGAACTGGCTGAAGTACCATTACCTACTAACTCTGTTATTGAATAATTAGAACCTGTGTCTGAATTAAATTGCATTAAGGGACAGTTGCCGTTTGCCGTTCCGTAACTACCTACTAAAACTAAATCAGTATAACTGCCACTTATAGTGCTAAAAGTAACATCTGCTTGCGCACTACCTAAAGTAGTTGTCGCTATTGGTGTATATGTTGAACCAGCAGCCATTGTTATGCTCCCTTAATGCCGTATAAGGCGAATTGTGAGTATTGAACAAAATTTGTACCGTATCTTGGGGTTAATTTAATTGAAGTAATTGCATTAGTGTTCATCCAATTTCCAGAAGAAAAACTTATATAACCTTGTAAATTTGATGCACCAGTATTATTATCAAAACCACTTAATCCTTTTACGCTTTTATATTTAGATGTATTTGCATAATCTAATATATCTATTACAGTACCAGTAAATATACTTCCAGTTGCCGCTGAACCAGTAGTCATAGATATATCTATAAATGCTTCACTCGCACCATAACCTGTACCTACTGTCCCACCACCATTAGTATCAAGGGTGTGATAAGAATAATTTGAACCAGTATCACTATTAAAATTGATATTAAATCGGTCACTTGAATATGTACCACGGTCAGTTCTGGTAATACTTCTAATTTGTAAATGTTTAAAACTAGATGATATTGAGGTAAACTCAACATTTGTCACACTTGAACTAACGGTTACAGTTGCTATTGATTCGTAAGAGTTAGGTACAAATTTAGGATTACCCGCAAGAAAACTGGAGTAATTAGTTCTGGGTGTGGCTAAACCGCCAGCACTAGAAAGTTTATAGACACCCATATTAGGCTATCTCCACTCCTGAGATATGGAAGTTAACTGTAGTTGCAGATGCTAAACCTTTAATAGTCTGAGTAGCAGTTAGTGGTTGTTTTAATTGAATAATAGTTGAATCGTTAGCGCCAACAGTTACTGTCTTAGCAAGTACTACATCATTAAGTAGTAGTTCATAAGTACCACTTGCTGAGGCTGTATTGGTAATAACAATATCAGTCACTACAGTTGTAGTTGCCGAAGGTGTTGTGTATAGAGTTGTGCTTGATGTTGATGCTGCTCCCCTAAAGAGGATTTTACTTGTTGTAGCCATTAGTTACTACCTTTCGTTATTAGTATGCACCCATCAAGGACATTACCTCGACAGATTGAGTATCAACCGTTGCCCAAGAGGCAGCAGTTCCGTTAGTTGTTAAGTATTTACCTGAGTTACCAGTTTGACTTGGGAGAGCATCTACAGAAGCCCACTTAAGTCCAGTTGCGGTACTTGAGTCGGCTTGTAAATATTGTCCGTTAGTTCCTACTGTTAGTTTGCCAGGTGTATCTGCAGCAGTTGCTACTAGGATATCACCTTTAGCATCAAATAATGTATTAGAAATTGCAGTTGCTAAATCAAAGGCTGTGAAGGTAATGATTTCAAGAATATCTCCAGCACTTAATGCAGCAAGAGAAGTAATGCTTGTTCCATTAGATGCTGTGTAATCTGTACCACGAACCAACAGAACACCATTTAGATATACCTGCTCTTTGCCAGCAATATAAGAAAGTGTTAGACCATTATCGTCAAGTCCAGACTCAGATGTTTCTCCACCAGCAGCAGTAAACTTGTAACGATAGATTGCTGCAGTTGAGGAAATTGAACCCCAAGCAGAACCTGTCCAAGCAAACATAGTTGCAGATACTGAGTTCCAATATAAGGCACCAGTTACTAATGCATTACCATCATTATCTAATGTAGGAGCAGTTGATTTAGCACCTAGGTATCTATCATCAAAAGAATCATATGAGGCAGCAGCAGCGGCAGCAGAGGCTGCAGCAGCAGTAGCAGAACCAGCCACATCATCTACATACAACTTAGTAGCAGCGTGTAGGTTAGATGAAGGAGCGCCAGCAAGGGTTAAGTTGCCAGTCATTGTTCCGCCAGATTTAAACAGTACTGAATCGTAGAATGTACCGCCTGCTTGAATCTGGTCTGCAATCTCCTTAAGAGTATCTAATGTGCCAGGAGCACCATTGATAAGATTTGTAATCTCAGTATCAATGTATCCTTTAGTTGCTGCATCTGTAGATGTAGTAGGAGTTCCAAGGCTTGTAATCTTTTGACTGTTCATTGAGAATGAACCAGTAGGTGCAGCAAGGTCAGTTACCTTAGAGGTGCGAACTTGTGTATCAAAATCTGAAATAGTTGAGGCAGTTTGAGTGCCAGTATGGTTAGTACGAGCCAGTGGGTCAGTTGCTAACTTGCTTAGTGCAATGTTTGCAGAAGCATTAATATCAGCATTAACAATAGTTCCATCTACTATATCGGCAGATGTAATAGAACCGTTAAGGCTTAACTTGCTGTAAGCAATACCAGCAGATGAGTTAATATCAGCATTGACAATTGTATCGTTAGCAATCATAGTGCTAGTTACTGTTCCAGTATCACCAGCAGTAATAGCAGTTCCTGAAATCTTAGTCTTATCAATTGCAGCAGAAGCATTGATGTCAGCATTTACGATAGCACCAGTAGCAATAGATGACACTAGGTTAACTGAACTTGAACCATTGAAGGATACGGCAGCAGCCTCTATATCTCCAGTAATTTGGAAGTCTCTAGCAGTTGCTAATGTAGTAGCACTTCCTGCGGAACCTGATACGTTACCAGTTACGTTACCTGTAAGGTTACCTGTAAAGGTACCTGCAATAGCACCAGTACCAGTAATGGTTGGGCTAGTTAAAGTCTTGTTAGTTAGTGTCTGAGTGCCAGTTAAAGTAACTACACCAGTAAGTGTGTTATCGGCTGCACTAATTGTTTTATTAGTAAGAGTCTGGGTATCTGAAGTTCCCACTACGGAACCAGATACACCGTGAACTGTGTGAGTTCCTGTACCATCATTGTAAGAAGAGGACGCTTCAATATGTAAGTTGGCTTCTCGATAATCTCTACCAATTGCCATATGTCGTACTACAGCACCAGCAGAGTGGGCTACACCAGATGAACCATCTCGACCACGAACAATAGTAAGGGTGTTGGTTGAGACAGCCGATACATCTACAATTTCTTCAAGGGCTGTATCAGGGTCAATCACCACCGTAAAGATTTCACCAGCGGAGACTGTAACTCCACCTAGTAATGAAGTTCCAGATACCACAGTTGCTGTAGTACCAGAGGAGGTTAACGCTGCAGATAATGTAGTCTGTTGTGAGCGTGAGGAGTATTTGCGTGTTGTCATTTATTTACCTATCGGCTGTAGTGGACTCG
>Ga0315909_10010080_pt1 | contig 10123 bp, 8 predicted proteins | sample LakEriMetagenome_11_FD_203527 | JGI IMG/M metagenome (GOLD analysis project Ga0315909, IMG submission 203527) | Freshwater fungal communities from buoy surface, Lake Erie, Ohio, United States - Buoy 2 MA125 | ecosystem: Environmental > Aquatic > Freshwater > Lake | place: USA: Lake Erie, Ohio...
CTTCTTTGGGTCGATGTTTAAGATAGAACATCTTTCAAATATCCAATGCCAGTCGAAGTTCGCTGAATTATACCCACCGATAATACTTGGTTTGAGTTGGTCTATAATATCGAAGAATTCTATGATTGCACCTCTTTCTTGAGATTCATCAATACATTCAATTACTTTATGATAACCCTTATTTGATTTGATTCCAATCATGAATATACGACCGTCCTTAGGTTCTAATGCGGTCGTCTCTAAGTCGAATACAAGTCTGGTAACTTGATTATAATCTTCGAATCCTTTGAATAATCTTTTTTCTTTTGATATTAGATATTGCTCTACGGGAGGTAGAATCATAACCTTTTCCTTGGTTCTTTCTCCCCAAGGGTCACATCCACCTTCTCTAAAAAACTGAACCAATTCACGGTAACCTTTAAGAGATTTGACAATATATGTCATACCCTTTTGTAATCTTTCGTTTCCGTGTGTTTCAAGTTTATCAATCATTATACCATGTTTAGTCATGGCTTCTTTCTGAGCGGCCTTGGAACCACCGTAAAAGTTAATGTCTCGTAAATCACCTACCCATGCAAATGGAGTAAACGTATCTTTACGAATTTCTTTTCCTTTGCCAGGAATCTCTTTTACTTTAAAAATGGAGTTGGATGCGTAGTCGAACTCAATAGCGACTATAAATTCTTCAGGGTCGTTTCCGTGTAGGAACGATTCAATTTCTTGTTCTGTAAACATATATAATACACGAGTGGTTTATTGGCTTTCACACTGTCGTGAAATTTACCTTCCTCATCGTATATAAATATTAAACAATTTTTCTGAGTAATCAAATTAACAACACGCAGTTTCTGAAATGAAACTATCTTGTACATTGATATAAAGTTCTTCTCTGATAGGTAAAATTAAACTACCTTCATCATTTCTGATTAAGAATTGTCCTTGGTATCTACCAGGAGTATTTGTATCTCTTGCCGTAAATTTGAAATAAATATAATATTCGGTAGCCGCCCCTTCAGGTAATATTAAGGCAACAATTTCGCATGGTGCAGAAACTATTTTAGGAATACCACTTTCTACATCAATCATAGTAAAAAATATTGTAGAAACCTCAAGGTCCTCCATGAGTTGTTGATACCCCGCTCTTCCATCTTTTACAACCTGCATTTTTAGTACAGGAAGTGTTGCATTCTTCTTGATATAAAATTCCATAACAATAAATATACTGTTATGACTCTTTACGAAGCCCCCTATCGTAATGTTCGAATCTATCGTGTTCTGTTGGTGTTAACAGTAATAATCCAGGATACAATTCGTCCTTTTTCACCAATTGATACATATGACTCATCCATGTTTGTTCAAATGGGTGAGCCCATGTCGTGTCCAAGAACATTTTCTTATTTCCAGTTCTACTAACTATTTGTGGCCAATTACAATAGTAAACCTCACCTACTGCGTATGGTAACCCTTTATGTGATAATACTGCGTGAAATTTCGTCTTAGGTGCGTTGGGGTCTAAACCCATTTCTGGTAATCTTGGTTTATCAGGCCAAAACTCACTTCTCACATGTTGTGGTACATTGTACCATGACCACTGAGTTCCGTTATCACCGTAGAATTCACTGTAGTTTAACTTTAAAAAATCGAAATTTTCTTTTTTGATAATTTCTAAAGATTTGGAATATAAGTTCGGAACGTATCTGTTGAATCCATTTCTACACACATGTCCTTCATGTGGATAAAAGAACATATCGTCCTCAAAGAAAAGATAATAATCTAAATCTGTTTCATTTTCAAAATGTTCTGCAATCCACTGTCTACCACCACAAATACCTAAATTATCTTTCTTAATGTGTTCAAATCCATATTCCTCACATATTGCCGTATATTCTTCGGTGGTCGATAAATCACTCGAATTATCCAATAAAAACTTAGATGTTTTATTTAAATAATCTTTATCATACTCCAACATCGAATCAATTAAGGTCCTAAATTGTTTAGGACTATTAAATGTGATTACGTATAAACCAACTTTATTAGTGTCTAAATTATTTACAACCTTTACGGTACTTTCATTTTTTACTTTTAAGTTATCATTTTTCAAATCCTCAAAAAACTTACCAACTAAACCATTTGGTTCAATCTCAAAATAATTAATCAAATCTGAATGTTTGTATGACATAATACTGAAAATAGATTCCTCGGTACCCATGTATCCATCTTGTAAAGTACTTTTGAGTAAACCGTAATATATTCCGTTCATGTCAGCAATTGAACTTTTTGGACCTCCAAAAAATCCTCCTCTGGCTACTTTGTTTACTTTTGCACCAGCAATTGAATTAAGGTGATTGTATTCGAACCCGTGTATTTCCCTTTCAGCATCATAAGGAAAACATATAAAAGAAAACTTAGAAATATATTTTGTTAATTTATTTAACACTCTATCATGTGTGAAATAACCTGGATGAACTGTGTTAGTTAATCCACCGTCAATCCAAAACAAGTAGTCAGAGTCAAACTGGTCCATAATTTTGGCATCATGTAACAAAAACATTTTGGACATGACCAAAGGATTGTAGTTTTCCAATCTACCCTGTGTTGATTCCTTTAACCAACCAGATAAATTGTACCACTCAGGGTTGGTCCTTATTTTTTGTATCATAGGAAAAAACTCTGAATTGGTGAACCAACTCAATGGTCTTACAATAAACTGAGTGGTCTCAGGTTTTCTGTGTTGGAATACGAAATTTTTCAATTCCTCGTCACCGAAAATTATTAAATTTTCCTCAACCTGTAATAGTTGTTCAAACTTATCTAAATAATGTTGGAATGACCTACTCCAACCTTCAGTTAATTCTCCTCTACCGATATCCCAAATACCTGTTACTAAAGTTATGTTACTCATATATTCTGTTAAATTCTTCTAATATTTTATAGAAACTCTTATTTTGTTGAAAGAGTTCGTCTGAAACTCCTTGTGGTGCGTTGTCTCGACACCACCAAATATCAAAATGTTTTCTTTCAAAAAGTTCTTTATGATTGAAAAACATTAATGTCATAATATGTTCTTCGTGAGGAACACCTTGACCGTCGACCATTACTTTCTGTAAATAATCTTCAAACAGGTTTACTATTTCATCCCATTTATCCCTATGTCCTCCGAATAATCCACCAATTATGTGGATACTTCTATCATATTCTTTATACCATTTTCTGTCTACAGTTCCCGACCAAAAATTTCTGTCATTTTCTTTTCCTAATAACAAAAATTTATCACCAGTATCTTCGATAACGTTCTTCAAAAAATCATTATTGAATAGATTACTTTCATAATATCTTCTGACTAGTCCATCGTCTGTCAAATACTTCAATGGTATCAAACCACAATGTGATAAACCAGCATCAATCCAATAATAATAATCATAGGATTTATCTTCATTCCACCACCAGTGAAACTTTGAGTATTGTATTTCAACACACCTGTCTGATTTTTTCGCTTCATCAATATTTTTAAATTGATTGATTAAATCTTTGAATTTAGTTTGGGAAATATCAAAAACCTGAAACTTCAACTTTTCATTTGAAATTCCATTGTCTTGATAAAAAAAAGTTTCTAAAGATGGTAATTCTCTGTCTGATGTATAACAAAGAAAATCTGCGTCGGTCATTTTCAATAACGACAATAAACTGTATCTATAGTGTCCTCCTCTATTAATCCTACCTCCGAATTCTGTACCATAAAGGTCACTATAAATTGATGTAATAAATTTAACTGACATAATAAAATTTGTGATGTTCGTTCCTGTCTTTCATTTCTTGAACTTTATATTGGTCCATAAACTCACTAGGTATCTTACGTGGACACCATCTGTTCCAATTATATGTTTGCATGTACCAATTATTATATATACCTTCAGATATATTTGAGTAGCTTGTCTTTTGTGGAGCGATTGGTAAAATAGGACAATAACTTTGATGTTTTTGAACAATAAAACGATACGTGTAATCGTCTAATGCGAAAAAATATTCTCCACTTGATGTGAATGCAGTTAATGAAATATCAAAGATTTTATCATAAATTGATTCATCATATATAACCATGTTAGCACCATATATACCTCTAGCATCTTCGGACGCCTCGGGTGTATTTGTCATATCAAAAAGTAACTCACAATTCTCACTAACGTTAATTGGTCTATTTTGTGTTGGACCTAAATTTAACATTGCAAATTCTAAGTCAGGACATGAAGTTTCAATTTGTTGTAACAAATCTTTTGAATATGGCATAAAACCACAATCGTCCTCAATAATCATAACCCTCGGATATTTTCTTTCTTTTGCTATTTTTATAATTTCAAAAGTAGATTTTGTAATACCCATATATGAGTTTGTATCAATTGCAGAAAATCTTTCGAAGTCCCAACCAATATATTCCATTTCTTTTGTGATGGACTCTAATCGGTCAGGTCTTCTATCTAGATTTATAACAAACTTTGGTATTTCTGAAAATTTCATTAACTAACGTGATTATGATTTAGTTGACCAGTCAATCTATCACACCAACCTTTAGATTCTGAGTGAGGCCAAACAACCCAATATGATGGTAAAACCGTCGTTGGAAATTCTCTCCAAACTTTACAGTATCCGTCGGGGTCTCTCATAAACCCAGCAATTTCATTTTTATCGGCGTCTCTCCTATAAAGAGTTTCGTCATTTGGACCATGGAAAGCAACAACCCAAAAATCATAATCTTTTTCAGGTACACTCGAATAACCTACATCGATACAATGTTTGTATATGGTTGAGAAACTATTTAACCATTCTTGTTCGTCTTCAATCACAGGACTTGGTGGATATTTTTTATCCAAACAATGTTGGTCTACCGCTCTTTTTTCGAATAATAATCCAGCATATCTTTCATAATCTCTTAAGGTTCTTACCGTACCAAATCCATAAGGTCCGTCATGACCTTCTTGTTTTTCTCCATCCATACCAAATAGTTTTCTATTTGTTAAGTGAGAAATTCTATTTCTTTCACCCCAACCTTTGTCATCGTCCCATTGTTTTGTTCTACCCTTACGAGTGTACTCATGATAAACTACAGGAATATGAGGATGGAATAAATCATAACCCCATGTGTAAGCTCTTGCCGCAATTGAAATCTCTTCACCGTGGAAATAGTATTCAGGGTTGTGTTGAACTTCAGTTGAGAACTCTCCTAAAGTAAAACAGAAGTGAGCTGAATAGAATCTAGCCGTCACAGGTTTTGTCATTTCTCTCCAACCTGGAATTGTTTCAGGTAGGAAGAATACAGCACCTTCAGGAATGAATCTATCAAACGCCATTCTCCAAGCATCTTGTGCTCTTCCTTGTGGGTCATTTTCGGGGTCAAAAGATGGGACATAACCCGTAAGTAGAGGTTTCTTATGCCCATCCTTTTGGAGCCCCTTAATCATTTTAATTAATACATCATCCCAATCCTTTATGAATCTCATGTGAGAATCAATTTGTAATGTGTACGCCTCACCATCGTAAAGTTGTTGAGTTAGATTTCTTGCCCAACAAACACCCTTGGCTTCTTGGTATGGGATGTCCAATATCTTGAAACGTTTATCGTTTCTATATTCATCTAAATTATCGAATCCGTCAGATTCACTAAATTGCCTTGCAATTGCAAATACTAAGTTTTTTGGTTTCTTTGCATTTGCAATCATGTCTTTAATTGTTGGAACTAATTGTGGGTCCCTGTAAGATGCGATTTGAATAAAAATTTTCATTTAAAATATATTTTACACTAAAAATAAAAAAACCCCCGACAATGTCGAGGGTTTAAAGTATATTCTTTTTAGTATTTTTTATCCTACACGGAATTCGATTGTGTCTGTTGTTAAGTAAGAGCCACCGATAAATACGTTTACTGTATTTGACCCGCTAACAACTGAACTATTCACTTGAGATACAATTGAACCGTTTATAAAGTATCCGATTGATATTGAAGCGGAACCTGTACTTGTTATTTCAAAACTTACTGTCTGAGCAGATATTGCATCATGTGTTCCGTAAACTGTTGCTGGTCCTGCCGCCAATGGATACGTTCCTGTAGTTGCACTAAACCCGATTCCTGAACTTCCAATATAAGGAGATTCTGTTAAGGTAAACGAATTCAATATAGCTCTACCACTTGCATTCATAGTAACTTTGAAAGTACTTGTTCCAAAACTAGAAGGTGTTGGAGAAGGTGTTACTTCTGGTGTTCCAGTTGGTGTGTGTGATGGAGTATTCGTTGGAGTTGCTGTTGGTGTTACCGTAGGACAACTTGAATAAACCGAAATTGTTGCACCAGTTGTACAACCAGGTCCACAATCAGTTGCAACTTGGTAAACAATACCTCCCTCAAGATAATATCCCTCAGGGTTACCTGTGTTAGGACCTGAAGGGTCTGAGAACATTACTGTCGATGAAGACAAGAACGGTTGGTCTGTCCATACGGTTGCAGTTCCTGGACATGAACAAATAGTTGATTCATTATTTTCTGAATGACAAATACCGTCATGCTCGTATCTTATTGGTTCTGTTGGTGTTGGTGTATTTGTTGCAGTAGTACTAGGTGTCGGAGTTACTGACGATGTACGCGTAGGTGTTACCGTTGGTGTTGTTGTTGGTGTTGAGCTTGCTGTAGGTGTTGGAGTATGTGTCTCAGTTGGTGTCGGTGTTAATGTTGCAGTTTCACTCGCTGTTGGTGTTGAGGTCGTTGTAGGTGTTGGAGTTACCGCTGCCGTACCCGTAGGTGTTGCCGTAACACTCGGAGTTGGAGTGTTAGTTGGAGTCACTGGAGGGGTAGGTGTAGGGGTTGGGGTAGGACCTGTTGGAGGAAACGCTCCTCCGTTTACCAATATAATTGAATTCTTGAAACTTGGGGATACGGTATAAGTTCCGTCTATTACCCATATGTTTTTTAATTGGTTAGGTAAAAGTTCAACTTGGTAATCCCACATTGAATCTTCACATCTTCTATAACTGAAGTTTACTACAGTTGTACCTGTGTTCGTAAGTGTATATTTACTACATGCCATGATTATTCTTCTTTAACTAATAAATACTGCAAATTGTCGCATTTATTTTTTTATTTTTAGTTTATTATCGGTTGTACAGTAAATGTTCCTCCACTTAAGAATGTTATATAGACATTATTATCACCCGCGTCTATTACGATATTTGCAGGAACATTTGTGTAAAGTATCGCATTACCACCAAAACCACCCGTTCTGGTAAAATTGTTGGTAATATTACTGAATGTAAAGTTATTGTTTCGACAATAACCTGAAGAATCTAAATCGGCGAATGTAGAACCCTGCATTGCGTAAGATACTTTATTGTTTACAAAACCTTCTTGAATTTGGTTGAAATTAAATCCATCTGCAATAGTGTTGTCGTAAAAATATTCACCGATGTTATTACTAGCGAAACCGTTTCCAATTACATTACCTCTATAGTTTCCACCTCCGAAACCAAAATCACTAGCAATTGTGTTATTATTGAAATCATCGCCAATTTGATTATAAGAAAAATTGGTTGCTATTGTGTTACCATAAAATAGGTGTCCAACTTTATTGTATTGTGTAGCACCTGTAAAAGTGTTACCATAAAAATCACCTTGAAATGAATTATTGTTGAATCCGTAAACTTGAATATTGTTTACATCACCTATAGTATTATTGTAGAAATTGAATCCTAAATTATTTCCAGTAACGTCGTTGTATAAATTATTATTATAAAAGATTGGTCCTCCAGTGTTTTTCTGGAAATTACCATAGAAATTATTTTGATAAACATCGGAACCTAACACGTTATCTTGGAAACTTTGTTTTACTAAATTATCGTTGAAACCATCCCCAATTTGATTTCTGTCGAAATTGTTTTCTATTGTATTATTGTTAAATCCATTCACATTATTGTAATCGAAACTTCTCAAAAATTCATTACCTGAACAGTTTCCGTTAATTGTACTGTATACAAACGAATCCGACCCTTCATAAAAATTACCATTGAAACTTCCGTTAAACATATTATATCTAATTCCAGTTCCACCATCATTATCACCTAAATTGTTGTTGTAAAAACTGTTTTGAACATAGTTGTTATTAAAATCGCAAATAATCATGTTATCACGAAAATTTGTTGTGATAATGTTGCTATCAAAATCATTATCAATTACGTTATTGAAGAAACGATATTTGATTGTATTACCTGTACAGTCATCATTAAAAGTATTGTTTCTAGTCCAATTCCCAAATGAATTATCAACATATTCACCACCTCTAAAAACATTATTAGATAAAAGGAAAGTGAATTCCTCATATTTTTGGAAAGTGTCTCTGTCTCCACAAGTGTTGTTGAAAGCTAAATTGTAACTAGTAAAAGTATTGTATTCTGTAAATCCTGTATTAGAAATAATATTACTTTGTTTGTAGGACATTCCATTTTCACTTACACTATCAGTATAAAAAGTATTAGCAATTGAATTAAATGTTTGTCCTGTAACAATCATGCTAGTATCGGACGCAATAGAAACAATCTCATAAAAATCAACTCCATATGGTCTATTTGGGTCTACAATACCAATCACTTGGCCAGTTGCTTCATTTGTAAAAACTGTACCTACACCTGTAACATTTCCTGAACCATCGATAGTAACTTTACCAGCATAAATTTGTTCAGCACTGTAGGTATTGTATCTCTTGAATAAAACTTCTCTGAAATCGTAATCAAAGGCATTACCTTGGTCATCAATTCTATATGTAATTCTACCAAAAGCATCACCACCTGTAACTTCTGTAGTTGAAAAATATGGGTCGTAATAAATTGTATCTCCAGAATATTGTGGTTGGTATGCTAATTGAGATATTGTACCCTTTCCTGTCGCTAAAACAAGTATTGGTGAAACACTACCTTGTTTGTAGTTTCCTGTGGTAATTACATTTCCTTGTGAATTGTAATCAGGTTGGTCATAACAGGTTTTGAAGTCAGTTATCAAGTAGTATTGACCTGGAACTAATTCATTTGTACCCATCACTAATGTTAATCCCGAATATACAATTTCAGTATAATTAACCGCTGAAAATGCAATATGGTAAGTTGACCCTGCCTCCTCAACTGGAAGTAAAAGGTAATTTGTTGTATAATCTAATGTGGTTAATTCACCGATTGTTTTTCCTGTTAGTGCCATAATTTTTTTATTTTATAAATAGTTTTGTTATTTCTTGAGTTTAATATTTTTATGAACCTGTTGGGGTGGAGGTTGGTGTTGTCGTTGGAGTAGTTGTTGGTGTTACAGTTACAGTTGGTGTAGGTGTTGCAGATGGACATGGTATTTCTATTGTATAGACATAATCGTACAATGGAACATAACAATTATAGGTTCCGAAATAATATTCGTTCGCATATGTGAATGGAAAAACCTGTGTACCCAAACTTATTGTTCCCCCTGAACAAGGTAAAAAGGTAACTTCTGTAGTTAACCCACTTAAACTTTCACTGAATATAGATGCTCCGCAATACGACATGTTTATAAATACTTTTGATTTTTAATTTTCATTTTAACAAATACCAACATTGATGACCAAAGTACCACTCAATTGGACAAACTTGGCTCCGTCAGATATGGTGAAGTTTGCTCCGATTGGAGGTATTGTTAATTCTTTATTACCATATACATGGTCTCCAACTTCTAAGGTATTGAAAGGTTTTGTTGTAAACACTTTCACATTTGATGGATTGGCAATCATATTGACTGATTCACAAACGTTCTGATACCACCCACCTGTTCTTAGATTTCTTTCATAAACTGGTGATGGTGTGTTTGAAGGTGTTGCGGTGTTTGTTGGTGTTGGGGTCTGAGTTATTGGTGTTGATGATAAACTAACCGTTGGAGTGACAGTTGGTGTTATGCTTGGTGTCGGAGTGTTTGATGGGCATATACCCATATTAACAATATTCAACGGACCACTATAACTTTCTTTAATTAAATTGTCGGCACAAACATATTGAGTATCTAATGGAGATATCGACGAAACACTGATGATTCCTGTACATCCAGTCCATCTATAATAACCATCTTCAACATTGT
>Ga0315909_10010081_pt1 | contig 10122 bp, 9 predicted proteins | sample LakEriMetagenome_11_FD_203527 | JGI IMG/M metagenome (GOLD analysis project Ga0315909, IMG submission 203527) | Freshwater fungal communities from buoy surface, Lake Erie, Ohio, United States - Buoy 2 MA125 | ecosystem: Environmental > Aquatic > Freshwater > Lake | place: USA: Lake Erie, Ohio...
CACTCGCGCCACAGAAATCGGCGCGCTGAACTGATTATCGCTAGGTTTGTCTGCCATGGAATGCATCCGATTGAATTTCTTAGATGCGAAAGAAATAATGCTTGTGAGTGTACAGCAGCGAGCTCTGCACCCACCTAATTCTGGTCATGCCTATGAATGACATTAAGATCGTACAAAGTAAAGCCAACCGACTGAGATTTATCCTCCCCTGGCTGCTAGATAAATTACTGCCTGGTAGTTGCTTATTGTGTGGTGGCGTAAGCCAAGATGCACTTTGTTCCTCATGCTGCGTCCGACACATAGACTGGCACATCCTGCGATGTACTGTTTGTGCGATACGCTTACCTGGTTTATCGCACGTCTCCCTTTGCGGCACTTGTCTGAGTCATCCTCCTTCGTTTGATGCGACGTTTGCAGCAACCGACTATGCACCACCGATAGATCATCTCGTTCAGCATCTCAAATTTCACGCTAGGCTGCCACTGGCTAAAGCATTTGGCCGTATCTTGAGCGATATGCCCACGCCACAAGCTATGCCCGATCTGTTGTTGGCCGTCCCCTTATCACTTGAGCGACTTGCCGAACGCGGTTTTAATCAATCCCTAGAAATCGCGCGCACGCTTGCGCACCGCTGGAACCTACCTATGTCGGGCACAGTCTGCGTTAGGGTGAAACATACCCAAGCACAAGCCAGCCTGCCGTTGCATCAAAGGCGGGTTAACATGCGACATGCCTACGCTGTACAAAACAGTCGGCTCATAGCCAATAAGCGGGTCGGTATTGTTGATGATGTGATGACGACCGGTCATACGCTTGATGAACTGGCGCAGTGCTTAAAACGTCATGGCGCTACTCATGTCACTAATTTTGTTGTTGCACGCACACCCATGCGGTGAATTTTTCATCGGAGAATACTGTGTTTCATGTTGTACTAGTTGAGCCTGAAATTCCTCCGAATACTGGCAACATCATTCGCCTGTGTGCCAATGCTGGAACCACGCTTCATTTGATCGAACCTCTGGGCTTCCCTCTGGATGACGCAAAAATGCGCAGAGCCGGCCTGGATTATCATGAATACGCACACATGCAGGTTCATGCGAACTGGTCAGACTTTATCGCTACTGCTCAACCTGATCCGCTGCGAATTTTTATTTTAACCACCCACGGCTCGGCCATTTTTTCTTCCGTGCGATTTGAGCCGGGTGACGTCTTAGTTTTTGGCTCAGAAACCCGTGGACTCGCCGCAGAATTGCGTGATTCCTTTCCAACTGAGCAGCGAATACGATTACCTATGAGGCCAGACAATCGCAGCCTCAACCTCTCAAACGCCGTTGCTATCACGGTATATGAAGCTTGGCGCCAACATGGGTTTGCAGGTGGAGAATGAACTAAGCCTTTTTGTTTAGACTAGCCGACTTATAATTTTGCTTTTATTACTAAGCCCGATAGGATTTCATCATGATCAAACGACTCGCTTTTAGTTTTTTTACTCTGCTCATGATGGTTAATGTGCAAGCACATACAGTCAAGGCTGGTAGCCTTGTCATCGAACATGCTCACGCACGCGCTACTGTTGGCAGCATGCCCAACAGCGCAGCTTTTTTGCAGGTTTCGAACAAAGGAAAATCCGATGATGCGCTGATATCAGCGAGCACAACGATAGCTGATCGCGTCGAACTGCATACTATGTCCATGGAAGGTGATGTGATGAAGATGCGCACTGTTGAGAGCGTAGAGCTCAAAGCAGAGACCAGCCTTGCGATGAAGCCGGGCCAAGGCCCTCACATCATGCTTTTCGGCCTGAAAAAACCGTTGAAGGCTGGTGAAAAATTCCCTATGACGCTGACTTTTCGTAAAGCTGGCGCAGTCAATGTTTCAGTCGAGGTTATGGACTTCACAGCGCACGGCAACCATGGGTCTGGTAACGCACACGAAGAACACAAACACTAAATAATTTAGGTCGCAGTACTAGTTTGCGGCACTAGCCTAGCGTTGGCTTCTTTGCGATAGCGATTTAAATCCTGAACCGTTTCAAATGAACGTTCAAAAAGCAGCGACAAATTGTGCAGAATTCTGTCCACCACTTTCTTTTCCCACTCGCCATCAAACTGTATTTGTTTATCAAGCCAGCGCTCTAGCCAATCAGGATCAGGCAACCGACTTTGAACTGTATCATTGGGATACATCGCCTGATTGACATGCAGATTTGTTGGATGCAAAGGCTTCTCGGTGCGACGAGCAGATGCCATCAACACACCAATTTTTGCGAACGCCGAGCGTGCGGTATCACCCATCTCGCCGAGTGCTTTTTTCATGTAACGCAGATACGCACCCCCATGACGTGCTTCGTCTTGGCTAATAATTTTATATATTTGTTTTATGACAGGTTCGGAGTGCCATTCTGCCGCACAGCGATACCAGTGATTTAGTCGTATCTCACCGCAGAAATGCATCATGAGCGTCTCTAGCGGCGGTGCAGGATCGAATTCAAAACGTACGTTATCTAACTCTTCTTCGGTTGGCACCAACTCTGGACGAAAGCGACGTAAGTATTCCATCAAGACCAATGAATGTTTTTGCTCTTCGAAAAACCATACCGACATGAACGCAGAAAAATCACTGTCATGACGGTTATCGCGTAAAAACATTTCTGTCGCAGGTAATGCTGACCATTCCGTGATGGCGTTCATGCGTATGGTCTGCGCTTGTTCGTCGGATAAAAGTTTGGGATCGAAATCATCCCAAGGAATGTCCTTTTCCATGTTCCAGCGGACTTGCTCTAGCGATCGAAAGAGTTCGGGATACAGCATGAATAGTGACCAGTAATAGTGAATGTAAGAATTTTACCAACAAAAAGTGACCGTTCGATTTCCTATGCGCCCAACAAATGCTAACTCTTATTAGAAGGGAGTACTAACTATGATAATCAAAAATCTTCCGATAGTACATTTACCCCCCCACAACCTGACTGCTATAGAGTATCCAAATTACTCAAGACGTGTTTGGCGTGTAATTTCACACGTGTGAGCTCGTCCTTATCCATTTTTTGTAAATTTTTAGTCATTAACGCGGTGCGCGGATTCGATGACAATGATGCTTCGTGCTTTTCTATAAAATTCCAATAAAGCGTATTAAATGGACAGGCCTTCTCACCCGAGCGCTTGGTCGCATCGTAATGACATTGACCACAGTAATTGCTCTGACGACCTATGTAGGCACCGCTAGCCACATAAGGTTTGCTAGTGAACCGGCTGCCACAGGCGTGCAAAGCCATACCTGATGTATTAGGCAATTCTACCCATTCAATGGCATCAACGTAGATTGCCAAAAACCAGTCACCGACTTGCTGCGGCGACAGCTGCGCGAGGGTTGCAAAATTCCCTAACACCATCAGCCTCTGTATGTGATGGGCATAGCCCCATTCCAGGGTTTGCTGCAAGCTGTCGCGCATGCAAGCCATACGGGTTTCACCCGTCCAAAACCATGCAGGTAAATCACCCTTGCTTTGGTAATGATTTGCCTCTTTTAAGTTGGGCATGTCTGTCCAGTACACACCGCGGATAAATTCTCGCCATCCCAATACCTGCCGTATAAACCCTTCTGCACTGGCTAAGCTCACACGGCCATCACGGTAGGCTGTTTCAACAGCCGCAATGACTTCCCGGGGGTTTATCAAATGTAGATTGAGTGCTGCTGATAGCAACGAATGCCAGCCCAAAGGGGTATCGGTCCACATCGCGTCTTGATACTGACCAAACGATGGCAAGCGTTGAGCAACAAATACCTCGAGCGCATGCAACGCCTGGTCGCGCGTAACAGGCCAAGCAAATTTTTCTAGCTGACCTGGATGGTCTGGAAACATTTTCTCAATCAGATGAAAAACTTCCTTAGTTATGTCGTCTGGCTCAAAAAATGCGGGCTCCGTAATTTCTCCGGGCCCAGTGCGCTTGGGATAGGCGCTGCGATTGTCCACATCAAAATTCCACTGGCCGCCTTCAGGCTCGTTATCGACCATCAGCACGTTATAGCGTTTGCGCATCACGCGATAAAAAAATTCCAGTCGTAATTCTTTTTTCCCCTTGGCCCACTGGGAAAATTCATGTCGGCTACAAAGAAAGTGAGTGTCGTCTATCAGACGAAGCTCTATGCCCTCAGCGGCACAAACCGACTCCAGCGATTTTTGCATGCGCCACTCGCCCGGCTCAACGACAACCAGTGCTTTTGGGCTGTGACGGCGCAAAGCGATGGCTATTCGTTCTTCATAGGTAGGCGGGAGCTTTTCGTCGATTTGTATGTAATCAAACGGCCAACTACGCGCAGCAGCCTGATTAATGAAATGCCGCATGGACGATAGAAATATCGCAATCCTCGCCTTGTGCGACCAGACATGGCTGGCTTCGCCCGGCGCCTCTATCATCAACAGACTGTCTTGGGTTGGGTCAAAATTTTCTAAAGCAGGACTGTCAAAACTCAGCTGGTCGCCCAGTACCAGTATCAGGTGGCGCATTGATTTCTCAGGTTAATTGCTGCAATTTCAAAGTGAAGTGCTTATGCGTTGTTCAAGGCTAAATAGTCTCAGAGTTATAAATAGAGAAAGTTTCTGCGTGCCCTTTTTGGCCCACACCTGAATAATCAGAATACGCTAGAATGACTCACTAGTTTAAATTAAAACCTTTTGGTATTGGGCTGAAATTATGAAATCACTTTCCTACAGCATTCGATCGATGATTGTTACGGTCATCTCCGCATTGGCTTTGGCCGGCATGATGACCCCCGCCACTGTTAGCGCTCAGGATTGTCCGGCGCTGCTGAACCACAAATTTAATCGTTTGCAGGATGATTCCCCCCAAAACCTCTGCCAGTATGCCGGCAAAGTAACACTAGTTGTTAATACAGCAAGTTACTGCGGATACACGTCGCAATACGAAGGCCTAGAAAAACTTTATGCCACTTATAAAGACAAAGGACTAGTTATCCTGGGATTTCCTTCGAATGACTTTAGCCAAGAACCGGGAAACAACAAAGAAATCGCTGACTTTTGCTACAACACCTACGGCGTGAAATTTCCAATGTTCGCGAAATCATCAGTCAAAGGCAAAGACGCCAATCCTATGTTTGCTGCACTGATTAAAGCGGGTGGAAAATCACCCGGTTGGAACTTCAGTAAATATTTGATCGATCGCGATGGCAAACTGGTGGGCAACTTCGGCAGCAGCACACGTCCGGACGAAAAAGCGTTTGTTAGCATGTTAGAAAAAGCACTCGCAAGCCAATAAATTTATTTAGCGCATGTGACGTGTTTATGCATGCACTGCTTTGACAGTTTTAGCTGTGACGCCTCCCGACTTAGTCGGTGGCCTGGTCTGGGTGATCTTCCCCCAATACGTATTCCTCCCTGACTGGCGTCGCAGCTTTTTTATTTGTATGTAAATTCTTATATCTTTGTAATAATGGTTTAAGAGTCTCCGAAGTTTGATGGATAAAACTTTGTTTGAGTATTTCCATACCTCGCACCGTCTGGAACACGTATGAAAGTCGCCGTTATCGGTTCAGGTATTTCGGGGCTGTCAGCTGCGTGGCGGCTTTCGCGCGATGGTCACGAAGTCTCGCTATTTGAATCTGGCTCGTATTTTGGTGGGCACACCAATACTGTCGATGTCACACTCGATGGCATTACGCACGGCGTCGATACCGGTTTTTTGGTATTCAATCACCGCACCTATCCCAACCTTGTTAGCCTGTTTGATGAATTACATGTCGAGACAGCCGCTAGCGAGATGTCGTTCTCTGTAAAAATCCCACTCGCAGATGGCACCACTCTGGAATGGGCAGGCGCCGATCTCAATTCTGTATTTGCTCAGCGTCGTAATCTGATTAATCTGCGCTTTTTACGAATGCTAAGAGACATCGTACGTTTCAATCGGCAAACTACGGCAATGGCTAGGACGGATGGCCTGCTGGAATCCATTTCTGTCGGTGAATTTCTCGATAAACATGGCTACGGCGCAGAGTTCCGCAATTGGTATTTATTACCCATGGCTGGTTGCATATGGTCTTGCCCTACCGAACAAATGCTCGCTTTTCCATTAGCTACCTTTGTACGTTTTTGCAGTAACCATGGCCTAATCCAAGTGACTAATCGTCCACAGTGGCATACCGTCATGGGCGGCGCTAAGCACTACGTTCAAAAAATGCTGCCTGCTATTGCTCACACATTTTTAAATACGCCTGTGCGATCTGTAACCCGCATAGGTATGGGATCCCCAGAAATCAGAATAGAAACAGCTACAGGCACGAAAATATTTGATCATGTTGTACTCGCCGCGCACAGTGATCAAAACCTCGCCATGCTGGCCGATGCCAGCGACGACGAAAAACAAATTTTATCTGCCGTTAGCTACCAACCTAACCGCGCAGTGTTGCATACCGATGCACGGTGTTTGCCTGAGATAAAAAAAGCCTGGTCGGCATGGAACTATGAAACAGCCGGAACACCTGAGCCTAGAGTGTGCGTACATTATTTACTCAATAAACTACAGCCTCTGCCGTTTAAGCAATCAGTGATTGTGACGCTCAATCCCGTATCACCCATTGATCCCAACGCTATCATTGCAGAATTCAACTACGCGCATCCCGTCTTTGATGCTCAAGCTGTCGCTGCACAACAAGCGTTACCCTCAATACAGGGACAAAGAAATACCTGGTTTGCCGGTGCCTGGACAGGCTATGGATTTCATGAAGATGGCCATACATCCGGACTCCATGTCGCTCGTGCAATCGCACAACAAGCCGCAAACACATGAGATGAAGACACTTCCTCATCAACCACTAGTTAGCATGGGTCTGGTCAGGCATAGCCGGTTGCGACCTACCGAAAACACCTTTAGCTATGGTGTATTCACCTTCATGTTACCAATTCGGACCATGGGTGAGTCTGGTTTTTTAGCCAAACTCTGTTCGCGCAATCGATTCAATTTACTCTCGTTTTATGACAGCGATCATGCGGATGGCAAGACACCACTATTGCCTTGGATAGATCAATTACTACGCTCCGAAGATATCCACGATGCCGATGGCGAAATCTGGCTGCAAGCATTTCCTCGGGTGCTGGGCTATGTGTTTAATCCGGTTTCGTTTTGGTTTTGTCATCGTACCGATGGCGTGCTGCGCGCCATAGTCTGCGAAGTAAACAATACTTTTGGTGAACGCCATTTTTATTTACTCAACACCGGGGATGTCATGCCGTGGGGCGTACCACTGACATCAAAAAAAGTTTTCCACGTATCTCCCTTCTGTGCAGTCGAAGGAAACTACCGCTTTCGTTTTATGCGCACCACCCAAACGATGGCTCAGCAAGAAAAAGAACGTGTCGTTGCCAGAATCGATTATGACGATGATCAGGGTCCGTTACTAATAACGAGTATTTCCGGAAACTTAGCACCGCTAACAACCCGCTCTGCTGCCCAGGCTTTTTTAAAGCATCCACTCATGACACTGGCTGTCATCGGTCGCATTCACTGGCAAGCACTTAAATTATTCGCCAAACGTGTCCCCTTTTTCCGCAAGCCTCTACCTCCACCGACTCCACTAAGCCGATGAACAAGCCTTCTACTTCTACGCTTGCATACAAAGCAAGCTCAGCAACGCGGCCTGGCGAGCATAGCTCAGCACCGACGCAAGTACAGTTCATGTTGCGTATGCTGTCTCGACTAGAGCATGGCTCACTCAACCTGATATGCCCTGATGGCAAGGTACTCAATTTTGGCCAGCAAGAACCTGCCATTACCTTGTCTCTTAGCAGCTGGGAACCATTTCTAGCTGCCATACGTGCAGGCGATATCGGCTTTGCCGAAAGCTATCTGAAAGGCGAGTGGCAGACAGATGATCTGGCTAAGTTAATCGAGCTATTCATACACAACCGCAATGCGCTTGAATCGGCTATCTACGGTAGCTGGTGGGGTAGCCTGCTGTACAGAGTCAAACACCTTTTTAATCGTAATTCACGGTCGGGCAGCCGTCGTAATATTCATGCGCACTACGATATCGGCAACCGCTTTTATACCTTGTGGTTAGACGAGTCGATGACGTATTCGAGTGCCTTATTCGCACAACCAGAATTCACACTCAAACAGGCGCAGCACGCAAAATACGAGCGCATACTTACTGAAACAGGTGTACGCACTGGTGACACTCTGTTGGAGATCGGATGTGGTTGGGGTGGCTTTGCGGAACTCGCCGCGGGTAAAGGCGTGCATGTCACTGGCCTGACTCTCTCTACAGAACAACTGGAGTTTGCACAAAAGCGTTTACTCGCTGCAGGAGTAAGTGAACGTACCGAATTACGTTTGCAAGATTACCGCGATGCAAACGGACAATTCGATGCCATTGCTTCTATCGAAATGTTTGAAGCCGTAGGAGAAGACTACTGGGATAGCTATTTCAACTGCATTGCACAACGCCTAAAAACAGGTGGTCGCGCCTGCATACAAACAATTACGATAGACGACAGCTTGTTTGAACGCTACCGCAAAGGTACAGACTTCATACAGCAATATATTTTCCCCGGCGGGATGCTGCCATCACCCTCTGTTTTCAGAGCGCACGCACAACGTCATGGCTTAAGCGTCGTTAATGAGTTCGCTTTTGGTTTGGATTATGCGCGCACGTTGAGTTTATGGGACCAGGCCTTTAGCGCAAATTTGGATGTTGTTCAAGCACAAGGATTTGATGAGCGATTTATACGCACCTGGAAATTTTATCTCGCCTATTGCGAAGCTGGATTTCGTGCTGGCAGCATTGATCTGTTTCAGTTCACTCTACAAAAAAATTAAACATCTCCATGACGCATGACGCGAGCGTTGGTGTATCACAGCCGCCTGACCTTACTGGTAAAGCGTTACTCAGCTATGGTTTGTTTGGTTTGCCGCTAGCGATGGTGGCCATGCCTGTTTATGTGCAAGTGCCTGCTCTGTATGCAGGGAGTTTCGGTTTATCACTCACTTTAGTGGGTACGATTTTATTAGTGGCACGATTACTCGACGCATTTTCCGACCCACTACTGGGCTATTGGATGGACAGCTCGGCCGCTACACGCGGCTACTCTGGTTTTGTGCTGATGTCATTACCCTTTTTAATTGTGGGTTACCTTGCACTATTTCACCCCCCGGCCAGCATGGTCGACAGTGTTGTTGGTTTAAGTTGCTGGTTTGCCGCTAGTCTGGGGTTGGTGTATCTGGGATTTAGCTTAGCAACGATAGCGCATAACAGTTGGGGAGCTGGCTTGACTCAGTTACGCGGTGAGCGAGCGCGGCTAACTGCCATTCGTGAAGGTTGCGCTCTGGTCGGCGTCATGATTGCCGCGGCTGTACCTGCTTTAGCAGGTATGACCGTGCTTAGTATGACGTTTGTTATGGCTTTGGGATTGACCGCTTGGCTACTACTACGCAGTGCACCTCGCGCAAAAATAATCGCAACAGCAACTGAAGACTGGCGCTCGCTGTTAGTGCCACTGCACAGCCCTAAATTTCGTTGGTTACTTATCGTGTTTGCGCTCAGCGGTATTTCAGCAGCCATACCCGCCACACTATTTTTATTTTTTGCGACCGATCGTTTGCTAATGCCAGAGTATGCTGGTCTGTTTCTGGTTATTTACTTTGCTGCTGCTGTTGTCGCTTTACCTTTTTGGGCAAGCTTGAGCAAACGCTTAGGTGAAGCTCGTGCATGGCTGATATCTATGCTGGTGTCGGTTATTGTGTTCGTCTGGGCATGGCAACTACAGGCTGGTGATTTCTATCCGTTTGTCTGTATTTGTATTTTTTCAGGTGCAACCTTAGGGGCTGATCTTGCGCTTCCGCCCGCTTTACTGGCAGGTGTGATTGGTTCTGCTGGGCATAGCGGTCAGCGTGAAGGCGCTTATTTCGGACTCTGGAACTGGATGACGAAAATGAATCTTGCACTTGCCGCAGGTATCGCTTTGCCCTTGCTTGAATGGCTGGGCTATACACCAGGACTCCCCAGCGAAGACGGCTTACAGGCTCTCGGCATTACTTATGCCTTGTTACCTTGCTTACTGAAATTAACTGCCGCCATCGTGTTGTGGCGTGCACCATTAAACGAAGTCTA
>Ga0315909_10010085_pt1 | contig 10118 bp, 6 predicted proteins | sample LakEriMetagenome_11_FD_203527 | JGI IMG/M metagenome (GOLD analysis project Ga0315909, IMG submission 203527) | Freshwater fungal communities from buoy surface, Lake Erie, Ohio, United States - Buoy 2 MA125 | ecosystem: Environmental > Aquatic > Freshwater > Lake | place: USA: Lake Erie, Ohio...
GTTGACGAGGTGCTGGCGGTTGGTGACAGCGAGTTTCAGAAGCGTTGCCTGGGCAAGATGCACGATGTGGCTAAAGATGGCCGCACGGTGCTCCTTGTCAGCCACAATATGGGAGTGATGGCCAATCTCTGCCGCCGCGCGCTGCTTCTGGAGCAGGGAACGGTTTCGCTGCTGGCCGAGGCGCGCGATGTCATCGGGAAGTACCTTGCCGGAGGAAACCGCCAGTCGGGTGAATCGTCGTGGGATCAAGATTCGGCACCGGGCAGTGCGGTCGCCCGGTTGTGCCGTGTGCGGTTATTCTGTGATGGGCAGACGGCGTCCGATTTCGTGCTGAGCCGTCCGGTTGATGTGGAACTGGAGTATGAAAATCTGCGCGACGGAGCTGAATTGACTGTTTCGATTCACCTGCTTGACCGGATCGGCAACTGCATCCTGGCGACGGCGAATCTGCCTTCTGCGGTGCTTGGCACGGATGAATGGGGTCATCGACCTCATCCGGTTGGCCGTTACCGCGCCGTGTGCCGGATTCCGGCGCATTTTCTGAACAGTGATGAGTACTGGATTTCTGCCTTTGTGGTATCGGGCGCGACCAGCATAGAGGCGGAGGCAGACCATTGCGTGTCATTCCGCGTCCATGACGATGGTGAAATGCGCCGGGAGTACTCCGGTCAATGGATCGGCATGATCCGCCCGCGCCTCGCATGGAATTCGCAGCGGATCCAATCGGAAGCTGTCAGACCCTCATGAAAGTAATCATTCTCTGTGGTGGCAAGGGAACCCGGCTCCGGGAGGAGACGGAGTTCCGTCCGAAGCCAATGGTGCCGATTGGAGGCAAGCCTATCCTCTGGCACATCATGAAGACGTATGCTCATTACGGGCACCGTGAGTTCGTTCTCTGTCTTGGCTACAAGGGAGATATGATCAAGGACTTCTTCAGGAATTATCTGTGGAACACCTGCGATGTAACCCTGAAACTCGGGCATGAACCGGAAGTTCACTTCCATGACCATCATGATGAGGCCGACTGGAAGGTGACCCTTGCGGACACCGGGGAGGAATCGATGACGGCATGGCGGGTCAAGCAGGTGCAGCGGTACATTCCAGCGGGGGAACCGTTTCTGCTGACCTACGGCGACGGGGTGGCATCAATCGATGTCAATGAGTCCATCGTTTCGCACCGGGCTGCGGGCAAGATCTGTACGATTACGGCGGTCCATCCCGCGGGGCGGTTCGGCTCCATGCGTGTCGAAGAGGATGGATCGATTTCCTCCTTCGAAGAGAAGCCGCAGTCTGAGAAGACCCTGATCAACGGGGGGTATATGGTATGCGAGCATGCCATGTTCGATTATCTGCCCTCGGATCCGCATGTCATGCTGGAGCGTGCGCCCATGGAGAAGCTCGTCGCTGACGGTCAGATCAACGCCTATCGGCATGAAGGATTCTGGCAGCCCATGGATACGTATCAGGAGGCGCAGCACCTGAACCGCCTCTGGGACGAGGGTTCGGCACCATGGCGAATCTGGTAACCGGAGGTGAGGCAGCATGGGTAATGTGATGGCACCGCTTTTCCAAGGCATCTTCCGGGGACGTCGTGTCCTTGTGACCGGGCACACTGGATTCAAGGGTGCGTGGCTCTGTGAATGGCTGCTCGGCCTTGGTGCCGAGGTTCATGGTTATGCGCTCGATCCACTGCCGCACGCTGTGCTGTTCGGAGACCTCGGACTCGCGCCGCGCCTTGCGTCCGATCATCGGGCCGACATTCTCGACCGGGAACGGCTGAGCGAAGTCGTGCGGGAGATCGCCCCCGAAGTGGTCTTCCATCTGGCCGCTCAGCCGATTGTGAGGCTTTCGTACGAACAACCGGTCGAAACCTTCGCGGTGAATGTCATGGGATCGCTCCATGTGCTGGATGCGCTCCAGCGCAACGGGCACGGATGCACCGCCGTCATGGTGACCACGGACAAATGCTATGAGAACCGCGAGTGGCTGCATCCCTACCGGGAAAGCGACCGCATGGGTGGGCATGATCCGTACAGCGCCAGCAAGGGAGCTGCGGAGCTGGCCATCGCGGCGTGGCGCAGTTCCTTCTGCGATTCGGAAGGCAGCCCCCTGAAGGTGGCAAGTGCCCGGGCGGGCAATGTCATTGGCGGGGGTGACTGGGCACCGGACCGTGTCGTGCCCGATCTGATGCGGGCGGTGGCGGCAGGCAAGCCCGTGCCGGTGAGGAATCCGCATGCGACACGGCCGTGGCAGCATGTGCTTGAGCCACTCAGCGGCTACCTTCGTCTGGCCGCCGCCATTCATGCGGGCCGCCATGGACTTGCCTCCATGGCAAACGTGCCCATGCAGGAACTCTGCGGCCCCTTTAACTTCGGTCCTGCCGTGACATCGAATCAAGCGGTGGGTGACCTTGTGGCTGCGTTCCTCGCGCACACGGGAGGAACATGGGAAACAGCTGCGGATCCGCAGGCCCCGCATGAGGCCTCGAAACTCCATCTGGCCACCGAAAAAGCCTGGCATCTGCTGGGCTGGGGTCCCGTGTGGGATTTCCCTGAAACGGTGCGGATGACCGCGGCGTGGTACCTCGGGTGCCGGGACGGTGCCGATGCCGGGGAATTGACCCGTTCGCAGATTGCGGGGTACGCCGGGGATGCGGCCGAGCGGGGCATGGCATGGGCAGGACCATCAACAGATTCATGACAGCGGAAACCATACGATCCGAAATTCTCAGGCTAACCCGGGAGTATGCGCGCCTTGTGCATGCTGGCAGTCTTCCAGGCGATCACGAGGCACGGGCGGCCTATGCGGAGGGCGAGACCATTCCTTATGCGGCCCGTGTCTTCGGGGAAGAGGAAGTGGAAGCCGCGGTCCGCACGAGCCTTGATTTCTGGCTGACCCTTGGGCCCGAGGGCAAGGCCTTCGAGTCGGAACTTGCCGAATTCATCGGAGTGCGGCATGTGATCCTGACAAATTCGGGATCGTCGGCGAATCTGCTGGCGGTCAGTGCGCTGACTTCGCACCGCCTTCCCGAGGACCGCCGGATTCGTCCGGGTGATGAGGTCATCACGGTGGCCGCAGGGTTTCCGGTGACAGTGGCCCCGATTGTTCAGGTGGGAGCGATACCGGTTTTCATCGATTCCCATCTTGCCACCGGCAACATGGATTGTGCCCTGCTGGAGGCGGCGCGTTCGCCGCGCACGAAGGCAGTGATGGTGGCCCATGGGCTGGGTAATCCATTTGATCTGGCGCAGGTCGTGGCTTTCTGCCATCAGCACAATCTCTGGCTGATCGAGGACAACTGCGATGCTCTTGGCTGCACCTACACGCTTCCGGTTGATCTGGCATCATCGATTGGCCTCGGGCATCTGGTGGAACGGGCGCGGCGGCATGCGGAATCCGGTTCTCAGGCATTGCCCCGCATGGACGGCGGCATGCTGACCGCCTATACCGGGTCATTCGGTGATCTGTCCACCCAGTCCTTCTATCCTCCGCATCATCTCACGATGGGCGAGGGCGGGGCTGTCAGCATTGTGCGGCGGCCGCAGCTGAAGTCCGTGGTCGAGAGTTTCCGGGACTGGGGACGCGACTGCTGGTGTCCTTCCGGTCAGGACAATACCTGCGGTAAGCGCTACGACTGGAAGTTCGAGGGACTGCCGGAGGCCTACGATCACAAGTATGTTTACGGGCATCTGGGCTATAACCTGAAACCTCTCGACATTCAGGCGGCCATTGGACGGATGCAGCTCAAGCGGCTCCCGGGATTCATCCGGGCGCGCCAGCGGAACTGGGAACTGCTGCGGCGCGGACTGGCGGGTCTGGAAAATGTCTTTGAATTCGTGCTGCCCACGCACGCGACCGCATGGCAGACTCCGGAGGTGGGAGGCGGTACGGATTCGGTTTTCCACTGGGACCAGACGGGTTGCCGGACGGATTGCTCATGGTTCGGATTCATGATGACGGTGCGCCCGGAAGCTCCCTTTACGCGGGCCGATCTGGTCCGGCATCTGGAACGCGAGAAGATCGGAAACCGCATGCTCTTCGGCGGTAATCTGGTCAGGCAGCCGGCGTTTCAGCAGCTGCGCCGGGATCGCCCCGATGCCTTCCGGGTGGTTGGTCCACTGGCCGTGGCGGACCGCATCATGAATGACACCCTGTTTCTGGGAACGTATCCTGGATTGACGGATGCCATGATTGCCCGGGAAGTCTCCGTGATCCGGGATTTCGTGGCCGAGGCCATGCGGCGGGCAGGCTGAAGGCGGAACGACCGGAACGGGGTGGCGGCAGGAAATACCTTCACATGAACGCAGCAGAGCACATTGCCTTGAGCCTTGAGAGGCGGGGTGTCACCCATGTCTTTGAACTGGTAGGTGGCATGATCACCTTCCTGCTGGATGCCATGCATCTCCGCACGGGAATCCGGGTGGTTAGCATGCATCACGAGCAGGGGGCGGGATTTGCGGCGGAAGGCTGGGCCCGCATGAAAGGCATTCCTGCGGTGGCCATGGCCACGAGCGGGCCGGGAGCCACTAATCTGCTGACGGCCATCGGCAGTTGCTACTTCGATTCGACCCCGGCGGTGTTCATCACGGGACAGGTCAACCGCCATGAGCAGAAGGGCGACCGTGCCATCCGGCAGCTGGGATTTCAGGAAACCGATATCGTTGCCATGGCCCGGCCCGTGGTGAAGGCGGCATGGATGGTGACTGATGCCACCGAACTTCCTGCCATGCTGGACGAGGCCTTCCGGCTGGCGGCGTCCGGGCGCCCGGGTCCTGTCCTCATCGATATTCCCATGGACGTGCAGCGGGCGGAAGTAGCCGATCCGGAAGATCACGCTGAGACGCTACCGGTGGGCGGTGGGATGGGAAGCACAGACGACGTCCCGGATTGGTGGGGGAGCTTTCTGGAGGCGTTGTCGGCCAGCCGGCATCCCCTTATTCTGAGCGGTGGCGGGATCCGTTCCGCTGGTGCTGCGCAGGAATTCCGCGAGGTAGTCGATCGGCTCGGGATTCCCGTGGTGCATTCGCTTATGGGGGTGGACAATCTTCCGGCTGATCATCCGCTGCGGGTTGGTCTGATCGGGTCGTACGGAAACCGCTGGGCCAATACGGCTCTGGCCGAGAGTGATCTACTGCTGGTGCTGGGCAGTCGTCTGGATATCCGGCAGACTGGTGCGGATACCGATGCCTTCCGGGAGGGCCGTACGATCTTTCATGTCGATTGTGAAGAAGGGGAAATGAACAACCGGGTCACTGGATGCCGGACGTTCCGTGCGGAACTGCGTCCCTTTCTTGGGTCCGTGCTTACGATGCCATGGGATCGGAAGGACAGCGCTGCATGGATCGCGGAGATCCGCAGCCTTGAGTCAAGGTGGCCGGATACTGCCGAACTGTCCGGGATGGAAGGCATCAACCCCAATGAGTTCATGAGGGCATTGTCGGCCGGTTCTTCTGCCGCGGCAGGCTTTCTTGCCGACGTGGGGCAGCATCAGATGTGGGCGGCACAGTCGCTCCGGCCTGCTCTGCACCAGCGGTTTCTGACATCAGGCGGCATGGGAGCGATGGGATTTGCGCTGCCGGCGGGAATCGGTGCCTGCCTTGGCGCATCGGGTCAACCCGTGGTGGTCATTGCCGGTGATGGGGGTTTTCAGCTGAACATCCAGGAACTGCAGACCGTCGCCCGTCTTGGGCTGCCTCTGAAGATGGTGGTGCTGAACAACAGTTGCCATGGGATGGTGCGCCAGTTTCAGGAGAGTTATTTCCACGGTCGCTATCAGTCCACGGTCTGGGGATATTCTGCTCCTGATTTCAGCCGGGTGGCCGGAGCGTATGGAATTGCTGCGCTGCGGGTGTCTGAACCCGCGGACGTGGCCGACGGCATCCGTGCGATGTGGGAGCATCCGGCACAGCCATTCCTTCTCGAAGTGATGGTGCCGATGCAGGCAAATGCCTATCCAAAAATGGCCTTTGGCCGTCCCATGTCTGAAATGGAGCCGCTCGCCAAGCCTATCGAGATGGAGGGAACGTGATGGGATCGGGGACGCTGGCTGGAGAACCTTCCATGAATTCCAACAGATTTTCCCGGCTTTCTGGCTTGCTGCTGGCGAATAAGGATAATTCAGATCAAATATCATTCCTATGGTAGGAGTCATCATACAGACGGCCAACAGGCCTGAAATGCTGCGCCAAGCACTGCAATCAGTTGCGGCACAGACAGGACGGGAAAGCATCAGTGCTGTCTATGTGTCTGAAAACGGAGGCAACCGCGGTTCGCAGAAGGTCTGCGCGGATTTTACGGATCTGCCGATCGTGTATGCATTCCGGGATCCGCAGCTTTCGCCAGTGGAACACACGGCAGTGATGATGAACGAAGCGCTGGTACACGAGTACACGGCGATTCTTCATGATGACGACTGGTGGATGCCGGACCATCTTTCCAATGCGCTCAACGCATTGCATGCGCATCCCGGAGCAGTGGCATTCTGTGCTTCGTGGTTCGCGGTTTCCGGCGAATCTTCCAATCTCAAGTGTGACCCCGATGCACTTTTCTGGGTGGCGGCGGAGTTTCCGAAACTGCAGGCAACGTGGGAGATTACCCCATTTCAGGTTCGGTTTGCTGCGCTTCTGGCAACTCCGACAGAGTTTTCGTCGATGGTTATACGTACGGATGTACTGCGATTGTCGAAGAAGGTTTTTTCTCTGGGCAACGATTTTGACGTTGATAGAATGCTCATCGTTGATTTAGCCAGCCATGGTTCATTGGCTTATCGGCCCTATCCGGATGTGTGTAAGCGCTTTCACCCGGGGCGGGACGCCAATAACTTTTCCGTTATTTTTCAGATTGATCGAATGAGTGAGACTACGCGATGGATCATGTCAAATGCCGGCGCAGATGTACCCGGATTGGTTTCTCACTTCAGTCGGCTGAAGGATATTTGTCCTGATCACCTTAGAGGACAGTTGTTCAATCAGTTTGAGATGCCTTGGTGTCTTCCTGCGCTCCGTGCTGCGTTTCCGTCTGAGGAATTCCCTTCGGTGCAGGAAACCGGATTTGGGGATGAGTACCACTTGCGGAAACGTCGGTGGTCGGCGGGTTCTGTTCTCAGGCTCGTGATTCCTCCAGTGTGCTACAGTCTCGCGTTTCGGCTGAAGAAGCTTCTGAAATCGGGGCAAACGGCAAGCTGACGACACGTCAACCGGGGCACTCCGCGAAAGGGTATCCAGCATGGGCAGGCAGACTGAATCTGCCTGCTCTTTTTTGTGCTGGGATGGCTGCGCTGTGCTGACTCCGGTTTCGCGTGTGCTGGACGGAGCGTCTGCTGAAGTTCTGCTGCCAGGTGGAGCCCCGCATTCAGGCGAGGATGTCGTTCACGACCGAGCCACCGTCGACGATTTCGATGGGACGGGCACCTGGGGCCATGAGTTCCTTGTCGGCGTTGATGCCGAGCTGGTGGTAGACCGTGGTGGCGAGGTTTTCGACCGTCATGGGGTCGTTTTCCGGTTCTGCGCCGAGGGCGTCGGAGGAACCGTAGACCATGCCCTTTTTGAGGCCGCCACCGGCGAGGAGGACGGAGAAGACTTTGGGCCAGTGGTCGCGTCCGCCGGTAGCATTGATTTTGGGGGTGCGGCCGAATTCGGAGGTGACCATGACGAGGGTGCTGTCGAGGAGACCGCGTTCGGAGAGGTCGTTGATGAGGCGGGCGTAGGCCTTGTCGAAGTTGGGGACCTGGCCTCCCATGGCTCCCTGGATATTGTCGTGGTGGTCCCATCCGCCGTAGGTGACGGAGACGAAGCGGACGCCGGATTCGACGAGGCGGCGGGCCATGAGGAGGCGCATGCCGGCTTCATTGCGGCCGTATTCGTCCTTCAGTTTGTCGGCCTCTTTTTCGAGGGCGAAGGCCTCGCGGGCCTGCGGGCTTGAGATGAGTTTGTAGGCATCCTGGTAGAAGGTGTCCATGGCCGTGAGGGCGTCGGACTTTTCGAGGGATTTGAAGTGGTTATCGATGCCGTCGAGGATGGCGCGGCGGCGGTTGAAGCGTCCTTCGGTGACACCGCCAGGGAGGGCGAGGTCCTGGACCTTGAAGTTGCCGCCGGCTGGGTCGGCGCCGAGGCTGAAGGGGCCGTAGGCGCTGCTGAGGTAGCCGCTGCCGGCGAATTCGTTGGGTTGGCCGGGAATGCAGACGTAGGGCGGGAGGCTGTTTTTCGAGCCGAATTCGTGAGAGATGACGGAACCGAAGCTGGGGTACTGGAGGGCTGGGCTGGGGCGGTAGCCCGTGAACATGTTGTGGGTGCCGCGTTCGTGGGCGGCTTCGCCATGGGTCATGCTGCGGACGACCACGAGTTTGTCGGCGACCTGGGCCGTATTCTTCCAGAGTTCACCGAACTGGATGCCTTCGACATTGGAATTGATGGCACCGAGGGGGCCGCGGTATTCGGGAGGGGCGAGGGGTTTCGGGTCGAAGCTTTCCTGGTGGGCCATGCCGCCGGGAAGGAAGATGTGGATGACGCTTTTCGCTTTTCCTTCGACGGAGTCGTAGTGCTTGAGGTCGGCACGCGCCTTCATGCGGAAGAAGTCTCCAAGCGTAAGGCCGAGAGCGGTGCAGGTACCGACGTGGAGAAATCCGCGGCGGGAAAGGGAGCGGGCGTAGCGGGATCCGGAGTCCATGGGATGATCAGAAGGGTTCGGTCGTTCGGAAAGGCAGATATGGTACGCAACAAGCGCGGTTTGGGGGTATTTTCACGAAAAAATTTTCTCCGTGTCGGCGTGAGGAGATTGGCGTGTGAGTGGCTGGGGAATCAGGCCTGATCTCCGTAGACTTCGGCGACTTCCGGTGGGACGAGGGTACGCCATGTGGGGTCGCCTTCTTCGCGCATGCGGCGGATGTCGGTGGTCCAGAACTGGAGGAGCTGGCGGTTGGCGTTTCCGGCGATGCTGATGATGCGTTGATTTTCCTTGAGGTAGGCGAAGAGGCTGCGGAGGTGTTCCGGGATTTCCGCGCGGGAGACGGAGCGGACCTGGCCTGATTCGCGGTCGAGGACTGGGTAGACGTAGAGGCGGAGCTGGTGTTTGAAGAGGCGGCCGAAGTTTTCGAGGATGCCGCCCGGGAGGTCGTCGTACCATTTTTCCTGGAAGAGGCGTTCGAAGACATCGAGGCTGAGGACGAGGCCGACGGGTTCCTGGGTGTAGCGGCTGAGGTAGGAACCGAGGCGGTGGAAGGCACCGAAGCGCGAGATGAGGACGCTTTTACCGAGTTTCTGGAGGGCGGTGGCGCGGCACAGGAAGTCCTCGTGAGTTACTTCGCCGACGGGAGCGAAGAGGTTATTGATGGAGAACTCCATGAGTTCGACCCATGGGGTTTCGGGCGAGCGGAGCTGCTGGCGGAATTCGGTCGCTGCGCTGGCGAGCATGTCCGTGTGGACGAGGGTGGCTGGGTTGAAGCTGCCGCGGAGGACGAGGACTGGTTTCTTGTAGAGGCGTTCACTGACCTGCATGACTTCGCCTTCTGCGGTGAAGAAGGCGGCGTCGGTGAGGCCGCTTTCGACGAGCTGGAGGGCGACTTCGCGGTTATCGATGGAGGCAAAGTCCGGGCCGTGGAATTTGAGCATGTCGATTTCGACCGAGCTGGTGCGGAGTTCGTCGGTGAGGGATTCGATGAAGGCGCGGAGGGAGTGGCGGAGGTGGAGGGCGGCGTAGATGAGATTGACTCCGAGGGTGCCGAGAGCGCGCTGCTGTTCGATGTTGGTGTCGTCGGTGAGGCGGACGTGGAGGAGGATATCGTTCGCGGGTCCCTGCGGGGACGTCTGGAGTCGGATGCCCATCCAGCCGTGGCATTCGGTGTCGGCGCGGTCGTTGTAGGCGCGGGCGCGGACGGTATTGCAGAAGGCGAAGAACGTGGTGGTGGAGCCTCGCTGGGGACCGAGGCGTTCCACGAGAATGTCGAACTCGTGGGCGAGCATGGCCTGGAGGCGTTCGCGGGAGACGTAGCGCGGGCTGGGGCCGTAGATGGCATCGCTCATGGTCATGTCGTAGGCCGACATGGTTTTGGCGATGGTGCCTGAGGCTCCGCCGACCTTGAAGAACCACGCGGCGGTTTCCTGGCCGGCTCCGATTTCCGCGAA
>Ga0315909_10010087_pt1 | contig 10115 bp, 20 predicted proteins | sample LakEriMetagenome_11_FD_203527 | JGI IMG/M metagenome (GOLD analysis project Ga0315909, IMG submission 203527) | Freshwater fungal communities from buoy surface, Lake Erie, Ohio, United States - Buoy 2 MA125 | ecosystem: Environmental > Aquatic > Freshwater > Lake | place: USA: Lake Erie, Ohio...
GATTATCTAAAATCACAACTTCAAATCCGGATTTAATCAATTCAACAACTGTATGAGATCCAATATAACCTAAACCACCAGTTACTAATACAGTTTTCATCTTTTCTTACTTTTTCTGTACTTACAATAAACTTCAAATGGAATTAAAATAAAAATAAAAACCCCAGTTAAACCATATAAAATTTGTTCTATTAATATCATATGTTGAACTTTATTTCTCCGTTTTCCATTTCAATTTCTACAACACCGTCACCTTCGGTTAATGTGTCAATTTGTCCCTGATCAAGGGTAATCTTTTCCGGACCAAGAAATATTTTAAACGCCTGAGTTAATGTCAATTTAGATTCGGTAATTAAACTAATAATTTGTTCATTACCACATTCAACAATACTTGGGTATTGTCCTCCAACTGTTACAATTGCTTTATCACCAACTTCAATCTTGTCTAATGATACAAGATATGGTTTTTCATCAACCATAAATAATTTTACTTTTTTTGTCATAATATTTAAATCTTTTCTTTTATTTAGTAACAGTCTTTTCTATAACTATCCTACAAACCAAGTTTATTAACTCGATTCATCTCTAAAATATAATCTTTTAAATTTTTTATTAAAGAGTCTGGATCAGGTTTTTTATATAGTTCTGGGTACCTTTCATTAAGTAATTTATTTTCTTCAAGTTCATCACAACTGGTCAGAACATCCTGGATTATTGATTTTAAGATTTGTTCTTTGTTGTTTGTTTCCTCAAGATTTTTTTCAAAAAGTTGACCTTCAAGATCACGACAATAATCAATAAGATTATCAACCGGTTCTAAATCCATCAAATGTTCATTCCCTTTGAATATCTGTCTTATGTCTCTCACGATAAAAATTTTAAGATTTTTTCTTTAACCCCATTTTGTTTAATACCTTCACTACTTTTTGGTGTTAGAACAAAATTATTAATTGCCCAATCATCTTTCCAAGGCTCACCGTTTTTACCCATATTAAGATCATCAACTGAAACCCAATGAGTGATTTCCGGATGATCGTGTAAGTATTGTTTAATCTCAACAACACGAATCATCTCAAGTTCCCATCGTGGGGACCAGACCCAAGTCTCATCTTTATGCCAAGAACAAGTTTGGATATTTGGTGTAAGTGCGATTGGTCGTTTGATGATACCCTGACTTTCATAGTAATCACCAAGTTCTTCAAGTGTTGCGTGTAATTTCCAATCAGATGATACAACAATTTCACATCCGGTTTCCTCAATAATTTCATTAAGGATCCGAATAGCTTTCTTGTCAAAATCGTCAAATCGTACTGATACCGGAGCGTCTTTTATTTCTTTACTTGATTCCGGATTTGCTGATCTGTATTTAGACCATTTCTTTTTTCGTCCTCCCCAGTTATTGGAAAGACAGATCACACCGTCATTATCTAAAAATAATACTTTCATAAAGACAAAGATAATACATATCTTTGATATAATCTAATTTAGATATTAGACTTTTGTTTTTTTTTCCACTGAAAGTATTCTTTTCTATCTTTTAAAACTTGTAGAACTAAAAATGAAAAAAGAACCGCAGATATTAATAATGTTTTTATCATACAATAATATATAGATTGATTTACACTAAAGTATTTTAAGAAATGATTAAGAAATTGTTATATTAAAAACCCCCAGTATTACTACCAGGGGTTTTATATGATTTGATTCAAGAATTAAAAATTGGTCAAAAGAAGAGTTTTAAGTTTTAATAAAATGACTTTTGACGAGTTGAATTTTGAATTTGGGACCATTACAGTATCAAGATCATTTATCATTACAGTCGTAGATCAAGAAGTAAAAACCAATACTTTTTAATCTGTCCTCAAATCATACTATATTTCAGTAACCGCATTGAAATGGTCAAGCTCATCCTGGATTTCTTCAATTTTACTTTCCAGTAGTTTAATTTCCTCATTCCTACCAACCAAAGAAATTTCAGAAGTTAATACTAATTCACTTTCCATTCTGTATCGGTCCTTATTTGATTTACCTTCGGTACAATCCATTTTTTTAAGGGCCGTAATTATTGATTTCATTTCTGCCATCCAGAAAATCTTTTCAAGTACCGGTGTGTTTGCTCCGTGGATTCTTGCTTTTAGGTTTGAGAGTTCCGCTGTATCTTTAAGTATTTGACCTAATAGTGTAATTGTACTATATGGTCTCTGGTTACCAACCTCAACAGAATTGTACTGTTGCATTAACTTGGTATTTTCAGCGATCTGTTTGATCAACTTGTTTTTTTGCTTTAAAGCTTGTTTAATTGTCATATCTTTTTAATTTGTGTATGAAATATTAGTAATACTATTTTTTATTGTCAAGTGGTTTAATTAAAAAAATCCTAGTGGGATTCAAACCCACACCAAAAATGTGCTAACCAATTACACCATAGGATTTTTATGGTTATTCTTAACTACCGAGATACTTTATCTTTATTGCATTTACGGCCGGTTATTAGACAAACGGGTTAAAGTATCAATCTCCCAGAGAGGGTGTTTTTATATATTTTCTTTTTCTTCTACGTACTCAATAAATTTTTCCGTAGATTTTATTATTTCCTGGGGTACAACATTTAAGTACCAATCTTTAAGTTCTCTTATTGATGAAATTTTTGGTGAATCAAACGTATACGTTTTATCATATCTATCTATCTCTACATAATACATATCTTGTAGTGCCCAATCTCCCTTTGTGTACCAGTTAAATAATACGGTACCAAAAGATTCATCACTATATCGTGGTTTAATAAATGGATCAAAAAATCCACTGAGTCCATATCTTAAAGGTCCACCATTTCTATTTTTAATAACTGCAAGGTCGGCATTGTAATAGTTCTCGTCACTATAAATCTTTTCTAAATGAATCACATATGGATCTATCTCAAATCTATATGGTAGAGATTCGGCTGTTAATATATAATACAATAAAATTTTTCTTAACTGATCAGGTGAAAAGTAATTACCATCCTCCTTTTCAAGTAGGTGATCCAAACTCTCAATAGGTAACTTATACCTTTTAATTGTCTCAATCAAACCAAAATCATCAATTGATTTTTTGATAGTATTTTTTACTTTCTCGTATTTTGACTCGGTGATAATGAATTTCATATTTAATAAATACTTTAATCCGGTTTTAATCCAACCAGTTCATCACCATCTAAACCATATTTTTCTTTTACCCAGTTTTTAACAAAATCATATGTTTCCTGGTAATCAGTATTAAACATCTTAAAAATTGGTTCAATTACTACATTGGAATTTACATAACAGGTATTATGTTTTTGTTCATAAAGAAATAATTTCTTAGATGTATTTTTCTGTCCTAATGCAACAAATTGACCTTCAAGGTGAATAACCTCAACAAGATCTCCATAGTGAAGATTTAAAAATTTTGATATAAGATTTTTTTCTTTATCGGTCATCTTTATTTTTGAAAATTTTTTCAAATGGATGATCGGACCCAGTTATTTTCTTGGATTTAGAAACAAATCCAACGCCAATAATTAATACAAAAAATAAAATAAATGGGACCATATTATGATGTTAATTTGTTTTTTCTTTCTTGTTTAACGATTGATAGTGCGTCGAATAATGTCCAATATGAGTTCCAAAATCCACCTCTATCATCCAGGAATATATTGGCATATATCTTACCATTAACACCATATGGTTTATTCCATTCATCGTGCATTTTATTTATACCGTGAACAACAATTCCTAAATCCTCAACTTGTTGTTTTGCTTTTTCTAATTGGTTTTGACTTCTCGCAGTATTAATTATAAATATAATTCCTTCTTCTTGACATTCCAGAATCAGATCAACCATTTTTTTGCAGTTGTCTTTAATTTCTTCGTTATATGGAATGATGGTGTCATCAAGATCGCAACCAATTATAATTTTATCATTTTTTAACCACTCTGTTGCAAGTCTATTAATGTAAAAATCTGCGTGATGTCTCATTATTAAAAATTTATAAGATTCATAATTCTAATTTGTAGTAGTGTTGCGCTTGACCAACCGAAAAATGAATCCCAGTGCCCAAGAAGTGATGCCCCAATTGCGTTTATTAAGAAAATTACCAATAAAAATTTTTCAAAATGTCTCATAGTTTTTTATTTTGTGAATCCAACAGTTGACGTTTTTTTAATTGTTGGTTTTATTTTTAATCCTTCAAGATTTAAAATTGTTTCCTCAAAGGTTCTACCCATAACAATAACTGAAATTAAAACTTCTTTCAAGTGGGATAATGACATTCCTTCAGTTCTTTTAACCCATTCTTCAATATTGTTTTGTTCAATGTCTTCCTGGGTTAGTTTATTTAGAATGTAAGCTCTTCTAATTTCTTTGTTTGGTAATTCAACTTTATATCTTCTATCAAATCTTGATGGTCTATTTGTGATCCTTTCTTCTAATTTTTCCGGATAGTTTGTTGTTGCAATATACACAACACCCTCAATTTGTTTTACACCATCTAAGATATTAAGAAGTCTGGCTGTTTGGTATTTGTTTTCTGATGCAATTGAATCAATGTCCTCAAGTAAAACAACTAATGGTCTTTTTGGTTCAATTTTTCTAAAGGTCCCAATAAAAGATGTGAATCTATCAACATCTTCTTCATCCTTAATATTAATTACAATCCCATCTCTTTTAATTAGATCCTGACTAATTAACTGGATGATACCAGATTTACCACATCCTGGTTCTCCATACATAAGAATACCTCTTTTGTGTATAAAATTGTATTCTTTATACTTATCAATTCTATTCCAGAAATTTTCAATATCTTCCAGAATATCCGTTATTTCCGGTGATGGTAAATGATAAAGTTCATCTGTTTTGAAGGGTTGTTTCTTTAAAGTGTGGGACCCTAAATTTGGGTTCCACCCAATTTCATATATCCCAGCTGGTACTTTTGGTACTGTAATATATGCCGGTGCGTACTCATCATTTTTTAAATTACTCCAACAAGAAGGAACATCATAATCTTGTTTTTCTTCCTCATAATAATCTTCTTGTGTTGTTTCAAAATTTTTTAACATCTCAATTCTTTGTTTTATTTTTTGTTTAAACTCTTCAGACATCTTTTTTTTCTTTAATATTATAAATCTTTTCCCATTCAATTCTTGGTATTGCAATTCTTATATTGTCAATAGTTGCAAAAACCTCATCATTGAGAACTTTTATGTCTTTTAAATTATTTGGATTAAAACTTATTTTACTATAGTATTCACTTTCATTTGCGAATCTTACATATGTTTCCACTTTTTCCATATTAAGGTAGTTCGTCTGTATTATTTCTTAGTGGGAGCAGTGCACCGACCATATCAAGATAAGCACTTCTTCTTGGTCTAAACTCATCTTCACTTACTGGTATTGGATCCGGTTCTGGCATTGGTACAGCTGTGAGTCTAGGTCTTGGTATAAGTCGTCTAGTAACAGCCTGGACAACAGCTTCTGCTCGTTCAGTATTTACAGGTCTATCCTCCTGTTCAACCTTATCAACATATAAGTGTGATTCTGGGAAATCAGTATAATTTACCATTAATTTCAATTCATCCTCAGCAAAATGTTTATAGTTTGCAATATTATTTGGATTTGATAAATCCATTTGATCTGCAATAATTTTCAAAACATCATATGGTAGTCCGGTTTGGAATGAGTCAATTTTTTTATCCTCTTCATTCCAAGATGTAAATAATAAATCCTCGTGATCCTCAATTTCATAAGGATTTGCAATTCTTTTATAAAAAGCAAACCTTTTATTTGTCTCCCGGTCAATAAGATAAATTAAAATTCCTTTTGAGTGTGTATAGAAATACATAGGATCTGTAATCATTGCGGTACACCACTTAGTTTGATAACCGTATGTTGTTGATGCTAGATAGGTCAAAGGTTTAAATATCAAATACCTTTCATCACTTGGGATAATCTGAATCTCTTTCTCAGCCTTTTTAATTGAGGCTTTATTTTTTGCTCCAAATAATTCTCGTTCCAACATTTCCCAACTATCATATTTGGAGATGTCTTTTTCATTTGTGAGTCCTCTTTCCATTAGGTTACAAAAATCAACAAACATATCCATTTGTCCCCAAGAAAACAAATAATCACAAACAACCATTCTAATGACCGAATTTTCAAACGAATCAAATGGTACTAACTTTTCAACCTCTCTTCTGTCCCAATCAACATCTTCAACATTAGTATATTCTAATTGTTCTTTTAGTTTGTTTGAGAGTTGTTTAACCAAAAATTGTGTATATTTTTTAGTCTTACTCGGATCAAACTTTGATAGCATATCGATCAAAGTTAGATTCAAATAGTCGTTTTCTTTTTTTAATTTCTTAATTCCCATCTTCTTCGTTATTAATTTCTGTTAAGCATGAACTAAATATAAAAAATTCAAAGAATACAAACAATACCCCACCCCAGAAATATTGATAAATCCACCAGTTGGTTGGGTTGAACTCTTGATTAAAGACTGAAAATATTGCATACCAAAAAAGGTTTTTGAATACAAATTCTAAAATATTAAATTTATGTTTTGGGATCATCTTAAAACAAATGAATGAATTACTATAACAAGTTTATCTTTATTTTCGTCCGGTACAATGGCTCTGTCATTTAAAACTTTAACATTCATCATACCAAGATCTTCTTTTAATCTATCGGCTTGAGTTTGAACTTCTTTTTGTGCGTCCTCCTGGCTTTTGAAAAACCCAAAATACGAGTCGCAAATTCCGGTTTTATCACAAACTCCATATATAATTTCACGTTCCATATATAATATAATAAAATGGTGACCCTATTAATGAGAGTCACCAACATTGTTTTTTTCTCCGTATATCAAATAGTCCGGATTTATTACTTTACTTACTTTTTTACGATCACCACTTACGTGTTTAACAACGATTCCTTCGTGTGGTATTTTTGTTCCTTTTATGAAATTATTAAAAACAAATTGATCTTGTTTTTCTTTACTCCATAAACCTATAAATAAACTCTCAACCTGTGGTAAATCAAGTAAGTTAAAATGTGATTTTTCAGCAAAAAAACTTTGATAAACACCATCAATCTCAATATCAAAACCAGCAAACTTAGTGTCTTTAAGTCCATAGTCATAGTTCTTTTGTATACCGGCACCGTAGATCTCACCATAAATAACAAAACCTTTTTCCAAGTCTTGTGGTTTGAAGTGTGTTTTAACGTGAGTCCAGAGTCTTGATTTTATCAAATATTTATCTGCAACATCTCGCCAAACATCCGTAGAGTAAAACCCTTGAGAGTCGGATCCTTTTTCAACATTGTGACTTCCGTATACATATTCAAAAGCTGACCATTTAAAACCAAAAAACATTTTAACACGATCCCAAAGTGATAGTTTATTTTTTCTAACAATACCGTATCTAGCGTTTGTTCCGTGTAGTTTTCTTGTAATAACTATAGGATCGTCTTCTGTAAACATATCCGGAACATTTTTCTGGTTAGGAAATTTATAATAGATATGGAAATTAGGGTTTTGGTGGTACCTAATCTTTCTTCCTCCAACTTCTAAAGGAATTGTTTTAACCGGTGGTTCGTATTTTTGAATACCCAAAACGTCCATTAGATCGGTTCCAGGAACATTCTTACTACCCTTTCCTTTAAGGTATTTCATAGGTATGATCAAGCACTCACTATAAACACCTCTTAGTTTTACGGTTCTAACTCTTTGTCCTTTACGTAGGTACCCAGTAACACCCATATCATCGGATAGTTCTTTTGGTATAACAGCATCAGTTATTGCAACAATTACCGCGTCATTTTCATTATATTCACCTTTTTTAGTTATAGCACTCCAACCATTAACAACTACCAACTCAATGTTGTCAGCACCTTCTATTGGTTTTACACCATTAATAACTCCAACGTAACAAACACTATTTAAATTTTCCATTTCTTACAACTTTTGAAATTCTTGTTTTAAATTCTCAACCTCAACTGAGATCTCATTAATTTCTTTTTCAATTAACTCTCTAACATTTGGTATACTTTTTAAGTAGATTTCTTTTTTACCACCAAATGAACCGGAGCTATACTCAATTTTTACACGAATATGACAAGATCTTTTTAAGACATAACGTAATGTGTCACACCTAGTTTCCAATGTCTCAATTTTATCTTGCAGTTCTTTAGCTTGATTAAATTTCTCTAATTCCATTTATTTCCTATTTACATAGTTTCTAATCATAATATCAACGTATGGTCTAACCATAATACCCATACAAATTCCTCCTACAAGATACACTATCATAATTTTAATTTTTATTTATATATTTTCTAATTAGTTTAAAAATTTCTGTGATGTCCGTAAATTCAGATGGCGGACTATCATTTCTACCAGGAAGAAACATAATTGTGAATCCGTGGTTTCCGGCAAACTTTTCAGTAACTCTTTTACCACAGATCTCATCAATATAAACCCAAGGAAAGTTTCCAGATAGTTTTACATCAATTCCAATTTTTTTCAATCTTTCAACAAAAGATTTAAGTTTTTCCATACTTTTATCTGTTGCCGTCTGTTTTGCTTCCATAACACTCTAATTTTTCATTTTTAACATTCCACAGATCCTTAACACCTTCGGTCATATGACAATTATGTCTCTTACCGGTTCTTTTACCAAAATCAACAATCATATCATTATGACGATTTCGGATAAAATGGGGACATTCTTTACAGGGTTTTTTCATATTAACAATGAATTTTATAAATTAAAAACCCCTCAATATCTCTAAGAATTTGATTAATACCATTTTTAGCTGAACTTAAATATAAAAAATTACCACCATTTTTAATAGTAACAATTTTTCCATTTGATAGGTGTATCCTTTTTTTAGTTTTTTTGGTCACAACAATATCATTATAACCCTCACCAACATTTAAAGATAATAAAAACTTCTCGGATTCTCTAAAATCAATTAAATTCATATTACTCAAAATAAAATTTATCAACCTGGATTCTTTTTTCCATATAGTTTTTGTTTGACTTGTATGTCACTCTCAACTCAGTTCTATTTCTAAAAAATGTAACATCCCAACCACCAATTGATTGACCTTTTGTCATAGGTTCAAAACCGATTACATTGTGAGCTTCATTAGTATAAAACCAAAAACCATTACCAAAGTTTGCCATTTTTTTGATGGTATATTCACCATCAATTACAGAATTAACACCTTTGATCACAAGTTTTGTGAAGTTATTGTGTTTACCTTGTCTAAAGTCTTCTATTGTCATTTCAAATTTCATATTACAAAGATATGTAAATTTTTTAATAAAACAAAAAATCCCTCCATAAAGAAGGGATTTAATTTTTTTGTTGTATAAACGTAATAAAACTTACTATATGTATTAGTTAGTGATAATGATTTAATTTACTCTTTCAAAATATATTGTTTGAGTCGGACCACCATAATATGTTACTAAATGAAAAACAAAATTATCATCGTCAATTTTTGAAAGTTTCATTTCTTCGTGCCCTGAACCTAATTTAAACTTTTTAAGTTTTTGAAGTAAATTTCTTTCTTCACCTTGTTTCAAAAATTTTTCTTTAATTTTGATCTTCTCACCTCCGTATTCTGCGGTAAATAAATCGTTATCACTATCATCAGATATATTCAATTTTTTCTTTGAACTTTCTGTAAGAGCGTTCTTAAAGTTGTCAATGTATTCTCTCATTTCTTTGCTCATAGTTTTGTTTTATATATAAATATAACCTGAAACAAAAAATCCCTCCGGTTATTTGAGATTGATCTTTAGGGTGTGTCTAATGATTTTAGATCTATAACCTCAGACACCCTTAACCCAACAGAATATGTTAAGGTAAGTATGGTTTTGTGTTTTAGGTTTTCAATTTTTGATCGCAAATTTCGTAATAATCCGTCTTTTTCATTCTTAAAACGTTGTTTTATAGGGATTTTTGGGTGGGTGTTGATATATACTAGTTAGCAGAAATGTTTCTCCCCACAATTGTTACAGTACAGATACCTTACCGTTATTAGGTTATTTGAGGTATTTGGCTCGTCCGAACCATCATCGTATTCT
>Ga0315909_10010090_pt1 | contig 10113 bp, 24 predicted proteins | sample LakEriMetagenome_11_FD_203527 | JGI IMG/M metagenome (GOLD analysis project Ga0315909, IMG submission 203527) | Freshwater fungal communities from buoy surface, Lake Erie, Ohio, United States - Buoy 2 MA125 | ecosystem: Environmental > Aquatic > Freshwater > Lake | place: USA: Lake Erie, Ohio...
ATATCCTGGGCTTCGTGGGTGACAACGACCATATCATCAGGATAGGTTGCCAGCAGTTCTTTGAGTTTTCCGACAGTCAGGCTCATTGTTCAGTCCATCCTTTTGCGGTGAGGAAATCGAATGCATCCTCAAGCTCGATGATGCTTTGCTTGACAGCTTCCCAATCAGCATCGGCAAGCTCACCAAGCTCGTGAGCTTTGAGCACATGGCACAGATCGACATGGGCACAACGAACTGCCTGGATTTGCTTGAATATCATTGCTCTTCTCCTGAGTAGGTACCGAAAACAAAGAAATAGGGGTTGCCCTGCGGAATCATATCAGTATCAGCATCTGCAATAAAAACACCATGCAATATTGGCGCAAAGATTCCCACATCCTCAAGGAACACACAAGCTTCTGCGTCTAGTTCGTCTTGCGTGAATGACTGCAATGATTCTAACAGCTGTCGGTATGTTTGTCGCTTGCTCATAGCTGGTTCTCCGTAGTGAGTAGAGCCAGTGCTCGGTTAATCTCTTTATTATGTCTTGCCTTATAACCCTCAACATAATCTTTATCGGTTCTGATTGTCAACTGGTACATTCTGACCTTGTATGGTTTGGACAGATACTTCGGTGATATCCTGACCACCATAGCAGTACCATCATCATACTCTTCAAGAATGGCAACGATTCTAGCCCAATCCCAGCCAGTGAAATACTCTTCGGCTATCCGTATGTCATTCATAGCGGTTTCTCCCAGAGATAGATGGGGCACTCATAGTTGTGCCCACTGAGCGTGGTGTGGAGTACACCATCAACATAGAACGAGACATTCTTCATAGGGTAGGCGACTGCCTTGACCACTTCATCCCAGATGTATACATTCACATCATAGTCACCCCAACCGTGCCAAGCATCACTCTCACCAAGACCATCTTCTTGCATGGACTCCCAGAGCTGGTCGGCAACCTTTGTCAACAGCTGTTCCGTTGTATCTTCAGCGAACTTCGTTTCCATAATGTTCTCCCGTTGTGGAAGTCCCATTATGACAGGGTTTCAGGGTTTGTCAAGACCCCCGTTCACGAACCGTTCACGAAGCCAAGCATAAACAGCCAGCCAGGTACCTGAATGACCTCTGAACGGCTTAGCGTCTATGGCGGGGAAGTGCTTGACAAGGGTGTCCTCGGTGTGGTAGTCTGTGAGAGCATGTGCTACCTCGTGGCACACGGCAGCACGGATCATGCGCTGCCACCCAGAGACGTTGCCCACCAGGGAGTGCTCTGCGATCTGCGGGTACTCCGTGTGCGTGAAGCCGTCCTGGTGGTTTATCTTATCAAAACAATTGGTGGCGATCAGGATACCAGGCTTCGACCAGGCGGTCAGCTTCTTGGCTCCACTCATCGATATGCTCGTCTCGCTGCCAAAATACGTCCCGCCGTAGTGCATTGTGCGTCTACGATCAGGAGTCACCTCGACCAGGAGAGCCACATCTGGTTTTTCACGCATCTCCTGGTGCAGCGCACTCCAAATATGCCCAGCAAAGCCTGGAATATCGTCATAAGAAGTGATATATTCACGCATTTTATTACAACCTTTTGATTTCACGCATTATTTTCACGCATTTTGCACCACAACAGTGCAAAAAGCAAGCATTTTCAAAAGCAAGCATTTAAAAGCAAGCATTTATAGAAGAAAGAGCACCAGGGATACGCATTTTCTTATTTCACGCATTTTTAAAAGCAAGCATTTTTTTCGAAGCAGATCAAAACAGATCAAACCACGATCACTTCCACTTAACAGACGTTAAGAGACGTTCAGGAATGCAAGCATTTTAGCCCATGAAATCGACCAGGCGACCATTATCATCCACTGCACGGATCCTACGATCAGGCATAGAGACCTTCAAGGACTTCATGGCATCAAGAATACGTACAGGCTCGTTGTCCACCGTCTGCACAGTGACCCAAGTGCCCGAATAATCCTGGTATTGAATGTGAACTACTGTCATTTTTTCGACCTTTTCATTTAGTTTATATTTCACGCATTTTGCATAAGTATATTACGTATTTCGAGCATATTGTAAACCACGAAACCGCAAAAAGCAAGCATTATTTTCACGCATCTCGCCACCACCCAGCCCCTGCGAGTGCTGCAAGTGTCTGAACCTTGCATGAATGGGGAGCGCGTGGCGTAGGGAGTGCCTCTTGACGGGGCGTGGCGGGTGTGCTAGGGTGCGCTGGCGTGGGGTGTGGGCGCGGGATACACCACACCACCCCCTACGCAACACATTTTTATATTTGCGCCACAACTGTGCAGAAGACACCACTATGCGTTATTTTCACGCATTACCGTAAGCAATTCTTTCCCGTTTGTAGATAATCACATTCGGGTAGCCCTTTACCACGCGATACTGCTTCCCATGCCAGAAGATCCTTTCGAACCAACCTTTTGGCGGTTCGGGTTCAATCACTCTTTCTCTAAGAAGCGCAGCGATCTCATAATCCCAGAGGTTGAAGATTATTTCGTCTTCCTTATTACTGATCAATAAGATACTCTTGAATTGGTTTATCGCTTCTCTTTCTTTATCGGATTGGTTAACGTATTTCATAGAAAAACCTTAGTCCTGGGGTCAATCATCTTGTTTATCTTTGCGTGGCTTTTTACTATCAGAAAAGGCTTCACCCTTTGGTCGCGGATCACGCACAATGTCCTTCCGTGGATCCCTGGACATTAAAAACATTTTCAGTCCAAAGTAGAAGGATGCCACGATAATAAGCACTCCCAGAGCTTTATCCGCCCCAACATCAATTAACCATTGTCCCATTTTATTTTCTCCTGAATTGGTTATGGTGATATACTTTGATTGGTACGAACACAGTACATGCCCAACGACCTGTCCTTGCGTTCCCTTGCGATCTTACGTGATGCTTCTACGCACTCGCTCTCGGTGTGGAAACCATCGATATGGTCAATGGCTACGGCAGCAGATTTAGGTTGATGATACGAGGTGTTGAACGATATAATTAGAATTAAAGTCCACATTACACGTTCCACCAGACAATGAATAACCCTGTCAGGACACACAGCCCAACAATGAGCAGATTGACCCAAAGCGGTGCGGGTGGTTTCTTGTATCGGTTCATATAGTCTCCAGCATTAGTGAATTTGAGATCATCGTTCATTTTTCTTTCGTTCCTTATACTCTTCCATGCAACGGTCATAGACCACTTTATACGGTTCTGTCTTACTCGAAAGCGCGATGTTCTCGCACCAAGTTTCTGGTCTCTGGGCATCGATGATTTGATCGATAACTACCCAACCAAGGAAAAGAGCGAACAAGACACCAACAATAAATCCAGAACCGAAACCATTTTCGAATTCATTCATGTTTATTCCTCTTTCCCAGGCAGTGTCCAGTACCAAACCCACACACAACTAGCAAACAACCACCACTTCCACATGGTGATATTCAGCCCCAATAAAGCAAGCAAAAAGGCAGTCAAGAACCCTGTCAGCACCACATTAACAAACTCTTTCATATCAACCTTCACTCAATTCATAGACAACATCACAGTAAATATAAGTCTCAAGTTCATCGGAGTACCAACCTTCGTCCATGAGATCAAAGATATTCCAGCTGCCTTCATATTTTTCTTCTAGTTCCTGGAGAACGGCTTCATCACACTTGGATGTGTCATAATCCTCTGAATAACACTCGTCCGTGTCAATCTGTTTGACTTCATAAGGACTGGAATAAATGTCGGTGCCCTTCTCAATAACAGGTTCGTTATCATCGGGCGTTTCGACCTCATAGGAACCACCACGGAACCATGAAGTGTACATAATAACATTCTTACCATCGGTAATATGCTCAACATCTTTGATAGCTTTGTATTCAACAGGTGTCATTATCCAAGTTGCCATTTCATTCTCCTTTGCGAGAGTTAATTAAAAATTTGTTAATACGGTTAAGACTGATAATGTATTTTGCGATTAGTCATTCCAGTACGTTGCCACGGCGAAAGTTTTTTCCGCATCCTCTGAGACCCAATCCGTCACTTCAAATGCAACGCTAAATCGCGCCCAGTTTTCTTCGCGGTACAGTCGAACCACGAATCCACCAGTTGCAACGGATTGATTGTCGCTATTCCACAGACGGCGCATTAGTTCACGAACTTGTTTTCTCAAGTCAGGGATTCCTGGAACCGCACCGATCATCGTCCATTTCCAATCAAGCATTGTCATGACACGATGGACTTTTTCAAAATCGAAACATTCCATCATTTCGTCAACATGTTCTTCAAGTGTCTTCATTTCTTATACCATCTTATAGGTGAGTGTTTCTATTAAAGCCTAATCTACACCAGGCTTAATGAACTTGAACTGAATATTGTGGTATATTAACTCGATGCGCTATCTCGAAGATCATAAAGCATATCACTATAATCGGTTTTCAGGGCATCAACCCTGGTTTCTAACTTCTCAAGCGTTGAAGTCATGTCACAAAGCAAAATAGCAAGTTGTTCATCGTCCATATCAAACTCCAACAAATAAGGATAAACCACAGGCAACCGAAATGATGGTAACATCAATCCAGTTGATATTCTTGGATCCTAGCCACCTATTCATCTTTCTTATCCAGCATATCATAGAATGCTTCCAAAGTTCTAATGACAATGTAAGTAGCCAACAAGCAAAATGCAACAATGCAAGTCGCAGTGAACAGTAAAAATATGGCATCAATCATCGGCAGACTCCCAAGTTGGCATCAGGGTTTTCTTTGCAAGCTTGCACAAGGGTTTTCAAAGCAGCAACAAAACTATCATAGCTGCCCCACCCATTCTCAGGGTTATACTGCTGGAATTGTTCGGGATCACTCTCCAACAAAGCAATACCCTCTTCGAGCAAAGGTGTTAGTTCGTATGCCCACTGGATACACAACTCTTCGGGTCGCCACAACGGTTTATAAAGATTCGCTGCTTCTGCCATTTTACCCAGGTTATGGGTGATGTTGGTGTTGTGCACTTCAACAGGTTTAGTTACCATTAATGTAATATCAAGACTCATTTTTAATTTCCTTGACTGCTTCTCGCAGTTTATCGTAGACATAAGTTGAATTGTGAGATGGTTCTTCTATGTGAGAGAAATCAAAGTACCACTCGAACCATTGAATTGCCAATTTGATAGCTTCATCTTTACTTGTCATGTCTATTCCTTTTACGGGGTTTTGGTTTGTATTCATATGGTTTAAAGCGATTAACCTTTTTTTTCGGTCCATCGTAATCTCTCGGCTCAATAGCCAACTTATAAATCAACCAAACAATAAATGTCAATATCAAAAGACCTATCACTTGACTGATCATTTGATTACCCCTCTACCATCTCAATGTCGAGATCACAGGTGATATAGGTTTCGCTGTCCGTAAGATCCCAACCTTCACTCTCAAGATCAAAGATATCATTGTCTTCTAAAAATTCGCTCAGAAACTCCCTGGATTCTTGATCACATTTACTGTAATCATTTTCGGTCCAACAACCGTCAGTCGTTTCGATCAGTTCGACTTCATAACCCTGATTATAAATGCTCACTTCAGGGTCAAAGACAGGCGGGTTATCGTCTTTGGTATAGACATAGAAGCTACCCCAACGCCAGCCAGTTTCGACTTGCAGCCTATTGTCACCATTGACATAGTAATCAAAGTCAACGACAGATTTTTTTACAGTCGGTTCAATTTTCCACTTAGCCATATATTACTCCTTAAAAATTTCATTAAACTCTTCATTAGTCAAAGACGGGATGTTTTTCATGATGTATACTTTGGTTACTTGCTTGTCCTTGTAGAGTGCTACCATGATACTCAAAGCGCCATCAAACAAACCACTGTTGTAACCCTGATTATACACCCAATACCCATATCCGCCAAGAATACTCAACACACCCACAATCAAAAGAATATTCATTAAGCAGCCCCAAAATTAAATACTTCAAAAACATGAAAAACATATGGACCACTTTCAGTGGAGTTTTGGTAGACGAAATTGATATCCTTTACTTCTGGAATATCAATGCCCGTGCCAAGCGGTAAGAAACTACGAAAATAAGTTTTGGTTTCATTTTTATCAACAATCGCCCATACACAAAGCTTGGCGTTCTTGAAACCGATCTTGATTATTTTAGAACCTATTGGCATCAACGTTTGCATTACAGGGTAATCATTGTATTCGACTTCGGTTTTCTCAAGCACATACTTATAAACAACTTTCATCAATACTCTCCTTCACAAACTTGTAAACAACGAATACCAGCATCGCGCCACATCTTTACGACCTGGGAACGATCTTCGAAAACCATGTACGGGTCGAACTTATCATGACGCATTCTGTTCAGTAAATCAAGCTTAACCACATAGTCGGGACGGCGGTCATTGGCTTTGCGCATATACAAGGCATCACAGGTTAACCCATGATCGGATAACCAGTCAAGTGTATCGTTTTTACACACATCGGATCGACCCGTGCAAATCACAATTTTGTTCAGGACATGAATGCTTTTATAAAGTTTCACCATCTCAGGGATCGGGGTGTCATACTTCACCGAAGCATAAAACCCATCCCAATCTTTGGTTTCGCCCTTGATATAATGAAGACGGTGGCTGCAATCCGCAAGCGTACCGTCCAGGTCAAATACTACTACATTCATTGGTGTTCCTTTTATTAATATGGGGATGATACATCATATCAAATAACGTGTCAATCCCCCCGTTAAGCTTAGGTTCATAGATTTTAAGGTTCAAAATAATATAAATAGCATAGAACCCAACTTGAGGATAAACATGGACTATATCAGCGAAAAAATCAGCAGAGACCCAGTGACTGGCAAATTGTATGTTGGCAAAAAGCCAGGTGATGATCAGGCACCAGATGCCCCCGCAGCAAGCACTACTGCATCTGGAACTCCACAGCCAGAGAAAAAGGGCGCAAACTTTAGTCTTGGTGGTGTTGATCCAACAACTAAAAAAGGTTTTCTTGGCGTTCAACCAGGTCGTGATCCAGCTGATACATTTAGTGGTAAACTGGCTAATCTTTTTATCCCACGCATGGATAAAGAAACAGGTCGCCTTTACATGGGCACACAGGTTGGTAGAGATCCAAAACGAACAGCTGATACAGCATCAGCAACAGCAACACCAGCAACACCAGCAGCTGGAACACCAGCAGCTGGAACACCAGCAGCTGGAACACCATCACAAGATGTCAAAGATAAATCAGCAGCACCTAAACTGAGTTCATTCGGAGCAGCATTCAAAGCAGCTAGAGAAGCTAGATTAAGCGGTAAAGGTGGCGATACATTTGAGTTTGGTGGTAAGAAATATCATTCATATCAAGCTGGCGAAAAACGTCCAGGTGCGGGTGCTGCATCAGCAGCAAAACCAGCAGCAGTACCAGCAGCATCAAAAGCATCTGCTGGATCACCGCAAGAACCACCATTATCAGATAAAGAAAGTGCAGCAATTCAAAGAGAAAAAGACATTGGCAAAACGGGGACTGCAAATCTTATATCTTTTCTTCCCCCAGCTCAAGTTGGTGGTCGAATGTTAGACGATATAATCGCTGGTGGTATGAAAAGAAGTATGGGTAGGACATATGATGAGCGTGGTGTTATACAAAAGAACCCCGATTCTTTTAGATTCTACGATACAAAAGTTTCCACGACTACAACAAGAACTCCAGGCGAGAACTCAACCACAACTACAAGAAATGGCGGAAAGACAAGCACAAGATCTGTTAGTGGTGGTGGTACGACTGAAATAAAATTAAATGATACAAGAACACCAACAGAAAAAGCAGCAGATGAAGCCAAAGACAAGGCTGATGCTGACGCTCTAGTGGCAGCAGCACGAGTAAAAGCGGGAAAACCAACCTATAAAGACAGTGCTGCACCTACTTGGCGTTCTGGTTCTCCAACCGTTAAAGAAAGTATTGAACACTACAAAGAAGCATTCCGTGCTGTATTGGCTGAAGCTAGTGATCAAAAATTCACAGATTATGATATTGAAAGACAAGTTAGTCACGGTCTTGGTCAAAAATATGATAAAAACAACCCAGAACATAAAAAAAAAGCTGATGCTCTGAGAAAATATCATCAAGCACGAGGTCGTTACGTTAACGATGCAGCAAAACCACAGGCTGCTACACAGCCACAGGGTGCTGCACGTCCACAGGCTGCTTCACAACCGCAAGGCACAACACGTCCACAAGGCGCTGCACAACAAACCCGTGATAATGTTGATTCTAAAACCGACAGAGCAGCTCGTGAACAAGCAGCCCGTAACTCACGGAGTGCTCAAGCACAAGCTAGGTACAGCGGGTTTGGGTACTCAGCCAAAAGAACCGCTGGTGGCGGTGGTGGCGGTGGTGGCGGTGGTGGCGGTGGCTCGGCATCAAGAGCCACAGGGTCGCCAACTGGTGGTATGAATTGGACAAAAACAAAAAATTGGGCAAAAACAAATTTAACCCCTGGTAAAGTCGCAAGATTTGGTGCTGGTGCTGGTGTTGGTAGTTTAGTTGGATATGGTACGGATGTTGCTGCTACATATCTTGGGAATGCTATTGCTAGTAAGATTGCTAACACTGATTATAACGCAGATGTTGCAAAAGCCCGTGGTGATGATTTGGCTAGTGCTGCCCTTAAAAATGTTCCAACAGGTTTGGGTTGGGCTACTGGTGGTGCTGTTTTTGATAAAATTCGCCGTGTTCCAGTAAAAGGCAATCTCGCCAGAGGCGCAGCTGTTGCTGTTGGTCTTGGCGCTGGTGACTACATAACAGCTAAAACAGCAAACACACCATATGCACCTTTGGGCAGAATTGCTAACAAAACATTAGTTGGTGGTGGTTACGGTGCTGGTTTTGGTGGCAAACCAGGAGCAGGGATTGGCGCAGCTGCTGGTTTCGGTGTTGGTATTGGTAGTGAAATAAACAAAATCAAAGTTGGTGATAGTGATGTTGGTGAATATGTAAGCCGTGGTATTGAAGCTGCGGATAAAGCACTTGGTTACCCACTGACCCGTGATATACGCGACCAAGGTGCAGAAGAACGTGCCAAGATGAAAGCTGCAATGGACAAGAAAAGACAGCAAAATACTACAGTCAAACCAGAAAGCGCACTTGATCGAGTAAGAAGAAGAGATCTACCAGCTGGTTATGGTGTTCTAAAAAGACCACAGTAAGGGGGCTTGACAAACCCAAAAATCCTGGTATAATTGGGATGTTCTCCTTCATATTACTAAAAGCTTATGACTATATCATTATTACTAATAGGGTTTGGAATAGGAATCTATTTGGATTTCATTAACAAAACCACAAAATGGTTTAAACCATTAGCAGTAACCAGTCTTTTGTGTTCATTAGGTGGTATGGTAACATACATGTTATAACCTGTACACATTGACAAAAACCAGAAACTCCTGTATGGTAGAGATACTTACAGGAGTTTTTTTATGTCTATAGAACATGCATTACGTAACATCGAAGAAGATCGTCTTGACGAGAAGCAATTACTAAGCCTTCTCAATAACGCAATAGAAAAGAACCATACGGTTCTCATCGACAAAATCAAACTAAAACTTCGTATCAAACATCCACGAGCAGCCAACAAACGCTTCGGCTCAAAAGAACGTGATGTGGTCGATACTCTGACAGCTACATATAACATGGTGAAAGAACAGTTCGATCTGATCGGAAACAACGTCAAGAATGGTGTCAAGGCGGGTGGACCGATGAAGACGGGTGAACGTTATCTGTGCTACTACATATCATACAAGAACGACCAGGGTCATGCTTGTGCATTGACTGTCAATCAGAAAACCGTTGATAGCGAAGTTTACTGTATTGTAAAAGATTATGTGGTTGGTGATGACACTCAAACCACAGAAAAAAGATTCGAAATGGGTCTTTACAATGAAGCAGTTTTATGCTATATTCAACTTTTGAAAGAAATCGTAGGAGAAGTAAATGAGTAGAAGTGGGCAGTTCATTCAGTTTGTTCAAGAAATGATCGACAATAATGCTGATGATATGTATATCATTAATGAAACTACAGTTCGTTTCGGAGTTCGAATCACAACAGACTACAT
>Ga0315909_10010091_pt1 | contig 10113 bp, 9 predicted proteins | sample LakEriMetagenome_11_FD_203527 | JGI IMG/M metagenome (GOLD analysis project Ga0315909, IMG submission 203527) | Freshwater fungal communities from buoy surface, Lake Erie, Ohio, United States - Buoy 2 MA125 | ecosystem: Environmental > Aquatic > Freshwater > Lake | place: USA: Lake Erie, Ohio...
AGCCGGTCGCCTTGACGACCGAGCCTTTGCTGATCGTGCCGGTCGCCTTGATCCGGAAATGCGTGGAGTTGGCCCCGATATTATTCGTGTAGTCGTCGATCGTCTTGTTCGTCAGCGTCGCCGCGTCCACCGTCGTGACGGCCCGGTCCGCGACGTACGAGCAAAAGACGTCTTTGACGCCCGCGGAGAACGGGACCAGCGCATCGGCGTTGGACGACTGGAGGACCTGCGTCCGCGCCAGCGTGCCGGTGCCGGTCGTGCCAATCCCGATCTCGAACTCGGCCCCGCCTTGTATGACGTAGTAGACCAGCGAGCCGTTGGCGAACGCCGTATTGAAGGACTGGAATCCGGCCGGAGCACCCGCCAGCGAGACCGTGCCCGTGCCTGTCGTGGTCGTCGTTTCCTTGACGCGATCTGCGAGGAGTGCCATCGGTCAGTCCCTTACTGGAGCGTGAGGACGCCAGTGCTCGGGTCGAAATCGACCGCGAACGTATCGCCAGCGCCGAGCGTGATCGAGGTGCCGTAGTCCCACCAGCCGATCAGGTTGCCGCTCGCCGTCGTGCTGTTATAGAGCACCGCATACCGGAACGGCCCAATGCTGCCACCGGCGGCCGTCCAGGTCGCCGGATCCGCCAGCACCAGCTTGTAGACGCCGCCCGTCTGGCTGCTCGAGGTCTGGGTCGCCACATTGCCGCCGGCCGTGTAGCCATTGCCCGGCGTGATCTCGGCGAGGTCCGCGAAGACCGCATCGGCCGCGGCGTCCGGCGTGGCGTTGGTCAGGTACACCTTGAGCGTGTCGGAGCCCAGGTTGTGCGTCTTTTCGGCCAAGGCCTCGACGAAGGCCTGAAACTTGTTGTAGGTCGCCATCGGGTTGTCCTCAGTGTAGGTAGGTCGTGGCGCCCATCTCCACGCTCTGGGCCACCAGCTGCAGCACCTCGGATGGATCGGTCCCTTCCGCGGCGACCGCCTGCCCGGACGGGTCCGTCCACTGCACCACGAGCCCGGCCGTCCCGACTGGCCTGAGCTCCAAGATACCGCCGTACCGAGCGCACAATGCCTCGGCTCTTGCCTGATCGCTTGGCGCCCAGGTCAGCCGGCGCTGGTCGCGGTTGACCACCTGGCGGATGTCCTCCGGAATGCGGGTCACGTCAGGTCTCCGTCAGGAGGTGATAGCCGTCTTTCACCTCGACGGCCTCGTAGATCTCGAAGGTGGCGTACTCGGTCGGGTCCACGAGCTCGAGCGTCAGCCGCTGGCATCGGAGGGCCCGTTGCAGGTAGACGCCCCGGATCATGTACAGCGGCCCGTCGCCCTCGCGGAGGGCCCCGAACTTGGGCACCTCGACGTAATCGGCGACCGTGGCGACCGCCGCGGTCCGGCTCTCGAGATGACTCTGCGGGGCCAGCGGGATCTCTTGGGCGTCCGCCGTATCGTCCAGACGGCCCCACCATTCCCCGGTCTTGACGTAGACCGGCCGGCCGAAGCCACCGCCGCCGGCCTCCTGCCGCTCGTACAGGGTCAGCCGGCGATCCAAGAGCCCCGGCGCCACGGTCACTGGGCCACCCCGAGCTTGAGGAGGCGCAGCGTCTTCATGCACCGGGCCACGGTCTCGCGGCTGGCGTCCCAGGTAATTGAGGTGCCGGCAGCCGTCTCGGAGGCGGCGCCCGGCGTCCGGCGCTGGTACAGGTCCGCGGCGAGGTCGATGATGACCTCATTGAGCAGCGGCTCGAGCGCGGCGTAGTCCTGCCGAAGCGAGAGCCCGACGTTGGCCGTGATCGTGTAGGGGCCATAGGGGAAGGTGACCCCATCCTTGCCATAGATGACGCCGGAGCGGCCGTCGACCCAGTAGTCCGCGGCCGAGACGGCCATGCCGTCGCTGTCCACGATCGCCGTGACGGCGCACGGCCGGCGCGGGAAGACGAGCGAGGTGACTGGCAGGTCCAGCGCGTCCGCCCGGTCAATGGCCGACTGGCTGGTCGCCGTAATGGGCGTATCGGTCCAGAGCTCGAGCATGGCCTTGGCCCGGCCGAGCAGCGCCGTTAGGAGGGCGTTCTCGGCCGACGACTCGATGCGGAGGTAATCCTTGAGGTCAGAGAGGGTTGGCAGGGCCACGGCCCAGAGCCTCGCGGAGGAAGGTGGCGTACTGGGCGCCGACGGCTCGATAATCATGCAGCCGGCGCACATACTCATGCACCCGGACCGCCTCGGCCCGGTAAAACATCGCGTCTTGCGCCAGCCGCCGGATGACGTAGCGCAGCGTCTCTTTGTCGTTGGCGTAGGTCCACGGGATCAGGTCGCCATTCAGGCGGGCCGCCTCGTCTGCGGCGAGCGGATCGCCGGCAATGACTGGCTGGCCCATGGCCGCGCCCTCGAGGCCGGAGCCCTGCATCCCGAGCCAGAAGCTGTCAAAGGTGGCGTGGCAGGTGGCCTTCCGCCGGAGCGCCTCGCCGTGATCCATGTTCTCAATGAGGACGACCTCGCACCGGACGTCGTCCAGCACCTTGCATTCCTCGACCGCCTCGAGGAGGACGCTCGTGCCCTTGATGGCCCGCTTGGTCGGGCTGTGCGCGATGCGAAAGGGGCCGCTCGCCGGCTTGGCCACGAGCGGCAGGTAGTCGTCCACCGGCACCGGGATCGGCAGATACCGCGTGATGCCGTGCCGGCCGTGGTACGGACGAGCCCCGAACTGGATGGCCCGGTTGCGGCGGTCCGCGTCCTCGTCGACGTAGGTCTTCCGCGGATCATCCGGCAGCATCGACCCGTGATAGGTGATGGCCACCCGCTGATCCGGCCAGAGGCTGTACTTGAGATCCTGATGCAGCGTCCGGTAGTCCATGTGGACGTGGATGACGTCAGCCGTCATCGCCAGAAACTCCACCGTCTGCCGGTGCAGGTCGCCATCCCACTGCCGGAGGTGGCAGTGCGGGTTGCTGTAGCCCCAGCGGGCGAAGGCCGAGACCACGCCGGGGTCGGTGTTGGCCGCGGCATGGTAGCGGTAGGCCGCCGCGCCGGGATCATAATGGGTGAGCTGCAGCACGCGGATGGCATCCGGCGCCGGCGTCGCGGGCGCATAGAGCGACGGCACACCTTCCGGCGAAAGGATCCGGCCAGCCGCGGCCCAGAGCTGGGCGGCCTTCTGATCGTCCACCACGAGCGTCTGCGGGGTCAGGCTGGGCCGCGTGGCGGCCATCTCGCGCCAAAGCGCGGCCCCGGTCGGATGCATCAGCTCGAAGAACGCATCCGGCATAACGTGCCCAACGGCTGCCAAGGCATCGGCCCGATCCTTTCGGACGCGGAACCGTTCGCCAGGAGCCCGTCGGACGTTGTCCACAATGCACCGCGCCACCGCCGTCACGTCGACCATCTCCTCCAGTCGACCCAACGGCAGGGCCGCCGAGGAGACCGAAGCCTCCCCGGCGTCCTGCGTCTGGCTCATCCGATCAGGACGAGGCCGGGACATCGAGGACCACGAACGGCGAGTGCGGGTCCACCTTGTTCCCCGAGCCGTCCACCTTGTAGGCGTAGGTCGAGGTCGGGAGGGGGATACCGCCGCCACGCGCCACGAAGCGGTAGGTCGTGACGTCCTGCACGAACGCGACGTGGATCGAGGACTCCACCGTCAGGGCCTGCCGGAGCCCCATGGCGTAGAAGTCGCCGTTCACCAGCGCCACATCGCCCTTGGTGCCGATCGTCGGGAGCAGGTCGGTGACGATGACCGGCAGCCCGAGGAGCAGCATCTGCGGCTTGTCGCGCAGGTTCGCGATCCAGGTCACCATGGTGTTGTTGGTGGTCTGGAGGGCGAACAGCTTGGCCAGCACCCGGCGGGAGACCATCCAGACCGAGTTGGGGCCATGCGTGTGCTGCTGGTACATCGAGAACGCATCCGCCGCGGTGAACGTGTCGGCCGTCGCCCGGTTGACGGCGATGAGCGACGTGTTGTTATCGTTCAGCGCCCCGAGCGGCTGGCTCGAGCCCGTGCCGTCGATCGTGATGTCTTCATTCATCTTGTTCACGATCTGCCCGCCCACGGCCGTGGTGACCTCGCTGGGCAGCTCGCCCGTGAAGTCGTCGCCCAGGAGCTCGTCGCCGAACTGGGTGATGGCCGCGTACTTGTACATCGTCAGCAGCCGCTGGCCGAACGTCGGCTCGCGGGTCGGCTTGGTTGAGCCTTCGCCCACGATCGTCACGTTGGCGATCTTACCGGCCATCGGACGGTTGAGGGTCGTGGTGCCCTCATCCTGCACGAGGTACGGGATGCGGAGCGACCGGCCCGGCACGTTGTACCGGCGGGCGTACTGAAACAGGCCAGGCTGCTGGTTCGAGACCGAGAAGATCTCCGGCACCTGCGTCAGCGGGAGCAGGTACTCGCCGCCGTTGGTGGAGCCGGTAATCGTGCGGGTCATCAGGTCCACCTGCTTCAGCGCCTCAGCCTCGCGGCCGTTGGCCGGCCCGCGGGTGGCCGCCCGGATGTAGCTGCCCACATTCGGGAACGCCTGCACGATGGCCGAGCGCACCTCGGTCATGGCATCGGCCATGCCGGAGAACTCGCTGCGGTCAGCGCCGGCATCGACCCGGACCAGCTCGGCATCGCCGCCCTGGCGGGAGACTTCGGCATCCGGCGTAAACTCGGCGGCCGTCTGGGCCCGCATCTCGAGGGACCGGATCTCGGAGGTCATGCGCTCAACCTCTTCGGCCGTGTAGCTGTTGGTCGGGTCGACCAGGTCGTGACGGATCTTGTGGGCCTGCTCGCGGAGCGCCGCGGCCGCCCGGTTCTTGGAAACCAGCGGGGTCTTCATGGGATCACCTCTTCGGTGGAATGACGAAAGGACTGGCGCACCGCCTCGAGGCGGATGGCCATGGAGACTGCCGACCCATGCGTGGTGGTCGCCGGACTGGTTGCCGGATGGGCGAGGGCCCGATCGGCAGACTCCGCGGCGGACGCGGTGGCACGAGGTGACAGGGACTGCACTGGCGAAGAGTCGCCATTTTCGGCGGGCTGGACCCGCGATACGTCGCCATAGGCCTGCAGCAGCTCGGCCCGATCGGCCGGGTCCAGGCTGTTGAGCATGGTCTTGACCGCCTCGAGCACCAGCTCGGTATCCGAGCGGGGCCGCTGGCCCAGCAGAGAGTCGGTCCGGGCGCCGGTCACGTCCGCGCCTGGCACGGCCGGCATGGGCGTGATGGAGACCTCGCGGAGCTCGATCTCGTCGAACTGCTCCGCGGCCTTGCCGTCCACGTTGACCACGCGGGACTTCCGCGGCACGAAGCCAATGGAGAATCCGGTGGAGGCGCCCGCGGCGATGACGGCCTTGACGTACTCGAGCGCGGCCCGCCCCTCGGGCGTATCGAAGAGCTCGGCCGTCATAACCAGCGAGTCGGCCATATCGGTCATGGAGGTGACCACGCCCACATGGGATCCGACGCGGCGGTCGTGATCCATGAGGAGCGGCACCTTCCGGTTGGCCACCTTCTGGTTGATGGTCAGGTTGGCACAGCCGCGGGCAAAGATCGTCCCATAGGAGTCGACCACGCCGTAGGTCAGGGCCACGCCAGAGACGCGGCCGGCGATGCCGGGCGGCAGCTCAGCCTCGGCCCGGAGCTCCACGCGGGCGTCGGCCATATGCCAGACTTTCGCCTTCATATCGGTTCCTCGTCAGCCGTGGTGACGTACTCTGCCAGGACGCACCGGCAGTTGATGACTTCCTCCGGGCCGCCGGCCGGGTCCAGTGGATACATCAGCCCGTTGGAGAAGCGGTCGTCAATCGGGAGACGGCCCTGCGCCATGCACTCGGTATGGGTCGGCCGGGTCTTATCGTCCTCGAAGGCCAGCCATTCCTTGCTCTGGTAGATGCCCATGGCCCGGCCCTGATCCCAGCTCCCCTGGCTCATGGCGCCAGCCGACTCGGTCCTGGCGATCGTCTTGGCCCGGTTGTCCGTGATCCGCTCGTTGAAGACCGTGGCCTGTACGAGGCGGGCTGTCTCGGCCACGCTGAAGCCGGCCAGCTCGGCCGCCCGGATGGCCGCGGTCACTTCCTTGGCGGTCGTCTCCCCGATCAGCTCAGCCAGTCGGGACGTGCGGCGGTTGATCGCCTCGAGCACCTCGGGCGACTGCAGCGAAAAGGAGAGGCCGACGCCGGCGATGTTCTTGGCGCCGGTCATGTACATGGTGCCCACGAGGTCCTCGAAGGCCGCCCGCCAGGCGTTGTAGTACTCACCGCCCGGCGCATAGTCCTCGCGGATCCGGCGGTCAATCTCCTCGAGGATCTGCTTGGTGGTCTTGTAGGCCCGCTGGTCCAGCCCGAACTGCCGCGGCATATCGGCCCGCTCCTTGGCGAACCGATCCATGGCCTTGGCCGCGAAGGCTGGCTCGGAGGCGTCCATCTCCTTGACGGCCCGCTGCCAATACTGGAATCGCGGGTCCGCCTCGAGCGCCTCGCGGGTCATCTGCTGCCACCAGGGCGTCGAGGCCTCAAGCGCCGGCGCCTCCGGCATCTCGTCCTCGGGCTCCTCCTCCGGCTCCTCTTCCGGCTCTTCCTCTTCCTCGGGCTCGAAGTCCTCGAGGGCGTCCAGCATGGAGAGCACGAGCTCCTCGTCCAAGATCGGGAAGGCCGCCAGCAGCAGCGACTCCACCGTCTGGCGCGGCAGCTCGCCCTCCACCACCGCCTCGAGCAGCTCGTAGACGGCCTTGAGCTGGTCGCCGGTCAGGGTGCCGGCAGGGGCTTTCTCCTGGCGGGTGGCGAGATGCTCCTGCAGGTGCGACCGGAGACGGGCCTTCTGCTTCTCCTTGGCCTCCTTGATGACCTGGCGCATGAACGGCAGCCCCTGGTCGCCGACCACGAGCCACTTGATCTGCGCCACCACGCCGGCCAGCCGAGTATTCCGGCCATGCCGAGCGCCCCAGGCCTCGCGGAGCCGGACCGCCCGCTCCTCAGAAAGACCGTCCGGCACCCCGCCCCGCTTGGCGATCGGGGCCAAGAGCTGGAACTGGCGGTTGCCGCGGATGTTGCCACCCTTCCGCCAGAGCGCCGGCCATTCCTTCTTGAGCGCCTCGGCCTCAGCCACCGGGAACAGGCTCCACTGGCTGTTGCGGAGGCTCACCTTCTTGTTGTCGCCCTTGGCCGGAAAGTTGGTGACATCAGCCCGCTCGATGTCGCCGCCGGCCTGCTCATCTTCCTGCCCGGCCTCGTCCTCCTCGGCCTCCATCTCGGCCATCTCGTCCTCGGTCGCTTCGGGACCGGGACCTGGGGCCGGCTCGTTGTCCGTGGCCGGCGCCTCGGTGGCGACCGTCCGCGGGTCGATGACGGCCGTGGCCGCCGGCACGAGCTGGGTGCCCGTGGTCAGGGCGATCGTATCGGTCGGGACCGGCAGCGGCGGCAGCCGAAGGGCCCGGCGGGATTCCTCCCAGGTCCGGAGGCTGGCCTTCCATTCCTCCTGCACCCGCTTCGAGGTGGCCGCATCGTCCTCCACCAGATCGCGCATGACGTCATGGTCGAACTCCACCCAGACGTCCCCGAACTCGGGCGCCAGCCAGTGGTTCATCTCGTCGATGATCGAGGCCATGACTGGCTCGATGGTATGCTGCACCAGCCGGGCCCGCGCCTCGACGTATTGCTGTCCGGACAGGCCGGCATCCGAGGTGGCGCTGGCAATGCCGATCATCCGCGGGTCGACCCCGAAGGCCGCGCAGATGTCCTCCCGGCTCACGCGCCGGAGGTCCGGAAACTCGAGGTCCCGCAGCGTAAAGCCGAGCGGCTTGATGTCCCGAACCGCTCCAAAGAAGGCCGGGGTGCCCCGCTTGCCGCGGTCCACCACGCGGGCCCGGTAGCGGTCCTGCATGGCCGTGGCGTCATCCTGTGAGGCCTCGTCGGAGAGCAGGACGGCAAACGTCGGGGTGCCGTCATTCGTGACGACCTGTCGGACGTAGGTGGTCGCCTCGTTGTCGGCCGTCATGGAGGCGATGGCCGTGGCGCCTCGAGGGAAGCCGAAGACGTCCGGAAAAAACGGCCGCGGCATATCAAGATCGCGGAAATGCAGCACATCCTCGGCTGGCACCGTCACAATGACGCCGGACCAGTTGCCGTAATCGTACCGCCGCGGGTCGCCCTCGGTATCTACCCAGACCGATTGGAGGGATTCCGGGTTGATGGACCGGAGCGCGATCGGCGGGCGGGTCGGGCCGGGCCGTTCCATCTGAAACATGGCATTGCCGTAGCCCATGTAGTCCACCGCCAGCCGGGCCCGCATAGCCCGCGCCGTCATCCGCGGGCCGGGATAGTCCAGCAGCCGCTGCAGCGGATGCGAGGCCGGCACCTTGCTCTCGGAGTTGCCCCGCTCGGTCAGCACCACGAACGGGATGGAGGCGACAATATCGGCCACCGCTCGGATGCAGGCATGGACGACCGGATGCTTGCTGAAGCCTTGCACCCGGACCGTGTTGCCTTCCGGCTTGTACTCCTGCGGGTTGGCGGTGCGGACCAGCGCCATCTGCCCGGCGCCGGCCGGGAAGTTTGGATAGGTCACCGGCATGATGGCCCGCGCCTCCTCGCTCGAGGCATCAGCAGGGACCACGGCAGGCGCCTCTCCGCGCAGGATCCGCAGCGCGGTCGAGAGGCGACTGGTCAACGGCGGGCGGGAGTCAGCCACGCAACCTCACCGAAAAGGGAACGGCACCCGGTAAAGCCTACGGGAAAGCAGGCAAGCGAGCAACCGCCGCGGGCCCTTCTCTTGACACCTATACCACGAACGGCGTGGCCCCAGTCAAGAGCAGCGCCGACAGGCCCCAGACCAGCGCGTCCACCCGGTCCGGCGAGACCAGCGCCAGCTCGGGATTGAAGCCAGCCATCTGGGCCTCGAGCAGCGGGAAGGCCCCGCAATGGAAGATACGCCCCTCCTGATAGAGCGAGTAGACCGGCTCGGCGCGGGCCAGCTTGCCGCGGCTCGCCTTGACGTCGATGATCCGGACGCCCTGCGCCCGCTCGCCCAGTGACCGGATGACGGCCGCCACCATATCGCCGCCCTGGTTGGTCTCGGCCACGATCGAGCCCTTGTACCGCCGGGCCGCCTCAAGGGCCACGGTTGCCCATTCGTTGGGCGTGTACCGCCCGGAGAGGTCCTCCAAGACGTAGCCCTTGCGGTGCCGGTCGGCCCCGACCACCACGATGCCGGTCTCGTCACTGGACTCGTGCGCCGTGATGGCCGGGTCGATCGCCACCAAAATACGGAAAAGATCCTCGGGGGGTCTGACAATTCGGGCCCGGTCCAGCTCGGCCCGCGTCCAGAGGAGGCCGGCCACCTCTCGGCGCCACTCCCCGCCGTAGACGTGGGCATAGCGGGCCGGGTTGTCCTGGCGGGTCCGGTCGATCTTCTCGAGGAAGGACTCGGACAGGTTGCCGCGGTTGTCCTCCCAAGTCGTGTGGATGTACAGCGTATCGTCCCGCGGGCCGGCCACAAACAGGCCGTGCAGGAAGTGGTCGACCGAGGAAGGATTGAGGGACAGGATGACGCGATTCGGCCGGAGCTGCGACCGGATGGAGTCGTCGATCGTGTCGAAGGTCCGGCGGTCCACGAGCTCCTCGGCCTCATCGAGGACCCAGGTCGTCACGCCTTGAATGGACTTGAGCTTGGCCGTCTGGTTGCCGCTCGAGGTCTTGATGCCGCGGAAGAGGATCCGGCTGCCGGTCTTCCGGTTGACGATCTCCTTCTTGGTGATCTCAAAGTCCTCGCTCTTCCCGAGGAGGTCGATCTTATCCACAAACTCCGGAATGATGGAGGCGTCGGCCGACTCCATGGTCCACCGGGTGAACAGGATCACATGGCCCGGCTCATAGGTTAGGTTGAGCAGGAACAGCGCCACATGGAACGACTTGCCCGAGCCGCGGCCGCCGGTTAGGAAGGCATACCGCCAGCTCGGGGTCGGATGGAAGAGCGGCCGGTAGGGCGCCAGCAGGATGACCGGCGCCACGCCGGCGGTCATACGACGAGGCGCTTCGGGCCGGGGGTCATCAACAGCAGCCAGTCCGCCTGGCATCGCTGCCACTCGTGCTCGATGCCCATGGAGTGCAGGAAGGCCGTGATGGCCTTCTGGCTGTACATATTGTGGAACGTATCCGGCACCT
>Ga0315909_10010094_pt1 | contig 10112 bp, 8 predicted proteins | sample LakEriMetagenome_11_FD_203527 | JGI IMG/M metagenome (GOLD analysis project Ga0315909, IMG submission 203527) | Freshwater fungal communities from buoy surface, Lake Erie, Ohio, United States - Buoy 2 MA125 | ecosystem: Environmental > Aquatic > Freshwater > Lake | place: USA: Lake Erie, Ohio...
GCTCGGGCCGACCTATCTGCTAAGGGTGGATAGATGCTCGGGCCGACCTATCTGCTAAGGGTGAATAGACGCTCGGGCCGACCCATCCGGTGCGATTTTTTTCTGCGCTTTCGCTCGAAAAAAACGCCCCCTCTTGTTCGGCCTATCAATTAAATTGGTACCTGACCCCAATTAACTGTTGTCAGGTGTGACTTCTGGATAATGGCTGCAATCCACTTCATTACACATATACCCACTATGCAAAGCCAACATATCGGTCATCACATCAACGGCTCGCCCGCCACTGGTCACAGCCAGCGCACGCAGGCGGTGACCAACCCGGCCACGGGTGCGGTCACTGCGCAAGTGGCGTTGGCAGACAGCACCGATGTGCAGCAAGCGGTGGCGGCCGCGCAAGCCGCGTTTCCTGCATGGGCCGATGCCCCGCCTTTGCGCCGCGCCCGGGTCATGTTCCGATTTTTAGAATTGCTGCACCAACACAAAGACGCGCTGGCACACGCCATCACCGCCGAACACGGCAAGGTGTTCACTGACGCCCAAGGTGAAGTGGCCAGAGGCATAGACATCGTCGAATTCGCCACGGGCATTCCACAATTGCTCAAGGGCGATTACACCGAACAAGTGGCTTCTGGCATTGACAACTGGACGATGCGCCAGCCCTTGGGCGTGGTGGCGGGCATCACCCCGTTCAACTTTCCTGTGATGGTGCCCATGTGGATGTTTCCATTGGCGATCGCATGCGGCAACACGTTTGTGCTCAAGCCCAGTCCCCTAGACCCCACCCCTTCATTGATGCTGGCGGATTTGCTGCAACAAGCAGGTTTGCCCCAGGGCGTGTTCAACGTGGTGCAAGGCGACAAAGAAGCCGTCGACGCGTTGCTGGCCCACCCCGATATCAAAGCCGTGAGTTTTGTCGGCTCCACGCCAATCGCCAATCACATTTATGAAACTGGCGCACGCCATGGCAAAAGGGTGCAAGCTTTGGGCGGTGCCAAAAACCACATGGTGGTGATGCCCGATGCCGACTTGGATCAATCGGTCGATGCCTTGATCGGTGCGGCCTATGGCTCTGCTGGTGAGCGTTGCATGGCCATTTCTGTGGCCGTGCTGGTGGGGGATGTGGCCGACAACATCATGCCCGCGCTGGTCAAGCGCACACAGGCGTTGAAAGTGCTCAACGGCGAAAACCTGGCCGCTGAAATGGGCCCTATCGTCACCCGCGCTGCGCTCGAGCGCATCACCCGTTGCATCGAACAAGGCGAAAAAGAAGGCGCCAAGTTGCTGGTGGACGGCAGAGGGTTTGATGGCAAGCAAGCCGGCGAAGGTTGCAGCCAGGGTTTTTGGCTGGGTGGTTCGCTGTTTGACCATGTCACCACCGACATGCGTATTTACCAAGAAGAGATTTTTGGTCCGGTGTTGGCTTGCGTGCGGGTGCCCGATTTCGCCACTGCGGTAAAGATCATCAACGACCACGAATTTGGCAATGGCGTGAGTTGCTTCACCCGTGACGGCCATGTGGCGCGTGAATTCAGCCGCCGCATACAAGTGGGCATGGTCGGCATCAATGTGCCTATTCCTGTGCCCATGGCTTGGCATGGGTTTGGTGGCTGGAAGCGTTCTGTGTTTGGCGACACCCATGCCTATGGCGAAGAAGGCGTGCGTTTTTACACCAAACAAAAATCGGTGATGCAGCGCTGGCCCGAGAGCACGCCCAAGGGCGCCGAATTTGTGATGCCCACATCGACCTGACATGGCCGACACGCAGTTCGACTACATCATCGTCGGCGCTGGTACCGCCGGTTGCTTGCTGGCCAATCGCCTGAGTGCCGACGCGTCCAAACGCGTGTTGTTGATCGAAGCCGGTCGCAAGGACGATTACCACTGGGTGCATATTCCCGTGGGCTATTTGTATTGCATTGGCAACCCGCGCACCGATTGGCTCTATCACACCGAACCGGCTGACGGACTCAATGGGCGCAGCTTGCGTTACCCGCGCGGCAAAGTGCTCGGCGGCTGCTCCAGCATCAACGGCATGATTTATATGCGTGGTCAATCCCGTGATTACGACCAATGGGCTGCCCTCACCGGTGACGAACGCTGGGATTGGCAACACTGTCTGCCTTATTTCAAATTGCACGAAGACCACCATGCCGGTGCCGACGATATGCATGGCGCCAAAGGCGCACCCGCACAAGTGCTGGCGCAAGGTCAGTCGACCTATCACCAGACCTTGCGACACCGCCATGCCGGCGGTGAATGGCGCATTGAAAAGCAACGCTTGCGCTGGGATATCTTGGACGCGTTTGCACAAGCTGCGGTGCAGGCCGGTATACCCGCCAGCAACGACTTCAACCGAGGCACCAACGAGGGCGTGGGCTATTTCGAAGTGAACCAAAAAAGCGGTTGGCGCTGGAACACCGCGAAGGCGTTTTTGCGGCCGACCTGTTACGGCCGTCCAAATTTTGAAATGTGGACCAGCGCGCAGGTATCGCGTTTGCTCTTGACCCCATCGTCCGATGGCGGTATGCGCTGCAGTGGCCTTGAAACCTTCAATGGCCAAGACAAGGTGCAAGCGTTCGCCAAGCATGCCGTGGTGTTGTGCGCTGGTGCAATTGGCACACCACAGTTGTTGCAACTCTCCGGCATAGGCCCCGCGTCCTTGTTGCAAAAATTGGGCATCTCAACCACCGTGGACCTGCCTGGCGTGGGTGCCAATTTGCAAGACCATTTGCAAATCCGTGCAGTGTTCAAAGTCAAAGGCGTGAAAACGCTCAACACCTTGGCCAACAGTTGGTGGGGCAAAGCAGCGATTGGGTTGGAATACCTGTTGCACCGCAGTGGTCCGATGAGCATGGCCCCGTCACAACTGGGCGCATTCACCCGCAGCGATCCGGCGCAAGCTTGGCCCAACATCGAATACCACGTACAACCACTGAGCTTGGATGCATTCGGTGAGCCTTTGCATCCTTTTCCCGCGTTCACTGCCAGCGTGTGCAACCTCAACCCCAGCAGCCGCGGTAGCGTGCAAATCCAAAGCCCCGATTTCAAACAAGCGCCCTTGATTGCGCCGAATTATTTGTCTACCGATGACGACCGACGCGTGGCTGCAGATTCATTGCGTGTCACGCGACGCATTGCGTCACAACCCGCCTTGGCAGCATACGCTCCCGAAGAGTGGAAACCGGGTACCCAATTTCAAACCGACGATGAACTCGCGCGGCTGGCCGGCGACATTGGCACCACGATTTTTCACCCGGTGGGCACAGCGCGAATGGGCCGCTTGGATGATCCGTTGGCCGTGGTCGACAGCGAATTGCGCGTGCGCGATGGACGCGGCGGTGTGGTCGCGGGTCTGCGCATCGCCGACGCCTCTGTGATGCCGGTGATCACCAGTGGCAACACCAACAGCCCAGTGTTGATGATTGCAGAACGTGCTGCTGAATTGCTGGCGCTGGATGCCGTCGAATTCGGGTAATCACCAGTGAACACGGCCACGTGCATGGCCTACAGTTCATACTCTCTTAGCCGTGATCTCCAAGCATGGCTGACGAGGGTCTGAGGAGACAAGAAGGCGCAACCTCCACAAGGTGGTATGCGCCACATGAGAAAAGCACCGCACAACGGTGCTTTTTTTTCGACAGAAAGAACGCATTGATGGACATTTTGCTGGTCAGCCTGATGTCGGCGCTGGCCGGCTTTGTCGATGCAGTGGTCGGCGGTGGCGGACTGATTTTGGTGCCTGCGCTGTTCGCTGCTTACCCCACCGCCCACCCTGCGAGCTTGTTGGGCACCAACAAATCCGCCTCGGTCTGGGGCACCTTGTTTGCCGCTTGGCAGTACAACCGCCGCGTGACGCTGGCTTGGCGAGCGTTGCTGTGGGCCAGTTTGGTGGCGTTCGCTGGGTCATGGGCTGGGGCGTATTTGCTCACCTTGGTTTCTCCATACTATTTGCGCCAAGCCTTGCCCGCGGTTTTGATCGCCTTGCTGGTCTATACCTTGTGGCACAAACAACTGGGGCAATCCCATGCACCGCGTTTTCAGGCGCGCCAACAAGCTGTTTACATGGCGCTGATCGGCGGTGCGATTGGTTTTTACGATGGATTTTTCGGGCCAGGCACAGGCAGTTTTTTGGTGTTTCTGTTAGTGCGTGTGCTGGGATTTGATTTTTTGCATGCCTCGGCCCACAGCAAAGTGATGAATTTATCCAGCAACTTGGCAGCGGTGATATTGCTGTCTTGGCAAGGCCATGTCTGGTGGCACATAGGCATACCGTTGGCGCTGGCGAATGTTGCTGGCAGCTTGCTCGGCAGCCGCATGGCCCTGAAACACGGTGCGGTGTTTGTGCGCTGGCTGTTTATCTTGGTGGTGGCCGCATTGGCTCTTAAAACCGCACGCGATGCTTGGTTCGTCTGATTCAGAGCTCCTCTTCCATGGTCGGCTCTGCGGGCACATTGACGGCTTTGGGCGGCCACGGTACCGTGGCCATGGGGCGGCGCTTGCCTATGGGACGCGTGGCTTGTCCCACACGCACGGCTTCCATGTCTTCGAGCGACGGATACAAGCCAAGCAACACAAAATCAAACACCCGTCTGGCAATTGGCGCGGCACTTTGTGCACCAAATCCAGCGTTTTCAACCACCATGGCCAAGGCTATTTTGGGATTTTCGGCGGGGGCATAGGCGATATAGAGCGCATGGTCCCGCAAGCGCTCATCGATTTTTTTGGCATCGTATTTTTCATTTTGCTTGATGGTGAAAACTTGGGATGTGCCGGTTTTCCCACCGCTTGTGTATTCGGCACCGACAAAACTCCCGGCTGACGTGCCTTCCAAATTGACATCCACCATGGCTTGCCGAATCAGTGCGATATCCTCAAGTTTGAAAGGCGCCCGCTGGGGCGGCTCTTTCACCACCGCTTGTTTTTCTTTGGTCTCGATGTCCACCACTTCACGCACCAAATGCGGCTTGATGCGGTTGCCGTTGCTGACAATGATGGACAGCCCCTGTGCCAGCTGCAACATGGTGAAGCTGTTGTAGCCTTGACCGATGCCCAGTGAAATGGTTTCACCCGAATACCAGCGCTTTTGTTCCGGGCGTTTGTAGGTTTTTTGCTTCCATGCGGTCGAGGGCAGGATGCCGCTGGACTCGCCTTGTATGTCGATGCCTGTCAATTGACCAAAACCAAACAAGCCCATTTGTTCATAGATCAGGTCCACCCCCATATCGCGGGCCAGCAAATAGTAATAAGTGTCGCAAGACTGGACGATCGCCTTGCGCAAATCGACGGTGCCATGCCCGCTTTCCTTGTCATCGCGAAATTTATGGCTGCCGAACATGAAAAAACCGGGGTCATAAATGGACTGCTCGGGGGTGCGCCGACCGGTATGGAGCGAGGCCAACGACATAAATGGCTTGTAGGTAGAGCCCGGGGGATAGGTGCCTCTGAGGGCGCGGTTGAGCAAGGGCTTGTCTGGCGATTCATTGAGCTTTTGCCAGTTATTGACATCAATGCCCTCCACGAACAAGTTGGGATCAAACGTGGGTTTGCTGACAAACGCCAACACCTCACCGTTGCTGGGATCGATGGCCACCAAGGCTCCTCGGCGGTCGCCATACATCTCCTCGATCAATTGCTGTAATTTGATATCGATAGACAACACCACGGTGTTGCCGGGCGTGGCCGGGCTGCTGCGCAGTCGGCGAACAGCATGCCCTCCCGCCGAGGTTTCCATTTCATGCACGCCGGTGATGCCGTGCAACTGTCGTTCGTAACTTTGCTCTATCCCCAATTTGCCTATGTAGTCTGTGCCATGGTAGTTGCCAGCATCATCTTGCTCTTCGAGTCTTTCTGTTTCGGTTTGGTTGATGCGGCCGATATAGCCAATCACGTGGCTTGCCAATTCGTTGTAAGGGTAGTTGCGAAACAAGCGGGCGCGAATTTCAACACCGGGAAAACGGTATCGCTGGGCTGCAAAACGGGCCACTTCCTCGTCACTCAAACGGGTGCGGATCGGCACCGATTCAAAGCTTTTGGATTCTTCAAGCAGTTTGCGAAAGCGGCGTTTGTCACGGCCTTGTATATCGATGATTTCCGACAATTTGGCGAACACATCGTCCAGTGGCTCGACCAATTTTGAAGGGGTGATCTCCAATGTGTAAGCAGAATAATTGGTAGCCAACACAATGCCATTGCGGTCCATGATGACGCCACGGTTAGGAACAATTGGCACGATGGCGGTTCGGTTGCTCTCTGCCTGCGCATTCAATTCCTGATAGCGCCACAACTGCAAATACATCAACCGCAAACTCAACAATCCAAATGCCACCAGCACCAACAAACTGGCAACCATCACACGCGCCCTGAAGCGCTGTAAATCGTATTCAACGTTGCGCAACAAGCTCATAAAGGTCGGTGCTTGTCCGGATCAGGGGCACGGCGTTGAGGCGCGAGCAGCAACACCGTCACCACCGGCCACATGAAGGCTTGCAAGACAGGCGGCAACAAAAACGACCAGCCCGGAAACAAGCCGCCGGCGGCGATTCGCACCGACAACTCCAGCAACTGCGCAGCCATGAACAAGGGCAACACTTGCAAAGCTTGCGAGGGCACGTCAAACCACAAAATTCGGCGGTGGATCATGGTGGCCAAATAGCCTTGCACGGTGTAGGTGAGCGCATGTTGGCCCAGCAACGACGTCTGGTGAACATCGGTGAGCAACCCCAACAAAAACGATATGCCCACACCAACTTTCAGCGGTTGGTGGATGGCCCAAAACACCAGCACCAGCGCCAGCCAATCCGGTGCCCAGGCGGCATTGCCCAGCCATGACATGCTCTGCAACATGTCCAATAAAAACGCCAACAACATGGTCAGCAACATGAACATGGGGCTGACCGGCAAGAGCAACTGCTGACCACGCGGCATGATCATCATTTGGCTCCTTGGGTGACAGCTTGCTGGGCATGGGGCACATCACCCAAGCCGGGTAAGGCAAATTGGACGGGTTCCAACACCATGACATGTCGAGCGCCTTGCACCCTGGCAAGCGATTCGCACAGAATGCGGGCAAACACAGTATCGGCGCGTCTTTCTATCTTCACCACCTTGGCCACAGGGATGCCCGGGGGGTACACCCCATCGACACCGCTGGTGGTCAGCACATCGCCTTCTTCAATGTCCGCATTGGTGGCCATGTAGCGCAACTCCAGCAACGGCGCACCGCCCGATTCGCCAAAGGCCACGCCACGCGCACCGGTGCGGGTGTTGAGCACTGGAATGGAATGCTCGCGGTCGGTGACCAACGTGATTTCGCTCACCAACGGATGCACCCTGGTCACCTGTCCCAAAATGCCTTGGTCATCCATGACGGGCGAACTGCTTTGCACGCCGTGGGTGGCGCCTTTGTTCAAAATCATTTTGCGCACAAACGGATCTGCCGCCTCGTACAAGACCTCGGCAGCCATGGCCTTGGTCGAAAACCGTTCACGCAACGCCAGCAACTGGCGCAAGTGGTTGTTTTCCAGGGTGAGTTGCTCTACTTGGCTGGCACGAACCGACTGCGCCAACAACGCGGCCTTGGCTTGTTCAACCGCATTCAAAGCCTCTTGTTTGCTTTCGAACACATTGTCTACTTGGTCCCACAGTGCCTGCGGTCTGAGGGCCAGCCATTGCACGGGATAAACGACCAAGGACAGTGCCCAGCGTGCAGGCTGCACGATGTTGTAGTGCAAATCGGCGAACATCAGGCCGCATGACAGACTGCTAAATAACACCAGTTTGGTGAGTGCAGACGTGCCTTGTTTGAAGAAAGGCGGCGGCGTGCGATCCAGCGAGCCGAGTGGCATTTATTCGCTGGTGAAAATCGAGCCCAGCCGCTCCATGCGCTCCAGCGCCAGTCCACAGCCGCGCACCACACAGGTCAACGGGTCTTCGGCCACCAGCACAGGCAAACCGGTTTCCTCGGCCATCAATCGGTCCAAGTCACGCAGCAATGCACCGCCGCCAGTCAACATCATGCCGCGCTCGGCAATGTCAGCACCGAGCTCGGGCGGGGTTTGTTCCAACGCATTTTTGACAGCCGACACAATGTTGTTGAGCGGGTCGGTCAAAGCTTCCAAAATTTCATTGGAAGAGATGGTGAAAGAACGTGGCACGCCTTCCGACAGGTTGCGGCCCTTGACTTCCATTTCGCGCACTTCGCTGCCCGGGAATGCCGAGCCAATTTGCTTTTTGATGGCTTCAGCGGTGGGCTCGCCAATCAGCATGCCGTAGTTGCGGCGGATGTAATTGATGATGGCTTCATCGAACTTATCGCCGCCGACCCGCACACTGCCTTTGTACACCATGCCGCCCAAGGAAATGACACCGACTTCGGTGGTGCCGCCGCCAATGTCCACCACCATCGAACCGCTGGCGTCGCTGACCGGCAAGCCTGCACCAATCGCAGCAGCCATGGGTTCTTCAATCAGGTAGACCTCGGATGCGCCCGCACCCAAGGCGGATTCGCGGATGGCACGGCGCTCGACCTGGGTAGAGCCGCATGGCACACATATGATGATGCGTGGGCTGGGTTTGAGCAGCGAGCGCGGATGCACCATCTTGATGAATTGCTTGAGCATTTGCTCGGTGACGGTGAAGTCGGCGATCACGCCGTCTTTCATCGGGCGAATGGCTTCGATGTTGCCGGGTACTTTGCCCAGCATGGCCTTGGCTTCATGGCCCACTGCTTGGATGCTTTTTTTGCCTTGCGGTCCGCCCTCGTGGCGGATGGAAACCACTGAGGGTTCATCCAACACAATACCGCGGTCTCTCACATAAATCAGGGTATTGGCGGTGCCCAAATCAATGGCCAAGTCGGTGGAGAAATACCGACGAAATGCTCCAAACATCACAATCCTCTCTGGGTAATTCCAGTAAAGGCGAGATAATACCTGAACACCCTTACTACCCATCACGGTCAAGGCCGTTTTTGATTTTTCTCACATGTCCCTGACACCCCACGATATTCAACGCTTGGCACAACTCTCGCGTTTGCAGTTTGATGCCCCGGCTGCCGAACGCATACTCGGCCAACTCAATGGTTTTTTTGACATCGTCGAGCAAATGCAAGCGGTCCCTACCGATGGTGTGGTGCCCATGTCGCATCCCGTGGATGCGATGCCAAACCTGGTCGCCACGGTCGCGGACACCGACGACCACGGCATGAGCCTGCGTTTGCGCGAAGACACGGTCAGCGAGACCAACGAACGCGAAGCCAACATGCACAATGCACCCGCGAAAGACCGTGGCTTGTTTTTGGTGCCGAAAGTGATCGAGTAAGCCATGGCCGATTTACACAACATGACGGTTGCCGAATTGGCTGCAGGTTTGAAAAAGAAAGATTTCAGCGCGGTGGAAGTGGCCACGCGGTTTTTGGCGCGCTTGGGCGGCAACCCGCACAACGCCTTTTTGGACATCAATAGCGAGGTCACACTGGCGCAAGCCCGCGCCTCGGACGAAAAAATCGCCGCAGGCACCGCCGGCCCGCTGGAAGGCGTGCCCATTGCGCACAAAGACATTTTTGTCACCCAAGATTTCGCCACCACGGCAGGCTCCAAGATGCTGCAACACTACAAGTCGCCGTTTGACGCCACCGTGGTTAAAAATTTACGCCAAGCCGGTATGGTGACTTTGGGCAAACTCAATTGCGATGAATTCGCCATGGGCTCGGCCAATGAAAACTCGGCCTACGGTGCGGTGACCAATCCTTGGAACACCGCACACATCCCGGGCGGTTCGTCCGGCGGCAGCGCAGCCGCCGTGGCAGCTCGATTGACCCCAGCAGCCTCCGGCACCGACACCGGTGGCTCTATCCGTCAGCCCGCAGCATTTTGTGGCGTCACGGGCATCAAACCCACCTATGGCCGCGCCTCTCGCTATGGCATGGTGGCATTTGCCTCCAGCCTTGACCAAGCCGGACCGATGGCACGCAGCGCAGAAGATTGCGCTTTGTTGCTCACCGCCATGTGCGGGCCTGACCCAGACCGCGACTCCACCTCCTTGAATGTGGCGAACGACGACTTTTCGCGGTTGCTGACCATGCCTGCAGGCGACAAGCCTTTGGCGACGGCGGG
>Ga0315909_10010098_pt1 | contig 10111 bp, 12 predicted proteins | sample LakEriMetagenome_11_FD_203527 | JGI IMG/M metagenome (GOLD analysis project Ga0315909, IMG submission 203527) | Freshwater fungal communities from buoy surface, Lake Erie, Ohio, United States - Buoy 2 MA125 | ecosystem: Environmental > Aquatic > Freshwater > Lake | place: USA: Lake Erie, Ohio...
TATTGTAAAAGGCAATTGAACCAAGATAAAATAAAAGAGCAATTAGGCTACTAATGAACAAAGCACAAATAATAGAGGCTATTTATAAAGACCCTGCTTATAGAAATGTATGCAGAAACATAGCCTCACCTACTTTATTTGAGGACTTGTTCCACGAGGTTATCATTAATCTATTAGACCTACCCGATGAGAAAATTCAAGATGCAAGTGAAAAAAAGTATTTAAAGTTCTTGTTTGTAAAGATTGCACATAACTCTTGGAACTCAAAGCATTCACCATTTTACAAGAAATATAGGCACAACGATTCAACCGAAAGCATTGAACTACTCATAGGATTAGAAAGTGACTTGGATAGTGAACTCGAAAACAAAGAGGATATTTATCAAAACTTCACACAAAACATTAAGGATAAGATAGATAAGTTGGATTGGTATGACCAAACATTATTGAAGTTATACATTGATATAGGGGAGTTCAGAAAAATATCAGTTATGACTGGAATCAAATATGGCGCAGTTCAATACACTATTCAAAAAACAATTAAAAAACTAAAATTAGAAAACCATGATAGATTTAAAAAATTTAGCGATTATTACAACTCTTAGCGCATCCTTTGGAGTTGCTATTAGTGACTTCTTAACTGACATTTACGGCAAACTTTACGCAAAGCAACTACCTAAACCATTCGGATGTTCTTTCTGTATGGCATTTTGGGGCGGTTTAAGCTACTCTTTATACTTAGGCAATGGATTTGTTGATTCATTATTTATTGGATGCCTAAGCAGCGTTTTATGTTTGTTCATTTATAAATTATTAAACTCATGAACCAAGAGCAATACGAAAGACTAAAACCATTTAAGTCAAGGTGGGAAACCTTTAAAACCAATCACGCTATGAAGTGGACTGCATTGGAACTACTTACTTTTCAGCAACTTCATAAAGATATGTATGGCTATGTAACCGCTAACATTTACTGCGGAAACTGTATTAACGAGTTGGTTCACAAGATATTTAACGCATTAGAACAATATGAATCTAAAATTTAAACACTCAGGCAACGCAGGGGATATTATCTATTCCCTTAATGCTATTCGTTCAGCGTGTGACTTACACGACAAGAACGCTATCTTATATTTGAAGTTAGATGAGCCTATTCAATTGCATCCCGCATTTAAACATCCATTAGGCGGTGTAATGCTTAATAGGTATATGTTTGATAATCTTAGACCTTTGCTATTGGAATGTAACTTTATTGACGATGTAGTAATATACACAAACCAAAAGATAGACTATGACTTAGATAAGTTTAGGAAAATTAGCTTTAACTTAGGTGCTGGCGACATTAAGAAATGGTATTTATACGCATTCCCCGAACTTCAAGAATATTACGAAAATAGTCCTATATTTATAAGTAGTGAGCAAAGCGATTACATTGTGGTAAATCGGTCAGAGCGTTATAACAATGGGCAACTTGACTACTCAATTCTTAATCAAGTTCAAATACCTATCTATTTTGTCGGAACAGATACCGAGTTCAAGTTAATGAAGGATATAGTTTGGGACATTCAACATAAGAAGGTTGATAACTTTTTGGAGTTAAAATACTTTATATCAGCATCTAAACTCTTTATTGGGAATCAGTCTATGTGCTACTCAATAGCAGAGCAAACAGGTTGCAATAGATTATTAGAGGTTTATTTTGGATGTCCTAATGTTATAACTCAGGGTTGGGAGATGTTTAATCAAGAAGGTTTCGAATACGCACTAAAACAAAATAATTTAATATGAGAATACTATTAGTTTGCCCAACTAACATAACGGGCGTAGAATACCATAGGTTAATCATTCCTCATACACATATGAAGGATGTTACCTCAATTTCGAGCATTGACCATCAACCCGATTCTTTTTTTGCGGATTATGATTTGATAATTGCGAGTTCAGTAGTTTCCAAAATGGGAAACCAAGAGTTACTTTGGAAGCAGTTAAAAAGAGTAGGAATACCAGTTATTATTGATAGGGATGACACTTGGGTTTTACCTCACTCACATCCAATGTATCGAGAATGGCAATTTAAACAAAGGGCAAAAGATATTATTTACAATTTAACCCAAGCGGACTTAGTCACTACTACTAACAAGCATTTAGCATTAGAAATAGCTAAGTATAATAAGAAAATAGCGGTTATCCCTAACACAATAGACTTTAATCAGCCTCAATTTATTCCAAACCCCGAAATAGAAGCTATGAAGTCAGACTTAGTTCACATAGGTTGGAGTGGTTCAGTTACCCATTTACAAGATTTGCAACTAATCGAAGGCGAATTGCTATCTTTGAACAAAAGTGAGGATAAGGACTATAAGTTAATGCTTGCAGGATTCTATGAACATGATTCAATATGGGACAAGTATGAAAAGATATTTACATCTAATTACATTATAGACGATAACAACTATGGGAGAATAAACTCAGCAGATGTTAATAGTTATGCTCAGGCGTATAATTTAATGGACATTGGATTGATACCTTTAAGGAATAACGAGTTCAATAGATGTAAGTCAGATTTAAAGTTAGCCGAGATGGGTGCATTTGGTTTAGCTGCTATTGTTTCGGATGTAAGCGCATACGAGGGATTGGGAGTTCACGAAAGAAACTGTTTACTAGCTGGCAAAAAGGATTGGTATAAGTCAATTCGTAGGCTAATCGAAAACCCTGAGTTAAGAAAAGACTTAGGCAGCCAATTGAAAGAAGATGTACTTAGTCTAAGAAATGAAAGTAATTGGAGAGATGTAAGAATCCATATCTACGAGAGTATTATAAGTAAAAAATAATATATTTAACATTATGCAAAGCAGAAAAGTAAAAATATCAGAGGTAAAAGCAAATCCAAACAATCCGAGAATAATTAAAGATGACAAGTTTGCTAAATTGGTTAAGTCAGTGCAAGACTTTCCTGAAATGCTAGACATCAGACCAATAGTAGTTAACGCTGATATGGTTGTTTTGGGCGGTAATATGCGATTTAAGGCGTGCAAAGAAGCAGGACTGAAAGAAGTGCCTATCATAGTAGCAGAAAACCTAACAGACGAGCAGCAAAAAGAGTTTATAATTAAAGACAACGTGAGCGGAGGTGAATGGGATTGGGATATGCTTGCCAACGAATGGGAAGTTGAGCAGTTAGATGAATGGGGATTGGATGTTCCTATAAATTTAGAAACTGAGTTGGAAGCGGAGGAGGATGACTTTGAAGTTCCTGAGGGTGGAATTGAAACGGATATTGTCTTAGGTGACTTGTTTGAGATAGGTGAGCATAGGTTATTGTGTGGGGATAGTACGCAAACAGATACATTCCAAAAGTTAATGCAAGGAGAGATGGCAGACATGGTTGTTACCGACCCGCCTTACAACGTAGCTTATGAAGGTAAAACAAAAGACGCACTTACTATTGAGAACGACTCAATGGGTAACGATGACTTCTATAAATTTCTTTATGACTTTTATTCAGCATTAACTACTGCAGTAAAAAAGGGCGGAGCAATTTATGTTTGGCACGCTAGTTCGGAAGTAATTAACTTTGGTAAAGCTATGGTTGATGCAGGATGGTTGTTAAAACAGCAATTAATATGGGTTAAAAATACAATGGTAATGGGTAGGCAGGATTACCAATGGAAACATGAACCATGTTTGTATGGGTGGTTAAAGGGGGATAGTCATAAATGGTATTCAGATAGAAAGCAAACAACTGTAATCGAATGGGATAAGCCATCAAGAAACGGAGAGCATCCAACAATGAAGCCAATAGGATTATTCTCATATCAAATAGAAAACTCATCAAAGCAAGGGGATATTGTTTTGGATGCATTTGGTGGAAGCGGAACAACAATGGTGGCTTGTGAGCAAATAAAAAGAAAAGCAAGGATTATTGAATTCGATCCAAAATACTGCCAAGTAATAATAGACAGAATGATAAAACTTGATTCAAATATTAAAGTAACAATTAATGGAAAACCTTATGAGCCAAAGCAAAAAGCATAGTCTATTAGAAAGCATATCAAACGTAATATTGGGTTTGTTAATTAGTTTTCTTATTCAATTATGGATATACCCATTACTCGGAATACCTGTCACAATTAATCAAAATATATTTATTACAACTGTTTTTTTTATTGCATCCTTTTTAAGAGGATACATTATTAGGAGGATATTTAATGGCATACGATAGAATAAAAATATACGAGCAAGCACTTGACCTAATAGAGAAGAAGAAACTTTTTTTTATTGAGGATGTGGTAACTTTACTCCCTTGTACTAAATCAACTTTTTATGATTTTTTTCCAATTGATTCAAACGAATTGAACACCATAAAAGAGGGATTGGACAAAAACAAGATTGAAGTCAAGAACGGACTGAGGAATAAATGGTACAATGGAAACAACCCATTAACGCAAATGGCTCTTTACAAGTTAATTGGAACTGAGGAGGAGTATCATAGAATCGCCAGCACCAAGACAGAAAACAAAAACATTAATATCGAAAAGCCAATATTCGAAGGGATAAACCTTGACGTTACAGAAAACGACAGCGCAGAATAAAATCGCAAAATTAAGAAAGCGAGTAAGGATTGTTAGGGGTGGTACTTCAAGTTCAAAAACTTTTAGTATTATCCCTATGCTGATTCATTATGCAGTCACGAATCAAAACCAAGAGATAAGCGTGGTAGCCGAAACCATCCCCCATTTAAGGAGAGGTGCATTGCGTGACTTCTTAAAGATAATGGATATGATTGGAATGTATGAGGATGCCTGCTACAATAAGTCAACAATGACTTACAGATTTAATAGCGGTTCATTTATAGAGTTCTTTAGTGCTGATAATCCTGCAAAGTTACGAGGAGCGAGAAGGGATGTGCTTTTTATAAACGAGTGCAATAATGTTTCTTGGGAATCTTATTATCAATTAGCTATAAGGACTAAGAAGTTTATTTACTTGGATTACAATCCTGTTTCTGAGTTTTGGGTGGATACGGAATTGCTTTCAGATTCAGATGCGGAAATGATAGTGCTGACTTATAAAGACAATGAGGCACTTGAACCGAGCATAATAAAGGAAATTGAAAAGGCAAGGGATAAGGCAGCTACATCAAGCTATTGGGCAAATTGGTGGAGAGTTTATGGGTTAGGTCAGATAGGAAGCCTGCAAGGAGTGGTGTTTGATAATTGGCAGCAGGTGGATTCAATACCTTTAGACGCTACCTTAGTTAGTTACGGAATGGACTTTGGCTTTACGAATGACCCTAGCACACTAATAGGAGTATGGAAATCAGAAGGTAAACTTTGGATTGACGAATTACTATACCGAACAAATATGACCAATAACGACATCGGCAACTTTTTAAAGTCTATTGATTTTGGGCGCAATGAATTGATTTGCGATAGTGCTGAACCGAAATCAATTGAGGAACTTTACAGGCAGGGTTTCAATGCCAAGCCATCTGTAAAAGGGGCGGATTCAATCAAAATAGGAATTGACACCTTAAAGCGTTATGAGTTAATGGTTACTAAACGCAGCACGAATCTAATAAAAGAACTTAGAGGCTATCAATGGGAAACAGACAAGGAGGGAAAGCTAACAGGCAAGCCGACAGATAGTATGAACCACTTATTAGACCCTTTAAGATATGTAGCATTGGTTAAGCTAAATAATAGACCAAGTGGAAGATATGCGGTAATGCGTGCATAATCAATAACTTACAAAACAAATTACACAAAACAAAATAAATATATTTAAATATATGCAAAGGGAATTCAACCGACTTAAAATAAAAGACTATGTAAGTACACTTTCTCAGATGCCTTATGAGAGCGAGTTAGAATACAATCAACGTAGAATAGCGACTATTTTAAACGTGCCAATAGAGTACATTGCAAACCTTCCATACTCAATCTACACCGATTACTTAGTAGAACTAAAGAACATCGAGGATAACATAAGAGGCTTTAGGGTTAAAGACAAAGTTAAGATTGGGAAAACTTGGTATAAGATTGACACGGATATAATGAAGATTACTGCCGCTCAGTTCATTGATGCCTCAGCATTTAGCAAAGAAGTTCAAAAAGACTTACACAAGTTTTTAGCGGTGTTCCTTAGACCAATGACGTGGAGATTTGGCAAGGTTGCAAATTACGATGGCAAACGGCATAAGGAGATAAGTGAATCGGTTTATGAGAATATGACTATGAAAGATGCTCAGCCATTCTTAGTTTTTTTTTGCAAGGTCTTACAAGAATTATCTACTCATATAGGAACTTATTTACTGGAGGAAGTGGAGATGATAGTAAAGGATTTGCAAAGAAGTGGGGCTATCTCGTCACAATCGACAACCTTTCAAACCGAGATGCTACCAAGTGGGACTACTTCTTTAATATGAATGTAATAGAGTTTTTGAATTTGATATGTTACCAAATAGATAGAGAAGATAGTGAGCGCAAATTATGAGGCATTATTAGGGGCGATAGGTGAGGATTATGTGCCTATTGAGAATATCAAGTTTGATACTGTTTTAGGTCGTGCCTTGTTCAATGTAGCGAATGAGTTAAGCGAGATACTAAAAGCCAACTTAGACGATGCCAACTTAAAGGATAGCGAACTTAAACAATCAATAGTAGCAGTTCCTATCTCGGTAATGGGAAATGAGTATTACGTAGGCATAGAGGGGAACAATTATGCGTTCTTTGTAAATAGTGGGGTAAATGGTTTAAAGACTAAACACGGCTCAATTTATAGCTTTCGTTCAAGATTCCCAAGTGAACCAATGGTTAAAAACTTAATGCGATGGATAACTAAAAAGGGGATTCCATTAGATACGAGATATAGCCAAACAAGGAACTTAACAAAAAGAGCAAGGGCAAAGGCTCAAATAGATGAGAAAAGAAAACGAGCCACTGCAATAGCATTTGGAGTAAAGCAGAACGGAATTAAACCAACCTACTTTATTGATTCCGCTATTGATGAGGCAGAGTTAAATAAGATAACAAGTGCAATAGGTGACAAATTAGGCAAACAAATAATGGTAAGTGTAGAAATTAACTTGACGAGATGATAACAATAATAGAAAATCCAAACAACTGGCAAAACGTATACAATGAAATAGTAGTAGGGGTGAGCGGTTCAAATAGCACACAACCTAACTATCAGTTCTTATGCGATGTAAACGTGAGCGGGCAGAGTAATCCAGTGACAAGGCTTACCCTACCTAAGCAACCATTAGTGGGAACTGTCAAAATCAATGTAGCAGATGTAGTAAAGAACTATGTGACCTATGACTTTGGAGCGTTTAATTCAACTGCCTTAGTAAAGTGTAATAATAGCGAGGTTAAATATTGGCTTCAACTTGGCGAGATATATGACAATGTAAGTGGCGTTCCTGTTATCTACGCTAATCAAGCGCAATATGGAACAAGTGGAAGTCCAAAGTTAGGCAGCAATGCGATATTCGATTTTTTAGATTGGTCTAAAACTGCATTCAGTACAGGTAAACTTTTAAGTGAATCAAACCAAGTTAGCTTAAACGATAACTCGTATACGGAAACAATCAAACCAAATCAGCAGAGGTTCTTAACATTCTTTGACCCAAATGGGGAGATAACTATTGTTGACTTATTCGTGTATAATGCTGCGGGAGTTTCTATCTTTAGTAACTCTTTTTCAAGTTATACCACACAATCGGGAATAGTTGCTTTAAACATTGGAGATTCATTCTTAGACTTTATGGGCGCAAGTGGTTTTATGACCTCAGCAGCAAGTTATAAAGTAGAGATAAGGAATGCGGGAGATAGCTTACTATTTAGCAAAACCTTAAACGTAGATAATTCATGTAGTAAATACCAAACTTACAGACTGCATTGGCTTAACTCATTGGGTGGATTCGATGCTTTTAACTTTAACTTGGTAAGCGTAGAGCAAACTCAAATAGAGAACAAGGAGTTTAAGAAAATCCAAGCATTAGGCTACTCTAAAACGGATAGGCTCAAAACTAAATATTACACTAAGTTAAGTGAAAGCGTTATCTTAAACTCAGACCTATTATCGGATGCCGAGTATGCAGCATTAGGCGAATTGGTCTTTAGTCCTATTGTAATGTTAGAAACAAGTCCGAGTAATTATGTGCCTGTAAACGTAGTGGCTAACAATTACGTTAAGCGCAAATATGAGCAAGGTCAAACTATCCCTAATCTACAATTAACAATTGAGTATTCATTTGATAACTATCGCCAATCGTTATGATGCAGACAGAAATAAAGATACTTCAATATGCAGCAGGTCAAGTAACTAAAACTTTTGACTTGGATTTGTATGATGATATTTCAATTCCAGTAAATAAGTCAATCATTGACATTAAAGAGCCTGAGAAAAGAAAGTCAGATTATACTTTACCTATCAGAGTTCCTGCTACTGCAAATAATAGGGAGATATTCTCAAACATTCAAAACCTTAATAGGTCAACAATAAATACGAGTGCGACAAATTACACTCCCGATTTTAACGTGAATCTAAAATCAGAGGCATTGGTAATTCGTAGCGGTATTATCTTAATGCGTGGTTATTTGCAATTGACAGAGATTCCAATCAATGACCAAGAGATTCAATATGAGTTAGTTATAATTGGAAAACTTGCAAACCTATTCCAAGACTTAGGTGAAAAGAAGTTGGCAGAAATTGACTTATCTGAATACAACCATACTTGGAGCTATTCAAACATTGCTAATTCGTGGGCAAATTATATAATCAAGAATAGCGTATCTTATAACAACTTTGTAGGAGGCAACCCAAATGGCGAAGGCTACGTTTACCCCTTAATAGATAATGGATTAAGCACATTAGTTAATAATGTATCAGCAGAATTAGAATACGAATTAGAAAAGTCTATGTACCCTGCTATTTACATCAAGCAGATAGTAGACAAAATATTTAGTCAGTCGGGTTATAGGTATGAATCAAACTTTTTTAATAGCGTAATATTTAAAAGGTTAATTATGCCTTTTACAGGTGGCACATTTATAGCAACTGAAAATCTAATAAATGATAAAACCTTTATAGTAAAAAATACAAGTTCAGTAACATATACTACTACAAACAGAAATGGGCCTAGCGATGTAAAAAAATATTTATTTGACACTATTGTTCAAGATACAAGCGTTCCAAGTGTTGACTTAGCAAATGAAAAAATAGATATAAATACAGGAACTGCGGGTTTTACAAACTTTGCTTTTCAAGGGGATATTTTAATTACAAATGTTAGTGGTTCAACATTTCCTGCGTTAACGGCAATAGCAATAGTTTTTGATGTAGAGCAATATAGAGGAGGTAGTCGTTTTAAAGCGTCTCATCATGAATTTGCAACTACTGCTAATTTATTGCCTAATGGAAACTCTGTAACGAAAAGTGTAAATTTTAGCAGTCCAGAATTTAATGTTGAATCTGGAGATGAGATTTATGTAAAATTATCTTGGAGATTAGCAACTAATACAGGCGTATTTAATCCTTCTTTAATTTCAATAACATTAAATTCAAATTGTATATTTAAAAGTTCACCAAGTTCAAAATATACAGAAGGCAATACGATTGATATTAGTTCAACATTACCAAGAGAAATTAAGCAAAAGGACTTTTTAACTTGGTTGTTTAGGGCGTTCAATCTTTATGCAGTTCCTGACACGATAGACGCAAACAAGTTAATCATTGAGCCAAGAGATGACTTTTACACCTCTGATGTAGTAGACATCACAAATAATTTAGACACAAGCAGCGAGTTAATGGTTACTCCTATGGGTGTACTTGACTTTAGGGATTTTGTTTTAAAGTATAGAGAGGATAAAGACGAATACAATACTAAATACCAAGAACTATTTGGCGAGGTTTATGGAACTAAAAAGTATTCAGTTCAAAATGATTTTTTAACCCAAACTAATAGTGTAGAGATTGGATTTAGTCCTTCTCCCTTAGCGAGTTCAAATGGGTATCATGATAGAATCTTTACAAAAATTAGAAAGGTAGACCCAAATAGTCAGAATAGTGAGTTACCTTCTTATAATATTAGAATGCTATATTATGG
>Ga0315909_10010100_pt1 | contig 10111 bp, 7 predicted proteins | sample LakEriMetagenome_11_FD_203527 | JGI IMG/M metagenome (GOLD analysis project Ga0315909, IMG submission 203527) | Freshwater fungal communities from buoy surface, Lake Erie, Ohio, United States - Buoy 2 MA125 | ecosystem: Environmental > Aquatic > Freshwater > Lake | place: USA: Lake Erie, Ohio...
ATTGTTTGATTGTGTAGAAAATATACTTTTTCCCACAGAATCTAGTGTGCCGAAATTTGTTGGGAAATTTGGAAGCGCCTCTGCTGGTGAATTAAGCGGAGCAGCAGTCCAAATCGTTTGTACACCATGACTGCCTGTTGTTCCAAAATCATGGGTAACGCCTGGTCTAAAATTTGTTGCGAAATTGGTGTTATCAAAGGCAAGGAATAGAAAATCTACTTTTCTTGAGTTGGTGGAATTGGGTGCTATAAAATCTCTGAGTGTACCAGGAGCATAATCCCGAATTGCAAACTCAAGATATGGGTTTGATTCTCTTCCGTTGTAATCAACCGCAAATGCCCTAAGAGGAATAACATTTGCATTATTTCCGTTAGGATTATTGCCGTTCTCCATCAAGTTTCTGTTATTGCTTGTGGTTCCCGTGGCATATAAAAACTTTCCTTGATCAATGAAATAATTAATGAAATCATTAGCACTATTAAATTGATCTGGAATATCAAATGTGACTGTATACCATGGGAATGTCACATACTTCTTACCGAGTGGTTGTGTAGGCTCTACTCTTATCAATTCCATTATAGGGTTGCCTTTTCCATCAAACAAAGGCTCACCTGTGTCAGGATCTTCTGCTTGTATCTCTTTTATGTAAGTTCCCTGCAAGGTAACTCCAGAAACACCATAACTGATTCCTGACAAGGTAGCCACATTGGAATAGCCACCAGATAGAGTATAGTCTCTGTATCCCGCTCCTGCACCCACGGTTATTGTTTCTGCTGTGGTTCCATCGAACACAACTACTCCAAGGGCATTTCCAAAGTTGCCTGGATACCTTGCCTTGAAGTGCGATGTTGGTTCGATGCCAGCATTGCCCGAGAATCCACCTAGATCGCGGAACTCATCCTCGTTCTTGATGGTTGTGTATGTCACGCTGTTGATCCATGTTATGCCAGGATCAGTCGAGACTGCATTGTAGTCGCCATCCTGCAACACACGAACAACCCTTAGATTGTTGGAATAGCGAAGGAAATTTGATGCAGCATTGAAGTCCATGTTCGTACTGACATCGAACTGATCAAGCGTTGGTTTTCCAAACACCGAAGCCAGATCACTCTCAGTGGTGACTCTTGTTCCAACAAGACATGGTCCCCAATTGAAGACTCCAGCCATTCCACCGACATTTGGCGATTCCTCGGCAACGAATGTCGATAGGTCTATCTCTGAAACATTTACGCCTGGGCTGAGTTGCGTTGGAATGGGATTAGCCATCGTATCTCCTTAGATGATCTCAGTGAATGTGCTGTCTGTTCTCGTAGCAATGAAGTTCAACTGAATGAAGTTCACGCTTCTGTTGGGCTTGATGTAGATGTCTGCCACGAACTGATTCGCATCTATCACGGAACCAGTATTGTTCGTCTCATCGCAAACTACCTTGAAATCAATGATGCCTCTCTGAGACTGAACGCTCCTGAGATATGGAACGACAAGGTTGCGGAACTGAGAACGAGTAAACTCATCATTAAACTCGAACAACGAGTATTTAGCCGCAGCGGAAATAGCCTTTTCAAGAGTGATGAACAGCCTACGGACATTGATGCGGTCGAATGCACTTGGCTTCTTCAACATGGTCTTGTCGCCATAGAGAACGGTTCCTTCTCCACTGAATGTCACCACAGGATTGACTCCTGCAACATAGAGAAGATCGCGCGAAGACTGATCGGGATTGAATGCCAACTTGATGACATTCTTGATCGTTCCTCGGTTCAGACCCGCTGGAGAATACCATGCCTGTGTATTGAACTCACTTCTGGCACACAGACCAGCGATGTCGGCATTCAAAGGAATGTAACGGAACTTATCGTTGTACTTGTCATAGATGTACTTCCAACCACTGTCCATCACGACATATGAAGAATTGATGTCATAGTTGGTTCTTGTGGTTATGGTGGCATTAGTCGCAGCCAACTGTGACTTATTGAGGACATTCTCAAGTTTGGGGGAGATGAACAGAACACAGTCCTTGCGCTCATTCACCAGATCGCGAAGCAACTTGATGTTGGTCTCTGCGAGAGCATCTCCACCAGCGCGTCCTGCAATGAGAAGAGAGATATCCACACTCTCCTTGTCAAGGAACTTGCTATAACCGCCGATGTACAGGCGATTGCTGTTGTTTGTTCCTGCCGATGCCCCACTGAAACTATATCTGGATACTCCTGCTGCGGTGTATCCTGTGGTGACATCTCCGAATGCAGTTGTGATCGGCTGCTCGTTTGCAGCACCCCACAATGACTCGACATCTCCTGCCCAGACATAGTTTGAGTTGTTGTTGAGGACTGCACCAACATAGTTTGGCGCACCGTCATTGTTCTTTGCATCATATGCCTTGGAGACATTCTGATATGTCTCAAGAACGACACCTTCGGTTCCTGTAAATAGACCATCTTCATCAACGACAACGACATTGAGTTCATCATTGTCGCCACCAAGATTGGTAGCCTGAGTGCTTGTCTCTGCCGTTATTGGGAACAGATCGGCATACTTGCTTCTGTAGGTAAGAGTTGTATCCTTTGGTATCGTGCTTGCAACAACCGTCTTGATGGTAGCAGTCAAGCCCTGCACAGAATCAATCAGGAATACCTGTGAGAAATTGGAGGTTTGGAAAATGAGTTTGTCATTTTCTTCAGCGGTTCCGCCAAGGGATGTTGTGAACTTGATTTGCGTGGCACCGACTGCGGCTGTTGCTCCTACAGTCAGGGATGACTGACCATTTGCATCAAGAAGAACTACCTTGAGAGAATTTCCCAAAACTCCTGGATAACGAGCATAGAAGGGGGCGGCTAGTTCATCGGTTCTGGCAAAGAAGTCATCCTCATTGAGGAACTGAAGACCAGTTGTTCCTGCACTGTTTGCCGTGGTCTCGTTTGAACCGATGACTCGGACAACCTTTAGGTTTCTTCCATACTGAAGGAAGTTCGCTGCACAATGGAAGTCAATGCCTTCCTCAGTGTTCAAAGGCTTTCCGAAGACAGTAACCAAGTTATCCTCTGAGGTCACTGTGGTCACTTTTTCCGCTGGTCCCCATTGAAAGACGCCTGCAAATGCTCCGATTGTCGTGGCGACATTTGGAACAACCGTAGTTATGTCAATTTCCGAATAATTCACACCAGGGCTGAGTTGTACTGGTAGTCTGCTCATTTGTTTCTCCCGATGAATCTACTTCATATGTATGAATTTGCGTATTTGCTCAATACCAGCCGTTCTTGTCCTCCTCCCGCTCCCTCCACCAACTCGACCCATCGATTTCTGGTTTTTCTGGAATTGGGTCATCGATGCCATCATCGACAAACCCAAATGGAGTCATCTCCTCCTCAAGTTTGTTGATCGTGTCCTGATAGATGTCCTTACGAATATCAAGCGAGGATAGATCCTTGAAATAGGGTTGAGTGGACAACCATCCGAACAGCACCAATGTCATGACAAGGTCATCGTTGTATCCGACCTCGGCTTCAAAGGAGTTCTTCTTGGCTACAAAGGCAAAGAGTTCCTTGATCATGTCGAAATCTTGTATGATCAGGCGGTCAGACTCAACCAATGACTTGAGGATTGAGCATCCCGTTCTCTTGACTACTTCGGTAGTCCTGACTCCGAACTGACTTGTTCCTGAGCCAAAGCCTCCGTCAAGAACCTGACCCTTTCTGCCACGCATGGTTGCTGAGAGAAGATATTCGTACTCAAGTTCTCCATGCAGAATGTCAGCCACCTGACCACCCATGTCATTGATCTCCACAAGCACATGGGCATTGTTGTATTGCTTTGCCGCTACATGAACTGCATTGGGAAACACCATTGGGGACATGGTATTGTTCCTAAAGGTGGCTACCAACTTGTAAGGAGCGGATGAGATATCCACCACGCTGAATGCAGAATAGTCTTGTCCTGTTCCACGGGAGACATCCACCGTGATCACATAGACATGCTTCTCCTCTGGCTTGGCATATACCTTGAACCCTTCTCCATTCTTGAACACAGGATCCGCATAAGCCAGAGTCTTCAACTTGGAAGGAGATATCAGGGTATGGACTGAGCCAACGAAATCACATTCAAACTCAGTGCGGAACTGCTCCTCCGAGGTGTTTGCAATCGTCTCCTGCTTCCACTTCTCGTCTCGACCAGGAACATCCGACCAATGGACATCGATTGGAATGTACGAGTTTCTCTGATTGGTGGCATCCGTCCACAACTTATAGTAGAGGTTCATTCCGTGTGGAGTCGAGACGATGAACACCTTTGTCTCCTGACCCGACGAGATGGTGGGATAGACTGAGGAGAAGAACTCCTCTGCCACATTCTGAGGAACATAGGCAAACTCATCAAGGAAGATCATATTGTATGATCCACCACGGACGGCAGACGATGAGGTTGCCGATGCCAGAACCCTTGAACCATTCTCAAGTTGAATCGATCCCTTGTTCCACTCAAGGACTCCCTGCTGCAACCACTTGGGAAGATACTCGTATGCCAACTTGAGGCGAGACAATAGTTCCCTAGCCGTGCTGAGTTTGTTGGCTAGGATGGCTACATTCACGCTCTGATTGAATAGGATGTAATGCAGCATGTATGCCGTGACCGTGGTGGACTTGCCGCTCTGGCGGGGCAACTTGGCGATCACAAATCGATTCGTGTGAATCGTCCTGACCATCTCCTCTTGAAAGTCATAAAGTTCAAAAGGAACCAAGCCTTTGTCGAGAGAGACGATCTTGACATACTTCTGAATGAAATAGATGGGATCGCGGGCGCACTTGGCATACTCCTCAAGTTGCTCCTGAGTCCAGTTGATCTTGACATCCGTTGCCTTGAGGTTTGGATTGCCGAGATAGTTCTTTGTATTCTGTTCAGCCATTTTCCATGATCTTCTTTGATTCATCCACTATGACGGAGGTTTCGTTCATTGCCTTTGCAAAACTTCTCTTTGGGTTGATCAATTCCTGCAACTCCTTGGTCGAGCCAAGGAAGATGGCATTGGTCGTGTTGTTCGTGGTCTTGGTCTCGTACTTGTCTTCCTTGATGGTCTTCATGCGCTGATGGAGTTCAACGAGATCCTTGTTGGTCTCCGCAACTGCCTTGATCATCTGAGCGACCACTTCATAGGCTCGGGGGGAGTCGCCTTCGCTTGCCACCTTGAGTACGCCATCGATGGCTTGGAATCCAAGGTTGACAAGTTCCTTGAGGTTCTCCCGTGCCTTCTGAAAGTCCTTGTCAACCTCCTCCATCTCGACTTTCACCTCGACGGCATTCGGTGGTCTCACGACAATAGGCTTCGGCTCGGGATCCATATTGAGGATCTCCGAAAGGTTCTGATCCATTCTACTCATGATATTTACCTTCCAATCGGCTGATCTGTACTTCTATATTCCACAAATGTAGTTATGTCGTTATCTTCAAAGTATTGATATGCTGCTGCGAGTTGCTGCTTTGTTAGTTCAAAGTAAGCATCTCGTATTATTCGATATGCAACATCGATGCTGCTGTTGGTATCAGAAATCCATCTGCTTCTAAGATCAGTATTGGTTTCCAAAATCGATCCTGTTCTCAGGGGAACAAGATACCATCTGAAGGTTCCTGTCATTCCATATGGAATAATGGTGTTTCCTCCCGTCAATCCTACATTTGATTCGAACACCCTATAGTCGCTGAAGCGACCAGAGTTGAATGTGTTTGTGTACGAAGCAAAATGATCCGATGCAGCAGTAAGACCTAGATCCACAAGGTAGGAAGGGAATGTCATGTTGTGCTGTAGTTGCTCTAGGTCAAACAGATATGTCTCAAGCCCACGAATGAATGCGGTGGGAATGCTTGCTCCAGACACTCCACGGTTTGTCACGACAGCCGTATATTCTGCTGCCGATCTTCCAAGATTTCCATAGTAGAAGTCATTGAGAAGACGCTCATTGACATCATCATTCAGAATGAAACCGTTTGCTGGTACATCTCCAGTAAACAGAGGCGCAATCAGATAGTCAACGAAGTCGGCAGGAGAGTATGGAACCGATCCACCGCGAGTAAGGTCAAGGTCTTCGCTTCTTCCTTGAATGGCATACATGATCCTGTAGTTGTACTTTCCAACATTCTCAAGCATCAACTTCCACATCTTCGTGGATGCCTGTATCGTTGCTGCCATCGATTCCTTGAGGTTGTGCCTTCTTTCAGTCGCTGAGTTGCCGAAGTCCTGATGTATGGTGCAGTCTCTGCGGGCAGCAGTGTTCCTGTTTGAATAGGAACCTGTGGTCTGTATAGGATTCAGTGGATTGGAGCGAGGAACAAATCTTACGGGGAAAAGATTTGCATATTGATATCCGCCGTATTTCAATGTCTCTCTATAGAGATCGTTGTAGTACGAATGTAGGAAATCCATAGTCCTTCCATCAGGTCCGCGCTTTGAGATGCCATCGTTGTAGTAAGTCAGGAGATTTGCAGGAAGTATCTTTGATGCTGCATAGGTTGCCGAAGCGGCTGATCCTGTTCCACCGAGCATGAAGTAATCATTATGATATGGAGTAGTTGCTCCTAATGCTCCACGATATGTGTTCCAACCCGATGCTCCACTGCTGTATGTGTAGCCAGACGGAGCGGGATAGAATGTCAGACCTGCAAGGCGAGTAACGAAGAAGTCTCCTATGGGTGCATACGGACCTGTGGCATCAATGGCTGTTCCTGGAGTGGGTATCAGCGCAGACCAACCAAAAACTTCAGTGACATATGGAACTCCTAGATGTCCAACATTCCATGAGTTCCTTGTCATGTTGTACTTTATAGGATAGAGGGAAATATCACGCATGAAAGCGTTCAGATAGTTGTTGGCAAGGTTGTATCCAACCGAGTTATAGTTCAATGCCGTCGAGCCAGCAAACTTAAGCAGTTCAACTGTCCATGCAGGATTTGCAGATGCTCCCGTATAAAGAGCCATTAGGTTTGTCTGCGTGTCGAGGAAGTCATCATCTGCAAACTTGATGAACTGATAGTGAGGATTGAACCTGGCGATGATCCCTGCGAATGTCATTCCCCATGTACTGAGCAAGGATAGGTTTCGGATCAACGAGGAATGCACTTCGGGAGTGAAGTACAAAGACTTGATTGCAGTTGTAATTCCTTGAAACAATGGGTAGGCAAAATTCAGCGGATTACCAGCAGTGCCTGTTGGAAGACCATTGTTGTTCGATATTCCAATGGTAGAGGCATCGAACATCAACTGAAATGCCGTCAGTTGCCCATTGAAGTTCACCATTGTGTAGCAGCCAGCGGAAGAACCTTTCTCCGTAACCCCCGTGAAGGAGGAGATGGGATATGGGTCATTTCCTCCAGTGATGCTATAGAACACAGGATACTGAGACAATAATGAACTCTGTTCAAACATGGGCTTGAAGCCCCCATACATGTTCACAGAACCTTTTCTATAGCCGATGGTTCCGTATTCCGAGTTTGAAACTTCATTCAAGTCATACAGCATCTGCAAGCCAAGGCTTCCGAGATGTGTCATGCCCGAAAGGAACCTGAGTATGTCAGACGATACTCCCGAGGTAGTTCCATTGACGAAAGAATTCAGATTATCTGTGGGAGCATAGTATGGAATCAGACCGCGAGTGAAATATCCAACAGGTCTCTTCCTGCGCTGCTCAAGGGATATGGTCACTTGATTGTATTGCCTTTGCGCGGACACATCATAGGATTCAAGAGTGATTGTCTTGATCCTATAGTCTGAAAGGAATTCGTCTAGTGTTCTCTCACCTGTTAGCATCACTCACCTGTAAGTTCTTGGAATGTAAGTTTGATCTCGCGAATGAGACCAAGGGTATTGATCTTGCTGAAGACATATGACTTGGCGGTGAAGGAAAGCGTATGAGTCAGCAATCTTCTTGTATTCATATCTCCCTCGTAGTCATCCGTTGCCGTGACGCTATTGAGTATCACTGGAACATCAACCTTCCTGTCGATCTCAGTGAAGTTCATCGTTATCGTGAAGTCGGGAGTGAAGTATGGAAGTATCTGCTCGACTATCTGATGCCCATCATCAAGATTTCGCGTCATTATGTTCAAAGTGAAGTCGAAGTTATAGGGAATCTCATTGTATGAATAGGAAACGGTTTGATTGGCTTCCTTTGCAACATAGGACTTGTTAAGGCTGTTTAGTTTTCTGTTGCCATCATATGACATGGATGTTATCTCAAAGCCCATCCTTGGCAGGATGTTCTCTACAGCATTCCTATTTCCGCCTTCATCAAGTTCCACGATCTTCCTGTAGAACTTCTCCTTCGGTCCATATGATATGGGAACCTTTATGAGTTTTTCCTGATCTGGAAGTTTTCGCTTGATGTATATCTCATCGAACAGCGAGCCGAATCCAACGACGAGTTTCCTGATGCTTCCGTTGTAGAAATAGTCGAACATCAGTAGTTGCCCTCCGAGAATGGATCCTTGTCAGTGAAGTCTATGAGATCCTTCTTTGCTCGCTCAAGTTCCATTGCAGAGGTATCATCGCCCTTGGACTCAATGTAATTTTGATTGGTTGTTTCAGTGGTGTCATAGAAGCAGACAGCACCAGAACTCGCGCCTCGGAGGGGAACAACAGATGATGCAGTGCCTACCTCCGATCTCACATTCAATGTCTTGGTCGGAGCATCGAAGTTTATGATGACTCCGCTGTAGGTGCTGCTTCCTAGAGTGGCTCCCTGATAAACTGTCTCGCCTTCCCAGAATGTTATGCCGCTTGTTGCGAGGACATAGGACTTGATGGGAGTGATGAGTTCGCTTTCGATGACATCCACTTCCTCTATCTGAGTATCGATCTGCTCTGCCGAGTAACGGAATCGTTCGCATGAAAGTTCATATGAGAAGAACGAGTTTCTTGCATTCACGAACTTGATTTCAAACAGTCCACCGTACTCGGGAAAATAGATCAAGTCGCCTTCCTGTGGAATCAGATCGGTTCCATACTTTGCACTTTCCTCACTGAACCTGTTCTTGGACACCATCAAGGTAACGGAGTCCTGTAGGTTGATACCAAACTTGTCGATCACCCTTCCCAGTGTTTCAAAGAACTCGTAGTTGCTCACGAACATCTCAATCTGAAAACTCTTCTCAAACTTTGATGTTGGATCTTCTCCAAACAAGGAGTCTAGATTTTGAAACTTACGGAAGATATAATGGACATCAAATCCATAAATCTTGATCTGCTCTCTTACGAGTTGGTCAAGAAGATCGGATTCGCGATAGGATACCTTGAAGTAGTTGTTCCGTGCCATTTAGCCCACCATGAAGTCAACGGGAAGTTCATACTTGGATTGCACAGTATCCTCTATCTGAGTGAGTTCGGTGACGGAGTCAGTATACATGGTGGCAGCATCGAACTTCATTCCGCCAGGAAGAGGAATGTTGGAGAACTTGCTCAGGTTTGCAGCCCACTGCCTCTTTATCAATGCCGTGACATATCGCTTGAGCAGTATGTCATTGTATATCTCTGGATATGTCTCAGGATTAAGAGCAACATATGCCTCCATCATCAACTTATCCCCAACTGTGAAAGAAGTTGACCAGTCGGTTTCCAACTTTAACTTGTTAGTAACCCTACTGAAGTTCACGTTCTTCTCTGGACTTAAGAACAACTGAAGCATTGAAAGATATTGTTTTGTCGTATCATAGTAGTTGAGGTTCGATGTTCCCGTGAGGAATCCATTGAAATAATCATTCAACATCAACTGATACTGAACGCTGAACATACCACTTTGCATAGCCTGATCGATAATGTGAACCTTACTGATGGAGACTATCTCTCCACCAGTTGATCCAGTGGGAACGCTATTAGTGTCTATGTACTTGTTGTCTATGTCGGTCTGCGTTATTACATAAGGCAAGTAGACCTTCTCAATGCCATCGAAATGATACTGAGAGAAGAACTGCAATGCATCGTCTATTCGATCCTCGACCTGAGCATCATCGACATTGATTTCGATGACAGGAAAGCCGAGCCGACGAAGGGCATAGTCCTTGAGATCCTCTCTTGATGTTATAGCCATTCTTACCTCCTGGCATTGCGAAGATTCTCAAAATACTTATGGTCGTT
>Ga0315909_10010109_pt1 | contig 10108 bp, 20 predicted proteins | sample LakEriMetagenome_11_FD_203527 | JGI IMG/M metagenome (GOLD analysis project Ga0315909, IMG submission 203527) | Freshwater fungal communities from buoy surface, Lake Erie, Ohio, United States - Buoy 2 MA125 | ecosystem: Environmental > Aquatic > Freshwater > Lake | place: USA: Lake Erie, Ohio...
AGCTTCGTAGTGTGCATAAATACGGAGGCTCTCTTGATAGTAATGGAGAAGCGACTGAGGAAGAAAGAGATGTATGCTATAGGGTAAGAGATGTTATTAGACAAATGTTACAAGAAAGTAATTTAGATATAGAATCATGAGAAGTAAAACAGTAGACAGACTCCTTAAAGAAATGGAGAACGATCCATGGCACGTTAAACTAGCACGTTGGTGGAGAGCGAGATTGTGGGTATGGACTTGTAGAACGAGATGGATTTGGGACTTAGAATACGAACGCAATATCTTTAGAAAGAAATGAACAACTTAGATAAAGAATACCAAATGCTCCTAGAGTATATTCTAGGCAATGGAGTAGAAAAGAAAGACCGAACTGGTACAGGGACCAAATCAATTTTCGGTTGGCAGATTCGTCACAACATGAGTGAAGGCTTTCCATTACTCACAACCAAGAAGATGGCTTGGAAAACTATGGTAACTGAATTACTATGGTTTCTAAGAGGTGATACCAACATCAAATACCTTGTTGATAACAATTGTCATATCTGGGATGGCGATGCTTATAAGAATTATTTTCATAAAACACCATCCATTGCAACAGGTTTAACACAAGAAGAATTCATCAACAAAATCAAAACAGATGATGAGTTTGCTAAGAAGTGGGGTGATTTAGGAAAAATATACGGGTTCCAATGGAGAAAGTGGGGTGAAAGAAAACACGATTCTATATCCAATGAATACTTTATAGGAGTAGACCAAATTGCAAACCTAATCTCTGAACTCAAAACAAATCCAGACTCAAGACGATTAATGGTTAATGCTTGGAATGTAGGAGAATTAGACCAAATGGTTCTTCCACCTTGTCATTATGGATTTCAAGTTTATACAAGAGAGTTGAGTTTGGATGAAAGAAAAAAATTGATTGGAAATAAAACACTATTTCTACTTGGCAGTGAAAAAGACTCATATGATGAGGCTAGCATACCTCGAAGAGCAATCTCTTTAATGTGGAATCAACGTTCAGTAGATACATTCTTAGGTTTACCATTCAACATTGCTAGTTACGGACTACTACTTGAAATCATTGCTAAAGTAGTTAATATGGTTCCTGATCAGTTGATTGGTAATTTAGGTGATGTTCATTTATATAATAATCACATTGAACAAGCCAAGGAACAGATCACAAGAACACCTTACAAGTTGCCTAAACTAAACATCAACACAGAATGGTGGCCTTATGAAGGTGGTGAATGTGGTGTAGGTCCATTAGATGCTACAGCAGTGTTCAATTCATTTAAGGATGATAACTTCTGTAAGTGTTTACTAGAAGAGGATATCCAGTTAAGCAACTATCAATCACACCCAGCAATTAAAGCGCCTTTATCAAATTAAAAAAATATAAATTATGGAAAATTTACAAATCAAAATTACAATCACCGATGGTGAAAAAGAAGCAAAAACTATAGTTAATGCAAATGATTATCTAAATATGAAAAATCTTCACGAGGTTAGTTTGTTAGATTTACAAGTGGATACTTTATTGGAAGAGATTAACAAACCAGTTACACCTAGCAATTAAAGCACCTTTATCCAATTAATTCATATTTATTAGTATGATACGATTAGTTGATTTATTGAAAGAAGAGCATATGTCTAAGGATATTAGGATACATATGTCAAAAAAACCATTAATTTTAAAAAATAAAACGTATTCACAGTCACCGGCTAGTAAGCCTAATGGATTTTGGTATGGATTCGGAGATTCATGGTTAGATTGGGTCGATCAAAATATGCCAGAATGGAAAGGTAAATATATTTATCAGGTTGATATTGCAGACAGCAACGTACTAAAAATTAAAACATATCAACAATTAATTTCTTTCACCAAAGAATATTCTATATCTCAATTTCAAATTGATTGGAAAAAAGTGTCTAGCAAATATGCTGGTATAGAAATTAACCCGTATCAGCATAAAGCAAGAATGAATATGGATTTTTTATGGTATTACAGCTGGGACATAGGTAGTGGATGTATATGGGATCATAGCAAAGTTAAACTAGTATCAATCACACCCAGCAATTAAAGCATCTTTATCAAATTAAACATATTTATTAATATGAAAGCATCAGAATTCAACGTAAACAAAGTATGGGACTTCATTGAAAGCCGTCCTTTCAATAATAAAAATTATATGCCTAAATTCAATACTGCAGAAGAAATTTGGGCAGAATGGGGAACGGCAGAGAAACGCATGTATGCTAAATTTGATTGGGAAGATACCTATGGTAATAAATTGCATCCAAAAGAAGTAGCAAACAGACGTCGTCAAGGCAATTATAGTGCATTGGCAGGATTAAAAGAATCTAAAAACCGGAACGCTATAAAAGCATCAGAATTAAAACAAATTATCAGAGAAGAGATCAGCAGAGTAATCAACGAAAATCTTACTATAACCGATTGGGATGAATTTCGTAATCCTGATCACTTACTACTTACACTTTCTAATGGCAAACAGTTAAAGATAGCTAAGCAACAGATTAAGGGTGGTAAAGCTGCATATGAAAGCATAATAACTTTGTTGGATAATATGGAATCAAATCCTAAGGCTAAAGAAGCTATGCTAAAATTGGTTAATGCAATGGCATCAAATTTAACTCGTGAATCCGTAAATCTTAAAGAATACGATCGTAACGTACAAGCCACTGAATGGGCTAAATGGCCTAACACTAAACATGGTGATATACTTCTATCTAAAAGAACAGGAGTGTTAGCAGTTAGAGATGGTAATGTATTAAGACCTATCTTCGGTGACCCAGCTGGTGGTGGTTACATTGTACATAATGGAGCGTATGCTACTGATAAACGTTTTACAGCTCAAGTAAAACCAGATGTTAATTCCATAGCCAAAGCATTTCAAAGTTTATGGTCTCGTGTAACGGATGAAGATGCAAAAAAATACGCTATAGCTGTTGATAAAGAAATCAAGAAGTTGTTAAAGAAAAAGTAATTTTATACTTAAACGTTACATGATACGTCTTAAACAACTCTTATTAGAAGACTTACCTGATTTAGCTGCAGCAGACGCTACTCCTTTAAAAGGAAATAAAAAATGTTCATGGGACTATAATACTCAAGAAATTAAAGTATTTTTTGATATTACTCCTATTAAAAAAATGACACAAATAGGATCGAAAAGTTTTTCTATAGCCGGAGCCATTATATCCAAAGCTTCTGAAATTCAAAATAATGTTTTAACTCCTGTTAATCACGTTGGATTTGTTCTTAATAATGGAGAGGTTATACATGCTACGCCAGACAAAGGAGTAGTGCAAGAAAAGTATTCTGATATAATAGACAATCCTGAACATTATATATGTCTATCTGTAAAAGGTTCTGAATCTGATCTTATACAAAAATTCGAGCAACTTAAAAAAGCAGCAGGTGATAAATTAGCATACGATGCAGATGGTATTGCTAGAAAGATTCCTATTATAGGAACTATACTAAATCGATTAGGCTGGGCAAAAGAAAATACGACGTATAAGTTTTTTTGTTCAGAACTTGTTGCTAACTTATTAGTACGATGTAAGGTACTTAAATACGAAGAATTACCTGGAGTATCTGAAAAAACTACAGGATTAGATCAGTATGATGAAATAGACCCAACTCAATTGTATAATTTGATTAAATCAAAAGCTACGCTACTAAAAACTGTATGTAGCTAATTATACAATTAAAATATACTAAATAATTTGATTTATTCATAAGGCTTTATTATATTTCAGATATGAGTAAGAAGTATAAATTTAAAGTAGGAGATAAAGCCGTTAAATCAAAAGGATATAAATTTCCTTGCACAATCGTTTCAGTATTTGAAACAAAAGAAGGCAATGTAAGAGTAGTAGGTGAAATGGATGAATTTGGGTTATTGCACATTTTCAACGAAGATCAATTGGTACCAGTTATTAATACAATGGAATGGGTGTCGACGAGTACTCTTTAATATACAGGAAAATATTTAATTCATCAGTTATGAAAGGAAATTATCAAGTTCGTATTAAATCAACGAATGAACTTATCTGCGTTTGTGAATCACTTCACAATGCTAATATGGTTAAAAACAGTATTGAACATATCCGTCCATCAATAGATTTAGAAATCATTGACTGCACTATCAGTCTATAACCAAAAGAAATTTCAAAATAAATTTGTAAACTCCAAAAGAATATCTTATTATTAAGTATAAATAAAAAGATATATGAGTAAGACAATTTATCCAGATTCAATTGAATCAATTTTATCCGATCTTAACGACTCGTTAACCAACACAGGATTCTTTATTGACTATCCTGAAGTTACTGATTCTGAAATTCGTGAGGTATTTGGTCCTTATTTGTTTGACAAATGGATGTCGACAGGAGAGCCTGAAATTACAGAACAAGAATTAGAAACATTTGAAGCTATGTTGGCTCGAGTAGTTGCTAACTCTACAATGAATTCTTTGAAAGAACAAGGATTGATTGATTGGATTGATGATGGCGACGGCAATGAAATGGTATTCTTAACAGATGCCGGAAAAAGCGTAGCTGAACTTAATTTTGTAAACCCTTCACTAAACTAATGAAGCTTCAAAATCATCAACCAGTACTAAAAATGTTTGGTAATGGATTCCAAATTACTTTTCCAAACAAATATTCTGTAGTTGTTAAGATTGGTATCAATACTCAAAGCACTCAGGTTCAAAAAATTGAAGACGCTGCAGATTATTTAATGGCAGCTCGTTATGGCGGTATGTATGGGCCTGATTGCGAAGTTGAAGTTTACGATCCGTCAGCAAAAAACATTACAGATAAATTTGGAGCGGAAAATAGTTTAGGATTTGTATCCATGCAAAGTTTAGCAGTGTTATTATATACAGTGTCTTCTTTGAGAAAATGAATTATTTCAAATTTAAAAAATTGACTCCAGACGAAAAAGATGAATGTGTTGAGCTAATGTCAGAATGGTTCCGTCAAGTAGCTGTTCCCGATTACAATTTAGTTCAGGCAGTGCATTTCAGTCCAGAATTCTTCTATAAGAAGCGTTTAAACGAACCGAGAGCAGGATTTGCAGCTGAGTTAAGTAAAAAGGAGAAAGCTTTGTGTCGTTTAGATATGATTGAATTTTTAGTGGATTCTTGCATATACAACGACGCTGGGCCTGAAATAAAAGAATATTGTTACGAGTTACTTCGCAGTTATAGATTGTTAGTCCTTTCGAAAAAGTTCAAAGAAGACCACGCAGTTAACGAGTCAGGCTATCATGTATTCAAAGGAGTAAATGCTCAAATGGCTACACTGTCAAATAACATTTTCATTCACTTGCACGAACACGCAAAAAAACATTTAAAATAATTTGTTATTAACAAATGGTTACCTTATTATTAAGTATAATTAAAAACAAAAAGTTATGTATTACACAGTAAAAGTAAAAATGCAGTACGAAACCGACAAAGGTGCTACTCGTACAAAAACAGAAACGTATTTGGTTAAAGCAGAGTCTGTAACAGACGCCGAAACTATTATTCACGAGCAGTTTAAAACTTACAAATTAGATTTTGAAGTTAAAGGTGCTAATCAATCAAACATTATTGACGTTTATTCAGCAAAACAGTAATCTATGGCAAAGATGTCTAGAAAAAAGAAATTTTCCAACAATCAGATTGTGGTGTTTCGATTCGGTGATAGAAATTTAGTTGGTAAAGTAATCTTTATTCGTCCAGTAGAAAAACAGTTCATTTACGATGTACTGTGTGAAGATGGAAAAGTTTATTCTGAATTAACAGTTGACTCTGCTGTCAAATTGACTATTGACACTAAACTAACTAAAATGTTTTACAAAGCACACAACTTGGATATGAATCACATTCCTAATATTGAGATTGAGGACGATGAAGAGTTTCCAACCGTGACAGCTTTTAACCAACCACCAGTAATTGATGACGTATATGACGACGAAGATTTGCAAGATGACTTTTACGAAGCAAAAGAAGGATATCCCGACTACGACGACGATGACAGCGATGACATCTATTGATGCTCTTAAAGAAATGGAAATTGCGTCAGAATACGTGTGGGTGTTGAAAATTATACATTCTTGCACCAATTCTGATCACATTCTGGTTGCTACGCGACTAGCGTCTTTATTTGAAAGCAAAACGGCACGTTACAGTTTACGTGCCGCTAAGCTTTATAAAGGATTACTTGACGATGCAATTAAATGTAAATTGTATGACCTTAGTTACTCGGTTTAAACAATGGTGGCGTAAGTTTGTTACAAAACATATAGTAGCTAAATGCCCTGAAGACATTGACTTATGAAAGCAAAATTAGAATTTGATTTAAACAACCCAGAAGATTGTTTACAACATCGACAATGTGTCGCTGCAGCTGAAATGGCTCAAACACTTTGGTCGTATATATACGATTGTCAGTCTAAATTAACCGCGGGCTATGGATCTTCAGATTCATATACTCAAGGAGTGCAGGCAGCGTATAAACAACTTCACGATCTTTTAGAAACGAACAATCTAAACATTAAAACCTTATCAAAAAATGACACAGTATAATATTGGCATCATTGGCCAAGGATTTGTAGGAGGAGCCGTTAATGCCGGATTCTCTAAACTATCAAACCACACTATTCGCACTTACGACATTGACGAATCTAAATGCAATTCTACCTTTGAAGAAGTTGTAGAATCAAGTGACGTTATTTTTGTCTGTTTGCCTACTCCTATGAAAAATAATGGAGAGTGTTACACAGGCATTGTAGAAGAAACTGTTATGAACATTTCTAACAGAATACCTGACGGAGAGCGTAGAGTATTGATATTAAAATCAACAATGCCACCTAGTACTTCAGAGCGTATTCAGTTAATGGTACCAAACGTAGACATTGTATTCAATCCTGAGTTTTTAACAGAAGCTAATGCAGTTAACGATTTCGTAAATCAAGATCGTATTGTGCTAGGATATACATTTACATGTAGTTGGGAAGCTAGAAATTTAGTTGAGGCTTTATTTCAAGAAACTTTTGAAGCTGCAAAAATATTCGTTTGTACAGCATCTGACGCTGAAATGGTTAAATACGTTACCAATAACTTCTTAACCGTTAAAGTTTCTTTTGCAAATGAAATGTATAAAATTTGTCAAGCAGCGGGACTAGATTATCAGGCAATAACGCAAATTGCAATGCAAGATTCTCGTTTAGGCAAATCGCATTGGAGAGTGCCAGGTCCAGATGGTGACTTTGGATATGGCGGCCATTGTTTTCCAAAAGACATTGCAGCTATGATTAAAGTTGCGAAAGATCTAGGGGTAGCTCCTACCCTTTTGGAAGCTACTGTGCAAGTTAATACCGAAATGCGTAGTGATCTGGATTGGACTAAGCAGGAAGGAAGAGCTGTAATAAATCTATAAAAAGATTTGGACATTCCAAAAGGTTATCTTATTATTAAGTATAAGATAAAAATATGACAGAAAATTTTCAATTACTGAGACAAATGGTAGACGAGTTGAACTCTACCAATAGTATTAACGATAAGAAAGAAATTCTTTCGAAATACAAAAATGATGAGTTTATTCAGCAGGTATTGTTTTATACCTATAATTCATTTTATCAGTATTACGTAACACCTGACAATTTAGAAAAACGTTACACAGATGATTTAGGAGCTTCTAAAAAGTTTCATAGTCTGTTTGTTTTGTTAGATGATTTGCGTAGCAGAATTATAACTGGTCATACTGCAATACAGTCAGTAAATGATTTTTGTTATGCTAATGAGCAATACAAAGATCTTATTTACAAGATTATAGGTAAGGATTTAGAAATTAGAATGGGTGATAGCTTAATCAATAAAGTTATCCCCAATTTAATTCCTTCGTTTGATTGTGCACTAGCTACAGACTTTGATAAGGTTGCAGTCGACTTTGCAAAAGAAACTTGGTACGCTTCTAGAAAATTAGATGGTGTACGTTGTTTAGCAGTTGTAGATGAAAACAGCAACGTTACCTGTTGGTCTCGTCAAGGCAATCAGTTTGAAACACTTAAACGTGTAGAAGATGAGATTCGCTCTTTACAATTGACCAATGTAGTTTTTGACGGTGAGATTTGTTTAACTGACGCTAATGGTAATGAAGACTTTCAAGGCATCATGAAACAAATTCGCAAAAAAGATCATGCAATTGAAAATGCTAAGTATTTAGTATTTGACATTATTGATAAAGATTCGTTTGAAAGTAAAACAGGTTCATTACCTTTTATTAAGCGATACGCTAGACTTAACGAGCAATTAGCTGGTAAAGATTTAAAACACTTGCAAGTAGTAGAGCATAACAAGATTGAAGATGTAGAATTTTTTGCATCTGCAATGGCTCACTCTGATGAAAGTGGATGGGAAGGATTAATTCTACGTAAGAATGTAGGATATGAAGGTAAGCGAAGTAAGAATATGCTTAAATGTAAATCTTTCAAAGACGCTGAGTACAAAGTTATTGATTTAGAGTTTGGTCCTTTCAGAATGATTGAAAATGGATTGGAAGTAACTAAAGAAGTTTTATCCAATGTAGTAATTGAGCACAAAGGCAATCGAGTGTCAGTGGGATCAGGGTTTAACATTGGAGAGCGAGAATATTTCAAAGCTAACCCAAATGAGATACTTAACAAAATTATTACCGTTAAGTATTTCCAAGAAACTCAAAATCAGTCAGGTGCTTGGAGTTTGCGTTTCCCGACAGTTAAAGTAATTCACGGATCCAAAAGATTAGTATAATATGGCACGAAAGAAAAATGAAGAGGCTACTCCCCAAATGAAGAAGCCCAAATGGAAAGTGGGAGAAACTGTCAATGTGACCTTCTTAGGCTCGAAATACAAAGCGGTAATTACCGAGCTTAAAAAGAATAAACATCACATAGATCGTTGGGTTTATTCGGCGGTTACGACGGAAGGAACTACTTTAGTTTGCATTGGAGTCAATGGATCTGAAAAATGGGCAAATATTTATACAGAAGATTATGTTAAACCTTCAAAAGAAATTCCAAAAGAAAATTTGGAAACTCCAAATGAATAACATATATTTATGTATAGTTAAAAAATAAGATGGCCGAGTGGTGGAACTGGTAGACACGCGATATAGTTTTTTCCTTTGTGTATATTTATATAAAAAAGCTATGATAGATATCAACCAATACATCACCCAAGTATTAGAAGACAGGCAAATGCATATAGACCTAACTGAAGAATGTATAGAACGTGGAGGAAACTCAACCATCCACAAAGGAGTATTAGCAATATTCTTAGGCACTACTATACCATCTGGATATAGAATCTTGTTATGTCATAAGTGCAATAATCCAAAGTGTTCAAACCCTAAACACTTATACTTCGGAACACCTAAAGAGAATGTTACCGATTCTAAAAACAATGGGACCTGGATTTCAGTATGGGATAGGATGGTATCTAAATATGGATATGAAGGAGCTTGTAAGATTAATAGTAAAGGAAACAAAGCCGCGGGGGGTAAAGCTAATAAAGGAAAGCCTAAAAGTGAAGAACATAAAAAAAGAATATCTGATGCCTTAAAGGCAAAGAAGCCGAGGTGATGAAACTGGTATACATGATGGACTTAAAATCCATTGGCTTAAAAAGGCCGTACGGGTTCGATTCCCGTCCTCGGTACCAAATGATTAGAGCAGTTAAGGTACGCCTTAAAGGAATGCAGACAGTGGAGATGAGCGACCCACCTAATCAAACATTATGTGTTGTTCCCTTGAGAAAGGATGGATGAGTGCGGTTCCTTTGGTTCTAAAACTCACAACACAGAGGACTTCTCATCCTCAAAATAGTCAGGTGGCGGAATTGGTTAGACGCAATATAAATGTCCAAGCAGGAGGTGTATGGCACTTAGGCAGTTAGGGGTTGCAACCCTACGTTTATATAAAGGTACAGGTTCGAATCCTGTCCTGACTACTAAATATAAACAAATAAAAACCAAATAATTATGTTTTGCAGAGAAAAAAGAATTGTAAAAAGAACTAACTTTGATGGATCAGTACGTTATATCGGTCAAA
>Ga0315909_10010110_pt1 | contig 10108 bp, 6 predicted proteins | sample LakEriMetagenome_11_FD_203527 | JGI IMG/M metagenome (GOLD analysis project Ga0315909, IMG submission 203527) | Freshwater fungal communities from buoy surface, Lake Erie, Ohio, United States - Buoy 2 MA125 | ecosystem: Environmental > Aquatic > Freshwater > Lake | place: USA: Lake Erie, Ohio...
AGTAGGCGCAAAGGGACTGAAGGGGGTTACACGCACATCACCGTTGCGAGTGATAGCAAAGGCGTTGGTAGAGTTGTCTACAAAGCGGTTGGATTGGCAGGTGAGTAGACTGGTGTTGGTTATGGCTGTGAGAGGTGCTGTGGGGGGAGTGAAGGCAGAAGTGTAGACTGCCGTTCCTTTAACGATGCGGAAGTTTGAAATATACCCGTAGAAATAATCGCTTCCGGTATATCTTGAACCAATTGTTACTACGTTTGCAGTACCGTAATCTGTTGTATCGGTAAGTTGAAAAACTTGGACACCATCTACATAACCTTTTACATTGTTACTTCCAGCGCCGTTACGAACCACACAAATGTGTTGCCATTGGTTTAGTTTGATTACATCTGCAGCAGATGCAGTAGTAGAACCATTGTAATACTCAAAGCTATTATTAGAACTGGTTTGTAACAATAAAGTATTGCCAGTTCTAAAGTCTACAATGTAGTTACCAAACGACCCTTTGGCAGTCATGTAAATCCAACACTCGATGGTGAAGTCACCACTACCTACTGCTAGCGTTGTCGAAGAAGGTGTTGTTAAATAATCCCCACTCCCATCAAAATAGTTCGACCATTGCCCCGCACCTACAGAGAACGGGCTAAACGTACCTTGTGTAGTGTTGCCATTCCTGGTGATGGTGAAGTTGTTGGTAGAGCCATCTAGGAACGTGTTGTTCTGTGCGCCGTTAGTCCCATCTCCATGCAACAGTAGGACTGTTTGCTTGAAGTTTGGGTCAGTCTCCGCAGTAACTGCTCCCGAAGCCGCAGAGAGCATAGAAATAAGGTCTGCCATGTCAATCCCTATTTAGAGTCGCGACTAGCCGCCATGCCGTGATATGTCGTACCAGCATCCCGCGTGACAAACACAAGAATATCCTTACCAGACGCGGTAAGAGTCGGAGCCGTACCAGCAGGCCAATCCACCGCAGCAGGCCAGGCTTGAGTATACGCACCACCGTTCGTCAGTTCGAGTACAAACCCGCCAAAGTCACCAGACGCTACAGGATTGGTAAACGCCCAGGTAGTCGCAGCGGTAGAAGTCGCGGAGAAAAAGTTTGCGGACTCAAAGTTGATCGTAGCCGCAGTCCCCGTATTCCCTAGTGCAGAACCCTTTATCGCGTAATCCATCAGCTTCGGACGGATCAGGTTGTTATCTGCCATCTGGACAACCGCGACAGTAGAAGTACCTGTAACGTTAGCCGTTACGATATTCGCAGTCGTGATCGCAGCCACATTCGCGTTGTAAGTATCCGCAGAAGTTCCTGACTGGAAGTTCTTGAGATGACTCATCAGGGTACGAATGGCATCGTTAATCCCAGATGGCGCACAACCTTCAGCAATGTCTATGCTCTGGATGTCGGTGTTATCACCTGCGGTTGTTGAGTATTCACTAATCTTAGTCTTAGGCATTTCTTACTCCAGTCCAAAAATTGAGCCGTAGCCCATGTTGATTGCTTTCTTTTGCAGTTCTCTGCTTAAAGCTTCTACTCGCATAACAGAGGCTTTCTTCATCAGTTCCGCAGCAAGTTTCGGGTCTAGCATTGCTTCTACTATTAATTCTCGAATTTTTTCGTCTGTTCCGTTGTAAAGAATATTAAGCGGAGACGCAAGTTTCTGTAGTGCAGAACTTTCTTCTCCCATAATTTGCCTACCAATTATCCCCCCTAAAACATTTGCAGTAGAGAGATTCTTAAACGTATCAGACCCAGGAACTTTAGCGGCTCGTTGCAAAACTCCGTCATCCAAGTCTTTACTAATACGCTCCAGCGTAGCAATCTGAGTCTTAGACAGTTTGGTCTGCGGATCACCTTTTATCGCTCTCACCGCCCGAGTAAATGCTGGCTGAGAAATCAGATAGTCACCAACTCTAGACGGGTCTGGCGTGGTAGATAGAACCTTTGCCCGAACTGCTTGTGCCGCCTCAAGTGACTCAATCCCGCGACTAGAAGCAGCATACTTGTTTAGATAATCTTTATACCCAGGAGCAGCAGAGTCTATAACCTCGTCTACAGACCGAATGACTTTCTCTAACTGTCCTTTGGCAAGACTGTATGCCGCACCTTCTTTGTCTAACAAACCTTGAGCAGCGTCGCGTAAGTCTTTGCGAACCTCGTACAGTTCCTGCGGTGTACCGGCTCGGGAAATCTGCGACCTTGCCCAATTCATTGTCTTATCTACAGTCCCGCGCTTACCAGCAGGCGAGGCAAGAATGTCATCTATCGTTTTGTTTACGTTTAGCGTAATAGCAGATTGGAATGTGTCAGGATCAACAGATGATCTTGCAAACGCTTGTTCCCGCAATGGCGCAGTCACTTGATCTCGTTTTGAGATAGCATTGGCTAGGGCAGATTCGTCTTTTGCCATGCGATCAAGGATCGCTAATCTTGCCTGATTTGCCATTCCTGCTTGCGCCGCAAATTTACCGCTTGTATCTAACGCTCGAACAGGTGTTTCTATAGAAATTAACCCTATGTCACGCGTGGCTTGCGCCGTTGTTGGTGTATACCCAGGAACGGATGGGGTATATGTCTCTGCGGCCTTGATAGCTGCTCTAGGATCGGTTGCAAGTTCACGCAATGCCTGACCAGCAATAACTTCCCTTCCAGCCTGGGTAAACGGCTTTACGGTCTGTACCGCAGCCCTACCACCTACTTGAGCAGCGGTGCTTAACCCGCCTGGGGCAAGAGTTCCACCTAACGCAGCCAACCCAAGTTGTGCAAGCGGGCCAGCACCTTCTTCCCTGCCGACAGAAGCCGCACCAGTACCACCTACTGCACCAGCAGCTTGTAGCCCCATTCTTTCGGTAAGAGGCGCGGCCATGCGAGGCGCAAGTGTTTGTGCTAGTTTTGCTGTGCCACCAACGCCACCAAGAGCAGAAGATATATCTTGTACAACTCGCTCCTGCGCCGTGGCAGGCTCTGGTAGTCCTGCTTGGGTCATTAACCGTTGAGCAGATACGCTAGCAGGAGGCAAAGTCTGCTTGCCTGTAATCATATTTACCAACTGGTTTAAGGCATCTCCGACCATAAGCGGAACACCAGCAACACCAGTAAGTGCTGCGCGACCAGTCAAACCTAATTGCCGCATAACTCCAGCACTTTCCCCAGGCTGTACACTTGGCAACTCACGCGGAACCGCTAAATCTTTTTCCTTAGTTTGAGACACGTAGGAAATTATTTCCGCAGGACTATAACCTTCACGCAATGCCTCAGATACTTGTTGGTTAGAACTAGAAAGATACCGGACAATCTCATCGTCCGAGTACCCTTCTTGCCTAGCTTGTTGGATCTGGGTTCTAAGATCGGCCATATTATTGACCTCCCCTTGTCCCGCGATTGCCACCACCAAAAATACTGTCTAACGATTTTCGTGGCTGTCCAGGTTGCCCAGCAGGAGCGACTTGCCCTGTCTCAAGGTTTAGACCTTTGAACGGGTTAGAAATAACTTTTCCTAAGTCGTATCCGCGTTGCTGACCTATGTATTGGTACTGCGGAAGCACCTGAGACTCAAACATCTGCTGCTGACTGCGGGCAAGATTCTTTGCCTGATTTAAAAAATCTGCCCGTTGTGCTGGCGCAAGTTTCTGCCCACTCATTGCCGCGTTGTACTGTGCGCGAACACGATCTGGGATACCAGCAGCGTTTTGCGCGGTAGCAAACTCGCCTTCTCGCACAACCGAACCAGGATCAAGAATCTTCATAAACGCGAACACTAACGAAACATCGCCAGCCGCAGACGGAACCTTTGTCGCTTCCTCGATCTTTCGATACGCTTGGGAAATCTCAATATACGGTTTCGCTTGGGTAAGAAACTCTTTGCGTGTTGAATCTTCTCCAGAACTAAGGTCTTTCTGATCTTTGTCTTTAGGAACAACCTTTACGGTCTTGAGAGTTCTCGGGTCAATAAACGCAACACTATTTCCTAAGTCTTGCCGAATGTACTCAACTGGCTTTTCGTCAGGCTCTATTTGAAACACGATTTCGTTATCTCTAACCAGAACATCCCCTGGTTTAAGAACTTTTGTTTCTGGTGCAGCAGGAATCGCCGCTACTTGTTGCCCACCCCTAAACCTTGTTTGCCCAGGCGAGAGTGTGTACGCCTCTTCTGGTGGTGGCATAGTCAGTTTTTGCAACACATCTGGGCCAAACGCCGCCACTTGTTCTTGTTGTTCTGTTGTTAGCCCTGCGGCAAGTCTAGCTTGTGCCTGTTGTTGTCGAAGTTGCATTTCCCGCTGCCGCTGCATCTCCTGCATCTTCTGCCCGACCAGAATCTGCTGCAATGTCTGGTCTATCCCGCCCTGGTAAGCCTGCATCCCTACAGGAAGGGCTTGACCAAGAATCTGACCAAGACGGGGTTTCCCTTGTCCTGGTGCGCCTGTAGAACCTTGTAGCAACGCTGCACCTAACCCGAGTAAGCCTTGGGTACGAGCGTTTTGCATCGCCATCTGTTGTTGATCTGGGGAGAGGTAACTTAGTAATCCGTCCATGTTTCTATCCTAAGAGCGATAAGACATCGGGTAAAAGAGTTGTCTGATACATCTGCCGCAGTTGTGCAGGTCGGGTAAGAGATGACACACCTGGGGTTCCTGCTTGCAACTGTAGTAAGGAAAGCAGTCCAGAATAGTCCACGCCTTGTGCTTGACCACCGCCTTGGGGAAGTCCTTGCTGTTGCGGAACGATAGGATTCTGTCCCGCACCTAGTAGACCTCTAGCTTGGTTTGCAAGACGGAGAGCGTCTGTAGCAGAAATGCCAGAAGATGCGGTAGTAAGGTTCCCCGCAAGAGATGGGGCAGATGCTACGCCAAACGCAGGCAACGCAGCTTGAAACGAACCAGGAGCAGCGGTATATGGAGCAGCGCTAGCCGCAGTCTCAACCCCCATTCCAGGCAAAGCCGCTTGTAACGAGTCTGGTGCAGGAGTAAACGAAGGAGCAACTTCCACTCCAGGGTATGCAAGTTCACCAGCAGGAACCGGTGTCGCTGTACTACTAGGAGCCGCCGCACCAGCACCAACTCCAGCGCCAACTCCTGCACCAACACTAGGGGCAAAAACAAACCCAGCAGGCGCAACCGCTCCAGCAGTACCAGCACCGCCTACAGCAGCAGCTGTACTAGCACCAGAACCAATAGTTAATCCTGTTCCTCCTGCCGTTCCAGCCATTGCAGCAGTAGTTCCACCAGCGCCTATAGTTAAACCTGTTCCTGCCGCAGTACCCCCAGCAGCGGCTCCACCAGCAGCAGCACCACCAGCAGCACCGCCAGCGGCACTACCGCCAGCAGCAGCAGGAGCAGCACCAGCAGCAAGGCCAGCAGTACCAGCAACAATAAGGGCAATACCAACCTTGCCAAGGGTCGTTTCGTACCACTTCTTGCCTGGATCGTACCAATGACCTTGTAATTCGCCATCAGGCGCTATAAACGCAGATGGATTGGGCCTTCCAGAAGCAGCGACATTGTAATAACGAACCCCTGCTTCGTTTGTTCCTATTCCTGTGATTGGCCCAAATACAAAACCATCGTTCCCTTTATTAACATCGTAAAAACTAACTTTTTTCGACAGATCGTAAACTAAATTTTCGGGAACTAAGTACCCTCGCGTGTCCGCAAAGCCGCTTTTTTCGTATTGTTTTACAAACTCTTTTCCACCAAATTCCGAAACATTGTCTATAGAAAATGTCTTGGAATACGGAGCAATCTTTTCTTGAAAGCCTGGATCTAAAACAGCAGGCAGATAGTATTGCTTCTCACCAGAAATAAAACCTTTGTTAAGAACTGACTCTGGAACAAAAGCAAAGTCCTGCCCGTATAGGTTCATTCCAAAGGCAAAGTCTGCCTTTGTTCCATCTACTCGGATGTTTGTTCCGGTATACATGGCTTAGAGTAAAAGACCACCTAAAGTACCAGCAGCCGCGCCATATCCAGCACCAGTAGCACCACCAATCATATAACCAATGCCTGCGCCCGTAGCCGCACCACCTAACACATTGCCAACTCGATTAGTTTGAGCTTGCGGTGTGGGAGCATATTGGGAGCTTGCCATCGGGGTTCCGTAAATGCTTGATAGGAAACTCTGCAACTGTTGTGCGGGAGCCTGCTGTGCAAATTGGAACCGCTGCATCTGCTCTTGCAACGGAAGCCCCGCAATCGCCTCTCTAGCCGCACCAAGTTGAGCGAGTTGCTGACTTGGCAGGAACTGTTGCCCGTATATTGCCGGAGCCTGTCCCGCAGCGGTAATCTGCCCGAGGATCGCTTGTTGCTGACGGCCACGTTCTGCACCGTAGTCTTGGAAGGCAATATTCGTAGAGACATCACCGATTGCCCTTGCTGTGGACTCTGTAGCCCGCCCTAAAGCCCTTTCCATAGCACCAGACCCATACCGGCCAGCACCCGAGAAACCGCTTGCAATACCAGGAAGCGTCTGCTCCTCAAACTGCTGCATGATCGGACGGGTAGCCGCTTGGATCATCTGCTGTTGGTAAGGATTCCCAGATAAGAACGCACCACTTGCAGTCGCACCCAAACCTCCTAGTCCGCGCATATAGGACTCTTGCGCCGCTTGTAAGGTAGCAGGAGCCTGTCGTGCAATCTGCTCCTGTGCCGCGAGAGCGTCTAGCGTCTGCTGGCTAGGAGAGACATAAGTTTGCCCTGGGAAGAACTGAGGTTGCGTCTGAAGAAACTGCTGTTCTGCCGCACGAAGCCCTAACTCCAGATAAGGTCTCAGAGTCGGGTCTATAGCGGAAGTGCCGCCACCACCGGCAGAGCGTAACTCAGGAAGTGTTGCAGGGTTTAGAGATGGTGTCGTAGCCATAGGAGTTGTTCCTGTTGTTTTTGCTTGGCCTCCGATTCCTACCGGAATACCACCGAGGAAAGACGGAGGAGTTGTTTGTGCCGCAGGTTGTGTAGGTTGTACAGGTTGTGCCTGCTGAGTAACTGGTTGTGTCACCGCAGGTTGCGTAGTGGGTTGCGCGGTTGGCTGTGCAGGCTGTTGCCCAAGGAAAGAATACTGCGGAAGAACAGGAGCCGCTACCTGTGGCGCAGTTACTTGCGGAATATTTACCGACCGCAACTCTTCTGGGAACTGCTCTACGCTTGTGGGAATTACACCCGTCTGCAAAATGTAGTTGACCCGCTGCTGATCCAAAGCCTGAGACGCTTGCTGCTGTGCTTGACCTTCTGCCTCTCTTTGCGCTACTTGCTGATTTTGCTGCTGGATAAACTGCTCTGGCGTAATCCCAAGTTGCTGCGCGAACTGGTTGGCCGCAAACGCTCTGTTAGCCGCGTTTAACTGTGCTTGCAATGCCTCTTGTTGTGTGTACGCCGTGTCTACAATCGGACGAATCTGGTTTGCGAGTTGTTGCTGTTGCGCCTCTATTCTCTGCTGTTCTGCGGTACGGAACCCAGGTAGTTCCTGTGCGATGCGCTCGTTTATTGCCTGCTGCTGTTGTTGTTGGAAGGTCTGCGGACTGAGCATTGTCTCAAGACCAGCCTGCAACTCTTGTTGGCGAGGCAACAATTCGGTATTGAGGTAGTTCTGTAGATACTCACGGTTTACAGGGTTTAATCCTTGTGACAGATAATTCTGCCGCTGCTCCGCAGTAAACGGACGAGTCGGGTCTTCCAGAACAAAGCTAGGCATTGCACCGCCTAACCGTCTTGTATACGGGTTTGTGGGTAGTTGTAGCGTCTGACCTGGTTGTGCAGATCCTAAGAAGTTGGAAACTTGGTTAGCAACACCGCCAAAGAACTCAGCCCTGTTGCGCTGCGCGTTTATTGGTACTGCGTTTTGCTGAAGGTATTGGTTATAGAGTTGATCGCGGATAGCCTGCTCTTGCTCTGCTGGCAACGTATTAAGAAGACCAACAGTACGATACTGATCCTCTAATGCCTGAACCTGTCTAACATAGTCCTCACGCTGCCGCTGTGTGGAAGAGGCAATCTCCGCAAGTTGCCGCTGAATGTCTATATATTCAGGCGTAGCAAAAAAAGGGTTTAGCGTTTCGTCCATTTATCCCACCAGTATATATGCGTAAGTCTTATTAGCCGTATCGTTAGAGAAGTGACTTATCACCGCTTCTCCCTTGGACTGTGATGACACATAAATGTTGCTGAAAGCATAGGGCGCGATAAACTGAACAGTCACAAAAGCGGTTGGGGTTGCAGGGATCGCAGGAGTCACTCCCGCAGATGCGGCCACCGCAGCAAAATGCTCGAACGACACTCCTATGTCTGACGGTCTCCATGCTAACTGTATGTAGTCATTAGCAGCTAAATCAAAAAACACCATTGTTGCCGCGATTGACTGCGAATCTGTGCCTGTAGACTTTCTTGCCTTGATGCCAAATTTACTATTACTCGCCGCAACATTACTTCCGTTCTTCTTAAACCAGATGTCTACGCTTTGCACATCGTTTGTAGAGTTAACCAATTGGATCGAAAACTGGATTGCGTACTTTCCAGAATTTCGGAAGTTGATTCTGTTGCCATTACTCAGATAGACATTGCTTGCCATATCTGTCGTGTTTAAGCCAAGAATGTTCTCCGTGCCAATCGTGGTCGCAGCTTGATCTGTGTCATCTGAGAACTGCCCATACGGAGCCGCATCATTCTCTGCGTTATCCGAAAACGGAAGGAGGATGATCTTTGTATCCTCTGAGATACGCTCGTCATACAAGGTAGTGGTAGTCACATTCCCTGTATTAAGCGTAATCAGTCCTGTGTTATTGGTCTTGCCATCCAGTACAAGGTTGAGGATCTCCGCGACTGCACGAGGATCGCCACCAAATGGAGGAAGCCTGCGAAACTGCATTAGCGCGTCCCTGCCTGCTGTATCTCAGCCTCTACCCCAATCGCCGTTGTCCAGTTCCCACTTGGCTCTACGCGAATCCTGTGGTACTTGCCCAAAGACCGGAAGCCTGCACGATTCTCCGCGTCTGCCGCGCTTGTAGCGCCAAACGCCACAGCCTGTGCAAGATTCATGCGAGACGCAATCGCCATACTCGCAGAGCCAGCGTCTATGATCGGCTTAATAAGGGTAATCATGGACATACTTGCGTCCGACGATACATCTGCCGTACTAATACTTGCCTGCTTGTTAGCACCGACAAAGTTGATGATCTTCGCACCTCGAACACCTGAGAGCAGCAGTTTCCCACCTAGCCATTGTCTAGAGTCTAGAGAAGTAGGCAAAGCGTCTATAGAGGTCGAGAAGTTGTCTAGTGCCTCCAGACTGGTTCCTGGCGTAAACACATCGGATATACGCGCCACATCTGTAGAGACATAACTCCACCGCTTTGTGGGCGTGTGGTACACCAAAAGCCTATAGCCCTCGTCTGTAGGATAACCCCAGATGACAAGGCTTCGGAACGGATCTACCGCAGTAGACATCTCGGAAATCACCTCTTCCCGAACAGAATCCCAGAAGAAGCGGTTTACCTTCTCCGCACCTATCGGCTCAACCTGCTGTCCATCGCAAGCATAAAAACCATCGTCCGCTAGGAAGTAGGTTATCCCCTTCCATTGCGCCACACTATTAGATTCGTAGCACCCTAGACCGCGAGCAATGTTGTCAAACTGGAATATCAGAGGCGATCCGACATAACTCATCCGCACGATGGAACGCTCTAACAGGACAAGACCAAACTCGCCACCAGTCAGACCTCGAACTTGCCCACCATCAGGAATCCTTTGGAAGTCTGACTGCGTTACCGCGCTAGATGCCCAAGTCGTAGGGTTGTTAATCCCCGACCAGCGAACCTCATCCGCAGCAGAAGTTGTGTTTCCAACAACAACAAAGTCGCGGACTACCGTAATCAGCTTCGCTGTTGGCGCACTAGCGTCTAAGTCTTGGAAGTCACCAGTAGTGGTCAGGTCGTAATACTGGAGTTTGTTCTTGTTGTTGCTTGCGATGAAATAGTCACCGAAACGAACGAACCGCCATTTGTCTGTAGAGGTGTAAGTAGACCCAGAAACATCGTCCAGATTGTTGTTAGACGAGTTAAAAAGCCATAGTTTCGTAGCACTACCAGCAAACAGACGAACCACGCCTGCATTGTCTTTGTCCGCAGATACG
>Ga0315909_10010117_pt1 | contig 10104 bp, 10 predicted proteins | sample LakEriMetagenome_11_FD_203527 | JGI IMG/M metagenome (GOLD analysis project Ga0315909, IMG submission 203527) | Freshwater fungal communities from buoy surface, Lake Erie, Ohio, United States - Buoy 2 MA125 | ecosystem: Environmental > Aquatic > Freshwater > Lake | place: USA: Lake Erie, Ohio...
CTTACATAAATTGGTAATTTCTTATTTTTAATAAAGGGGTGATAAACAAAGTAAGAAGTTTTAAAGCCTAACTTTTCATTTTTTGATAAGGACGATTCAATTGCGATATTTTTAAGAGCTTCACTTTTAAATTTTATAAAATTTACATCACTTTCAAAAAATTTAGTAAAGGGATGATCTGGGGCAATAGCAATAAAAGACGCGCCAAAAATTGTGTCAGGTCGGGTTGTAAAAATTTTTATCTCTTCTTGGTTGTTAGTTAAAAAATTAATCTCGCACCCCACAGATTTTCCAATCCAGTTTTTTTGCATTAATTTCACCTTTTCAGGCCAGCCATTTAAATTTTCAAGAGATTCCAATAGTTGGTCAGAGTATTTTGTAATATTTAAAAACCACTGGCTTAATTTTTTTTTCTCAACTACAGCACCCGACCTCCAGCCCTTACCATCAATCACTTGCTCATTTGCCAGTACCGTTTGATCAGCAGGATCCCAATTGACATAACTTTCTTTTTTATAGACAAGGCCTTTTTTAAAGAAAAAACTGAATAAAATTTGTTGGTGTTTATAATAATTGCTATCGCATGTTGAGATTTCTTTATCCCAATCTATAGAAAGACCTAATCGCTGAAGCTGTTTTTTCATTGAGGATATATTTTTCTTTGTCCAATCCTCAGGATGAAGCTTATTTTGGAAAGCAGCATTTTCAGCTGGTAACCCAAATGCATCCCAGCCCATAGGATGAAGAACATTAAAATTATTTAGCCTCTTATAATTTGCTATAACATCACCTAATGTATAATTTCTAACGTGGCCCATGTGAATATTTCCTGAAGGATAAGGAAACATTTCAAGACAATAAAATTTTTTATTTTTTTTTGAACGTGTCGAGAATAATTTATTTTTATTAAAAAAATTTAGCCAGCGTTCCTCAGTTGCTAAGGGATTGTAATTATCCATTAGGTCAATAAACTATTTTTTTTTCTCTTCTGCAATTCTTAATTTTCTTGCTTCTGATATAATATTTTCTTTTATGCTAGTTGAGAACTTATCGTCCGTTTTTTTTGTAAAACATTTTTGATTTTGATCACAAATTTTTTTGTGAGAGGAAATCTCAACAGAATCTGATCTAAGCTCATTACTTAAAAATTTAACAGTAACTTTAATTTGTTCGTTTGAATTAGAAGCTTCAGAGTACCAGTCATAAATAATAATTCCCCCAGAGTAATCTGCATTAATCAAGGGTAAAAAATCTAAAGTTTTTAAAGTTGCTCTCCATAAAACATTTGATGTTCCAAAACTAACATTACCTTGTCCCTTTGTTTCAATATTTTTACCAATTGATCCAAATATTCCACCTCCCTTATCAGCAGCTTCCCTTATCCTTTTTCTTTGATCTGTATCAACATCCACTCTTTCATTTGATACGGGGTCATTTTTTGCGCAGGACGCTAAAAAAATTAATAAAAATATTAGTATTTTCATATTAGAATATCTAAACATCTAAGTATTTGTTTTTCCTTGTTAAATAAAGCTATTTATGTTGTAAAAATACAACAAAAATTACATTTTTCTTTAAAATTTCTCATAAAGTATCCAAGATTTAATAATTTAATCTATAAATCTCTCAAGCTTAATTTGTTAAATCAAATAAAGCCAATTAACAAATAAATAAAAGGAAAAAACATGAAAAACAAACTATTAACCACTACAGCAATAAGTGCTGCAATGTTAATGAGTGTTGCAAATGTTAATGCTCAAACTACTGTTAAGGGTCAAGTTCACTTAACTTATAAAGCATTATCAAATGAAAACGCTACAGGAGCAAACACTGGAGCTGGATCCTTTAGAGGATTTGGTAAAGAAACTCAGTTAGACATTGCAACTGCTGGAAAACTTAATAATGGAATGAACTACGCTGCAGGATTTGCGTTAGAGTTCGACGGAACAGATGGAACAGCCAGTCAATCAACTACTGGAGTTCACAATGAGAACGTGTTCATTGATTTTATTTCAGGAAACACAACTATCACTATTGGTGCAGACCACATTCAAAACCCAGACTTCACGTACACAAACTTAGTAGGTTTACGTGCTGACCCTGAAAATTTATTTGCTGGTTCTTCTAATGGAGCAACTGGAGCAACTTCTCCAACAGCATCTATTTACCCAGGATCTGGTACTACAAAATATGAATCGTACGGAGCTGGTGTTATTCAAAACTTAGGAATAGCTAGAGCTTCTTACTACTACGTACCAGGTGGAACTGCTACTGACGAAAATGGTGGCGGTACAACTTTCCAAGCTGCTGTTGATGCGGGTGAAAGCTCACACGAGTTTATGATCAGAGGTGATTTTGGAGTTAAAGGATTAGACGCAACTCTATTCTACTCTATTCAAGACACTGAAGGTCAAACTCCCCAAGATACAGTTGGAAGAATGATTGGTGCTAAATATACAATTGGCAATGTTTCAGTTGCAGGTGAAATTAAGAGAAACACTGGAGCATCAAGCACTACTACTGGTAAAGGTCTTGCATTAGGATATGCAGTTGATAAAGATCTTTCGTTAAGTATTGGACAACAAAAAGCTGAGATCGGTGGAGTTGGACAGATTGAAGAAACGATTAAGTTTGTTCAAGTTGGCTATAGCTTAGGACCTGTAACTACTGGTTTAAGTTATGCTAAAGGAACAAACATCGGTGGCGGTACTACAAGTGGTACTGACACTAACGTGTTGTACTTACAACTTTCTACAGCATTTTAATTATTTAGTTGAAATAATTTAAAGTTTTTAAAAACCCGCTTATTTAAAAGTAAGCGGGTTTTTTTATTCGAAATTTTCTATAGCAGATTTAATTCCAACAGCCACTGATCTTGTCATTTTAATTTTTTTAAAATTTGACAATTTAATTCCTCCTAAAGCAATTAAACGTGAGCTCCAATTCAGTGCCATTAAATTAAATTTTGATATCCCTAATATTTTATTTTTACTATATTTATTTGTAATAAATATTGGTGATAAAAATATAGTCGAGCAACTTTGCATATTTTTTTGATAAAATTCTAACTGATTATGTGCTTTTCCTAGAATTTCAATATTATCTTTTTTAAGTTGAATGTTTCGTACATTTGAAATTGTTTTATTAAAACTTGAAATGACAAGTCCATTTAATTTATATTTTATGACTGCTTTATAGTTATCAAGAATATAAAATTTTATTTTATTTTCCTTACAAAAATTTTTAACCCGAAAAAAATTTTCACTAGGTATAAGTTTGTTTTCGTATATTATTCCTTTTATATTTTTAATTTTTTGAATTTTTTTTTCAATTAAAGAATTAAAAGTATCAACAAATATGTAGATTTTTTTAAAATGATTATTTAACGTCATTATTATGGATATTGTAAGTAACTTTCAAAAAATTTCTAATAATATTATTAACAAAAATATTACCATTATAGCTGTTAGCAAAACTTTTAAATTAAACCAAATTATGCCATTAATTCATCTTGGTCATAAACATTTTGGTGAAAACAAGGTGCAAGAAACCTTAGATAAATGGATACCCGATCTACTAAATGAAAAAAATATTCATCTTCATCTGTTAGGAAAATTACAAAGCAATAAAGTTGATGATGCTGTAAAAATGTTTTCTTATATTCATTCATTAGATAATGAAAAGTTAGCTTTAAAATTATCGATTGCAGAAAAAAAAATGAACAGATTTTTAAAGTATTTTATACAAGTCAATATTGCCTCAGAGCCTCAAAAGTCAGGCATCGCGCTCGACCGTGCTGATAATTTTATTAGTTTTTGTCTTAATGAATTAAAATTAAATGTCATTGGATTAATGTGTTTACCACCTATGAGTGTTGATCCTGTACCTTTTTTTAAGCAATTAAAGTTGATAGCCGCAAAAAATAATTTAAAAGACCTTAGTATGGGCATGAGCCAAGATTATTCAATGGCAATTGAATTTGGGGCAACGTATGTCAGAATTGGTTCTGGTATTTTTGGTGAGCGTAATTAATTCTCTATGATTTTTATTTTAGTATTTCTTGAAATATTTTTTACAAGATAAAGTAAATTTTTCTTATTTAGCGCTATGCACCCTTTTGTTGGCTGGAATTTTTTTCTCGCTAGATGAATAAATATAGCACTTCCTTTATTTCTAATAGTTGGTTTCATATTGTAATCAAGCACCATAATAATATCGTAAATTTTATCTTTTCTGTATAATCTTTCATGGTTTAATTTACTTGGTAATGTTATAAACTTATTATAAAATTTACTATTTGCCTGGTCGCACCATCCAAAATTCTTTTCTATTTTATGTAATTTAATTTTTGATCTTATTTTTCTTATTCTATCCTCTCTAAAATAAATTTTTATAACTTTATAAGTTCCTTTAGGAGTAAGATTGTCACCCTCAATTTTTTTTTCCCCAACCCCAGATTTTCCCAATGCACACCTAAATTTAAGATTTTTAAATTTTAAATAGCCAGATTTATTTATAATAATCATAAATTATATATTATATATATTTTAATGAATATTATTGAATTATCTATTTTAGGTTCCAACTCTTTTTTAAATTTACTAAATGAACTTGATTTTAGTAAGATTATAAATTTTAGCCACCATCAGAATAAAGAAAAAATTTTTTCCCCAGTTAAAATACTATTTGCTGAAAATTTAAATATTAAAGAAGTAAAAAAAATTCTATTAGAAGATGAATTGGTAATTCTTCTTTTAAAAAATAAAGACTACTTAAAAAAAAATAACATTAAGTTATTGAGTTTCCAAACGTATTTGGAATTGCCAATTGAATTATTATCTTTTAAAGAAATATTAAATATTTTAGTTACAAAATACAATTTTTTAAAAAAATCAAAAATTATTATTAAAGATTATGAGATTGACAGTAACCAAAGACAAATCTCCAGAAATAATATAAAAATAAAAATTACTGAGAAAGAATTAGAATTAATCTTAACTCTTCACAAAAATAATGGGTTAAGTAAATCCTATTTGCTTAAAAATATTTGGAAGCACAGTTCAGATTTAGAAACCCACGCTTTTGAAACTCATTTACATAGACTTAGAAAAAAAGTTTTTCAAAGTTTTGGTGATGATAATTTTATCACTGAAAAAAAATCTTTATATTTTTTGATTAAGTAAGACGCGCTCCAAACTTTTCTATTATTTTTGTTGCAAGTTTTGAACCTGTTTCAAGACATTTTTTTATATCTGTATTATCAACATATGCTTTCAAAAAGCCCGCAGCAAACAGATCGCCGGCCCCCGTTAGGTCTAAAATTTGATTTGGCTTAAAACTTTCACAATTAATCACATTATTATTTTGAATAGCCAAACTTCCTTTTTCACCTCTTGTAACAATAATTAATTTATTTAATTTCTTAAGTTGATTGATACTATCTGATAAATTATTTTTATTTGTCAATTCATTAATTTCATTCTCGTTCCCTATTAAAATATTTAAATCACTTTTTAGAAGTTGAAGAAAATCTTTTCTATGTCTTCTAACGCAAAAAATGTCTGATAAACTCATAGCAATTTCAATTTTATTTTTTTTTGCTAAATATATAGTATGCCTAAACATTTCTTCGCTTACGCCTTTGTCCCAAAGATAGCCCTCTAAAAAAATAATTTTTAAATCCTTGATATTATTTTCATGAATATTATTTTTTGAAAGTCGAGAAGAAATCCCAAGGTAGGTACACATAGTTCTTTCAGAGTCTGGAGTGACAAAAATAATAGATACGCCTGTTGGTAAATCTTCATATCTTTCAATGTATGCAAAATTTACATTAATCTTTTCAAGGCTTTCTTTATAAATTTTGCCAAATTCATCTGAATTTATTTTTCCAATAAAAGATGAATTTCCATTAAGATAGGCTATTCCTGCCATAGCATTTGCGACAGACCCCCCTGCTTCAATTCTTTCAATTTTAATTATTTTTATCAAATTTTCGTACTCTCTTTTTTCGATGAGTTTCATCGATCCTTTTGTTATTTTATTTTTTAATAAAAAATCATCATTAACTTTTACAAAAATATCAACTATTGCATTGCCAATACCGAGAATTTTTTTAGACATTCTTCTCCTTATATAAACAGATCTTTTTTACTATACATTCTGAACAAAGTGGATTTCTAGACTTGCATGTGTGTCTACCATGCAAAAGAATTAAGTGGTGAGCCTTATTCATATATTTTTTTGGTATGATTTTTAAAAGTTGTCCTTCGACTTGGTCTGGACTTTTACCATTTGTTAAGCCTGTTCTATTGGCTACTCTGAAAACATGAGTATCTACAGCAATGGTTGGCATATTGAAAGCTTCATTAAGAACTACATTAGCAGTTTTTCTACCAACACCGGGAAGATTAATTAAGTCATCAAAATTATTTGGAACTTTACCTTGATGTTTTTCAACTAGAATTTTTGAAAGATTGTAAAGATTTTTAGCTTTCATATTAAAAAGACCAATACTTTTTATCAAATTTCTTATTTTTTTTATTCCTAGATTAGCGAAATGCATTGGCGTGAAGTATTTTTTATAAATATCTTTAGTTACATTATTTACATTTACATCTGTGCATTGAGCAGAAAGAACTACAGAAGTTAAGAGTGTAAAACGGTTTTTATAGTTAAGAGAAGTTCTTGGATTTTTGATTGAAAGATTTAAGAGTTGAATAAGCTTTAAAACTTTAGATTTATTTAATATCATGTAAAAGATTTAAGTAAGAAACTATTTAAGTCCAAACATATCTTGCATATTAAATAAGCCTTTATTTTTTTTTGATATCCATATTGCAGCCTTCAATGCTCCCTCTGCAAATAATTTTCTAGAATGCGCAATATGTTTTAATTCAATATTTTCAATTTTATTTTTATAAAGAACAGTATGTTCGCCTATAGTTTTGCCTTTTCTTTTAACAAAAAAATTAATCTTGTTATTTTGCATGGTTCCTTCTTTATTTAAAAATATTTTTCCCTTTAAATTTTGTAAATTTCTTTTTTTTCCTATTGATACTGCATTAGCTAACATTAGCGCAGTTCCAGATGGATAGTCTATTTTTCCCTTATGATGATTATCAATAATCCCAATCTGGTAATCATTTGAAATCTTGTTTGATAAAATTTTTGTAATATATTCTAGTAAATTAATTCCTAAGCTCATATTACCGGATTTAAATATTGCAGTTTTCTTTGAAAATTTATTTATTAAAAATTCTTGTTCTTTAGTAAAACCTGTTGTTCCGATGACTATTTTTTTTTTTAACTTTGCAGCTAAATATAAAATTTCAATAGAAGATCTTGGTGTTGAAAAATCAATAATGACATCTGTTTTTTTAAAAGCTTCTAAACAATTATTTTGAACTTTTATTCCTTCAATCCTTTGACCAAATTTTAGATCAGTTAAAGAATATAATTTGAACTTTTTATTTTTCAAAGTGCATTTAATAAGTATTTTACCCATCCGCCCAAGTGCTCCAGTAATGGTTATATTAATTCTTTTAGACATAATTATAATTAAATATAAATATCTTCATTAGTTAGGTTATTCTGTTTTTTTTTATAAACTTTTTCAAAAGCTGATTCTAGATTTTTAGTATATATTTTATTATTTTTTACACTTTCAATATTTAAATTATTTTTTAACTGTTTTTTTAGTTCATTATATTTATTACTGTTGTTTGCCAATTCTACAGATAATTTTATATACTCCTCTACATCATTAGTAATTAACTGATTTAATTTTAAATTATTAATTATACTAGCAGAAACTCTACTTTGAAAACTTGTGCCCTGTAAAGTCACAAGTAGTAAATTAGATTTTAGTGCTTCACTACTAGTCGTGTGGCCGTTATAGGGAAATGTGTCGAGAAATAAATTGACATGCTTGAATCGTTTAATATGTTTTTCATAAGTTGTTCTTTTTGAAAATATTATTCTTGTTTCGTTGATGCCTAATTTTTTTGCCTCTTTTATTAAATTTATTTTAGATACTTCATCATTCTCTAATAAGACTAATACAGAATTTTTGACATTTTTTAATATTTTCATCCAGGCATTAAAAATGAAAGGTGTGATTTTGTAACTATTACAAAAATTTGAAAAAATAAATTTTTCCTCCGACAGATCAAATTTATCATCAAAATCTATATTCGAGGTGTCGATTAATTCATATTGAGGCTGATAACAATCTGGTAGATATATTATTTTTTCTAAATAATTTTTTTTAAAATCTTCTGGTATTAAAAATTTATCTGCAACTATATAATCCATAAATTTTTTCCCAATAGTTCCTGGATAGCCTAAGTAATTTATTTGTATTGGTGCAACTCTCTCTTGAAAAATAGACATTCGATGGTGCTCAGTGTAACCCATAAGATCTATACCAATATCTAGATTTAGATCTCTAGCGAATGTGACTATTTCATTTGTTCTATAATTTTTAAGATCAAAAAAATTATCTGAGTATTCCTTAATTATTTTTGTTTCTTTGTCATGTTTGTAAGGATGAAAATAAAAACAATTGATTTCAAACTTTTCTTTATCGTGAAATTTTAAAACATCCTTAAGCAGCCTTGTGACAGCGTGGTTATTAAAATCTGCACTAAAATAACCTAATTTGATTTTTTTATTTTTTAAAAAATTAATTTTAAAATCAGTTTTTTTTTCTTCTAATATATAATTTTCGCAACAAGCCTTTTGAAGATCGCAATTATCTAGAAGGCTAAGTAAATAAAAAGGTTGAATTTCGATTTTATTTTTAATTTTCTTTATAATTTCGTTAATAAATATTTCGTAATCTTCCCAATCATTTATTATGCTCTTACAAAACAAATATGTTCCATCATCACTTTCTTCATAAATATCTTTTATTTTTTTATAATCGTTAATTGCTAAAATAAACTTTTTAAATCTGAGATTAGTATATGCTCTGTTCCTGTAACTAGAGATGTGCGTTGGGTTTAGTTCAATACTTTTATTAAATGATTTTATAGCCTCTTCATTTTTATTTAGTCTATTAAATAAACATCCTAGATTATAGAATGGTAAAAACTCATTACTCAAAGTCGCAATTTGTAAGTTTTTAATAGCCTCATCAAACTTTCCAATCTTAGTGTAGATATTACCAATATTATTATATGCTTGATATGCTTTAGGATTAATCTCTATTGCTTTTTTATAATCTTCGATGGCTTTTTCGAATTCTTCTAGATCTTCAAAAACAGATCCTCTGTTAACGTAAGTAACGTGGACATTGTTATTAAGTTTTATGGAAATATTAAAATTATTTATTGCTTCATCATAATTTTTCATCTTATAGTAAACTTGACCTAAATAATTGTGAGATAAATAATCTTTTTTGATCTTCATTGCATCTGATATAAATTTATGAGCTTCAATAAAATTTTCTAATTTTAAATTAATCAGGCATAACATTTCCATTATATTAGAATTATTAGAATCTAAGCGCAGTATCTTTTTTGCTAGTTCTTTTGCTTCAATAAATTTTCCTGAATTAAAAAGAGATATAACTTCACTAAATTTTCTATCAATATGTTTAGTCATTAAGTTAATTAAATATCAGATAATTTTTAATTATAATAAACTGAAAATTATAAACTATTTTAGTAAAAATTTTTACTTATAAAGTTTGTTTTGATAATTTTAAGCTTAATTTATATTTCCCCAAAATTTTTTAGCTTTATTAATAAAGCTCTTAATTTCAGAGTTATTATTTGAGTCTTCTAAAGTCTTAAATTTTAAAAGTAAGTCTTTTTGTTCTTTACTTAAAGACTCTGGAATTATTACATTGGTTTCAAGGTAAAGATCGCCAAAATCATTTTCTCTTAAAATGGGCATTCCTTTGCCCTTTAACCTAAATTGTTTTCCAGACTGAGTTCCCTCTGGGATTTTAACCTTTGATTTTCCACCATCAATGGTTGGAACTTCAATTTCAGCACCCAATGCGGCATCGGTCATGGAAATGGGTAATTTATAGTATAAATTTTCCTCAGATCTTTGAAAAATTTTATGTTTTTGAACATTAATTAAAACATAAAG
>Ga0315909_10010118_pt1 | contig 10104 bp, 7 predicted proteins | sample LakEriMetagenome_11_FD_203527 | JGI IMG/M metagenome (GOLD analysis project Ga0315909, IMG submission 203527) | Freshwater fungal communities from buoy surface, Lake Erie, Ohio, United States - Buoy 2 MA125 | ecosystem: Environmental > Aquatic > Freshwater > Lake | place: USA: Lake Erie, Ohio...
CAGTTCTTTGCAGACAAGATAAGAATCCTGCTTTTAGTCAGCCTGGAGTTAAAAATATATTTGTAGATTTTTTGAATCAAGAGGAATTATCGAAGGCTTGTAATAATTTTGAAGTGATTCTATACGCTGCCGGAATCAGCGCAAGAGACAGTATTACCGATCCTGAAAAAGCATTCTTAATAAATGGTTCTGTTGTAAACTCCATGATTAATGCTGGACTTCAGAATTCGGTAAATAAATTTATTTATATTTCAACTATCCACGTATACTCTGAAGCTTTAACGGGCCGTATAGATGAAACCACTCCGCTGACCAACACTCACCCATATGCCTTATCTCATGCCCTTGGTGAACAATTTGTTAGAGCTGTCAACAGATATAGATCAATGGAAGCCTGTGTGATTCGTCTGTCAAACTCCTTTGGAGCCCCAGTCCATGTTAGTGCAAAATGTTGGGACTTGGTTGTAAACAACATGTGTCAGCAAGCAATCAAGACTCACATGATTGATATAAAATCAAACGTGAACTTCACGAGAGATTATGCTCCTTTGTCTTATGTTTGTCATGCTATTGAAAAACTAATTCATGAACAGAAATTATCCGATGTATACAATGTGGGAGCTGGTTCAACAAAAACGCTACTTGAGCTCGCTCAAATCATTCAAAAAAGATCGAAAACGATTCTGCGATTAAAACCTAAAATCAATTACAATTTTACGCAAGCTTCGACTGAGAAAGAAACTCTTCAATTTAGATCTGTTGAAAATTTAAACCTAGTTAGATACAATCAAAATGATTTTGAAAATGAGATTGATAATCTCTTAATATTCTGTCGGAATAATTTTTAAGTGACTAAGTTGAATTAAATGTCTACTTACAGGCCATTAGTGTCGGTTATAATTCCCAGCTCAAATCACGGAAAATACATTAAAGAATGTCTGAATTCTGTGCTTTCGCAGACTTATAATTCTTTAGAGGTAATTGTTGTTGACAACTTTTCTACAGATACTACTGATGATGTATTGAAATCTATTCACGATCCCCGCCTGCGAATCTTGAAAATAGATAATGGAGGAGTGATTGGAATTTCAAGGAATAGAGGTATTGAAAATGCCCGTGGTGACTGGTTGGCGTTTCTGGACTCGGATGACTATTGGGAGCCAGATAAATTAACAGCGTGTGTTACACATCTGAGTCATGCAGATTTTATATACCATGATATGAAAATAAGCATACAAACTAATGATCAAAACCAGTTTATTAGAAGTAGAAATCTGGTTTTTCCAATCCTATTGGACCTACTAATGAATGGAAATACAATCGTCACCTCGTCTGTTCTAGCAAAGAAATCAATACTGTTAAGTGTTGGTGGTTTTGATGAAAGTTTAGAAATGGTGGGATTTGAAGATTATAATTTATGGTTGAAGATGGCACTTGTTACCAATAGTTTTAAACATATTCCTAAGATTCTGGGACACTACCGCAAACATGATTTAAACACTTCTAGACACTTAAGGTATGTTGTTCCTTGGGTTGCAATAGATAATTTTTTATTTGTTTTATCGCCAAAACAAAAGAAAAAATTAGAAGGGAAATTGCGATATGTTAAACTTAAATCAGAAATTCTAGATGGGCATCCAATAAATATTGAAGATGATTTACTGGCAATCCTTGCTTCACAGAATTTCGAGTTGATTTGTAAGTCATTGGCTATGTACTTTTTTTATCGCTACCCTAGATTAGGCCGCAATTTAATGAGATTATGGAAATGAATAATTTTAATAATAAATTTTTTGCACAATTGTAGTGTAAAGCGAATTTAGTTTTTGCCTTAAAAACTGCCACTGAATAAGTATGTACCGTACAAGATTCATCCGTGTGACTATGAGCCCAATATGGGACGAGATTAAAACTGAATCTCGCACAATTTTAACTCAGGAGAATAATGAATTTCACACATTAAAGTTATAGTTCAAGTATACTTTCGCAATGGTAAGGCAATCTGGAATTATATAGAATCATGTCCATTTTCGATAAACTGTTGGGTGACCTTGTGTCAGAAAGTTTTAACACCTTACATCCACCACTCAAATTCGTACCCGGTGAGACTAATGTCCCTGTAACGGGAAAGGTGTTTGGCAAAGAAGAAATAAGGAGTGCAATGAAAGCTTCTGCGGAGTTTTGGTTAACTTCTGGCCCATACACATCAGAGTTTGAATCGAAGTTTGCAAAAAAAGTTGGAATGCGTCATTCATTTATGGTTAACTCTGGTTCTTCTGCAAACCTGCTTGCGCTCACATCTTTGACTAGCCCTAGAATGGGTGATAGAAAACTTTCAAGTGGTGATGAAGTTATTACGGTAGCTGCTGGTTTCCCTACAACTGTAACGCCAATTTTGCAAAATAATCTTATTCCTGTTTACATCGACATTGATATGGAAACTTATGTTGCAAATGAGGAACAAATAGAAGCCGCTATTTCTCCAAAAACAAGAGCTATAATGATGGCTCATACTTTAGGAAACCCATTTAATTTAGAATTAGTCGAAAAATTGGCTAAAAAACATGACTTGTGGTTAATTGAAGATTCATGTGACGGTCTTGGAGGAACTTATAAGAATAAAAATTTGGGCTCTTTTGGTGATTTTTCTACATTTAGTTTCTATCCAGCCCACCATATGACTACTGGTGAAGGAGGTGCTGTACTTGTTAAAAAAGCGGCGCATAAAGTAATCGTTGAATCTCTTCGTGATTGGGGAAGAGATTGTTGGTGTGCTCCAGGCTGTGATAATACTTGCTTAAAAAGGTATGAATGGCAATTAGGAGAACTACCTGAAGGTTATGACCATAAATATACATACTCACATCTGGGTTACAACTTGAAATCTGGAGATATTCAGGCTGCTATAGGCCTAGCACAACTAGATAAATTAGATTCATTTATTGAAAAGCGTAAGCAAAACTGGAGTTATTTACATAAGAATCTGAAAAATTTAGAAGAGTTTCTGATATTGCCAAAACCCACAGAACATAGTGATCCATCTTGGTTTGGTTTTGCGATAACAGTTAAGAATAATTCACCGATTTCTAGGAATGATTTGGTAATTAAGTTGAATGAAAGCAAAATAGGAACTAGATTGCTTTTTGGTGGAAATCTTTTGCGACAACCTGCCTTTATAGGTACCCCTAGAAGGGTAGTTGGAAACTTAAAGAACTCTGACATCGTTATGAACCAAACTTTTTGGGTAGGAGTTTGGCCAGGCTTAACCGAACAAATGTTAAACTATGTTGTTGAAACCTTTGAAAATATATATGGTGACTTAAAGTGAAAGTTATAATCATTGCTGGCGGCCTTGGCACTCGTATAGCTGAAGAAACAGAAGATAAACCCAAGCCTATGGTCCTTATAAATGACAAGCCAATTATTTGGCATTTAATGAATATATTTTGTTTGCAAGGATTAAGTGACTTCATAATTTCAACAGGATACAAAAGTGAAGTTATTGAAAATTGGGTACAAAACAACCAAATTTTGGACTCGAATTCTAAAGAAATGAATATTAAAATTATCAATACTGGCTTGAATACACAAACTGGTGGAAGAATCACTGAAGTAATGAAAGCCCTGACGGAGGAGAAAGTAATAGCAACTTATGGGGATGGTTTGGCAAACATTTCAATAAAAAAATTATTGGAGTTTCATGCTTCGCATGGAAAATTAGCTACGGTTACAGCTGTGCGCCCGCCCGCGCGTTTTGGATATATGAAGATCGAAAACAATAAAGTTACACATTTTGGAGAAAAACAGCAATCAGATGAAGGTTGGATAAACGGTGGTTTTTTCGTGTTAAATTCAAAAGTAGTTGATTATGTTGAATCTCTTCATGAACCTTTTGAAACTGGAGCTCTAGTAAAGCTTGCAAATGAATCGAATCTTATGGCTTATCATCATAAAGGATATTGGCAACCAATGGATACTCTCAGAGAGAAAAGGGAATTAGAAAAAGAAGCTTCGCTGGAAACGCCTGCTTGGTTAAATTGATAGTCTAATCTAGTTTATGGCTATGGATGTTTAAAATCGTACATATAGCTAAAATCCATTAACGAATTTTTAGTGTTTTCAATCTGATTCTCGATCGAAATTGAATTTTCACCTAGTGTTTTACTCAGTAAATCCTCATATTCGTAAGAATTAGAAAAGTAATCATCTTGAATACAACTTGGATCAAGTGTTGGAGCAACTACTTTGGAATCACATTTAATTACTTCAACTATTATATTTGCTAAGGCTCGTAGTTCTATCTTAGGACCACCTGAGTCAAAAACAATATTTTGACCCCTATCTGCCATCTCAACCAAAAGTTTGAGCAGTTGTGTAATATCGCTATATCTTCTAGTGACTAAATAATTTGAGTTAATTGTCAAATCCATATTCCTAATACCTTTAGTGACTAAATCCGATATTGCAAAGTTGCCTTCGCTAGGAATCCCACGACCAGACAAATTAAAAATTCGCGAGATAATCAGATTACTGTCGGCCAAATTACATGCATTTATAATGACATCTTCTTGAATTTTTTTTAAATCAGAATACAACATTCCGTATTCTGAGTTTTTTTTATTTTTATATATTGCCCCAGAGCTTGATAAAACCACTGTTTTTGGGCGATATCGTTTTATTAAATCCGCCGAATTGGACATTATTTCTAAATTAATCTCTTTAAATTTACGTGGACCTATTTTTTCTAATTCATTCCTTGACAAAAAAGCGAAATCAAAATAATTATCAATGGAGTCAGAATTATTATAACTTACAAAACTTCTCGCTTTAAATTCCTTATCTCCTACAATAAAGTCCTGGCTCTTTGAACTAATCAAACTTAATTTTACTGCTTTAAATTTAGCTTCAGAAAAAATATTAAGAATCTCTCGGCCGAGCCATCCAGTCGCTCCAGATATCAAAACATTAGTTTTTTTCATGACCTCATTTTATAATAGTTTGCCGTTGTTTAGTGCAATCACTGCTCAGATTTTGAATTTACTTTCAATTTTATACACTTTTATGCTTACCATTTATTTTTAGGCAATGCTTTCGCATTATTCGATAGATTGATTTCAATTAACATTGGGCCATTTATCATTCTATTAAAGTTATTGCTTATTGCTTCTAGTTCAGAAGATGTTGACACCGTAAATGAAGGAATTCCGAAAGCTTTAGCCAAATTTGGAAAATCTGGAGTTGAATATCCCTCTCGTGTTAACACTAACCTATTTTCAAGATTCGTTTCTTGAAATTGCGCAACCATTCCGTGTTGTTTATTATTTATTACAAAAATAATTATCGGAAGGTTATGTTCTTTGATCGTTTGGAGTTCAGGCATTGATAATTGAGCGCATCCATCGCCTGCGATTACAATCCAAATTCCTTTTTTGGCAAAACATGCTCCGATAGCTGAAGGCATCGCGAATCCCATAGCTCCCAGGCCGCCTGATGTAATAAACCTTTGTTTATCTGTAAGTTCAATAGATTGAGCAGCCCACATTTGATGCTGTCCTACATCAACTATAAATCCTTCCGCTTGCTTACATAAATTACTTATCTGTAGCAGTGCATCATTTGGACCCCAAATCAATCCTTCATCTTGCTCTTCTTGTTGAGGGTTATTTTTTCTGTAATCATATATTTCATCGATCCACTGATTCGGTTCCGCACTTTCGCAATACTTTAACCAATCAGAGATAAATTCTTTTAAGTTGACTTGAATATTTTTTTCAGCCCTTACTCTACCGCCTAATTCAAATTTATCTATATCTACTCTATATATAAACTTTTTGTTCTTAAATTTTTCTATATCACTCCCAATTTGCCTTATATCTAATCTGCTTCCTAGGCAAATTAGAAGATCTGAATTTCTTAAGGAATAGTTAGCCTCTTTGTTTCCATAAGATCCGATCATCCCAATTCGGTGTTTGGAACTAGAAGATAAACTATCGACTGCCATGAGTGTATGAACTACTGGTAAATTCAATTTCTCCACTAAATTTCTAAAGTCTTTAGTAACTTCTGCCGTAACTAATCCGCCCCCGGCTAGAATTAATGGACGTTTATGGGACATGATTAATTTAGTGAGGTTTTTAATTTCTTTTTTATAATCCTTACTTTTATTTTTGCGAGAAGTTTTCAATTTTGTTGGTTTATAAAATTCTTGCTGGACGTCGATTGGAATATCAATTAACACTGGGCCAGGTCTGCCACTTAGTGCAATCTGCCATGCATCATTTAGTGTCGCGTTTAAGTCAGTATTTGAATTAATTTGTACTGCAGATTTGGTTATTCCTCTTACAGCATCAACTATATCTAGTTCTTGAAATCCATTTTGCCGCTGAAAGTCAGATTTTTTAATTTCTAATTGATTTACCTGTCCTGTAATGTAAATTGTTGGTACTGAATCAAAAAAAGAAGATGCAATTGCTGTAATTAGGTTTGTTGCTCCTGGACCGCTTGTTCCAAGTGCAACAGATGGAATTTTTGAGACTCTAGTGCAAGTTTCTGCTGCAAAGCCAGCAGCTTGCTCGTGGCGCATACCGATAATCGGTGTAACTCCAAACCTATAAATGGCATCTACAATGAAGGCAATCATTCCTCCAGACAATGTAAACACGGCAGGTGTTGCTTTTTTCGCAATATATTGCGCAATATAATCAGCTTTTGTTATTGATTTGGAATCCACAGTAGTCATTTCATTGAACTTATCGTATGGTTTGAATATTAATTAAATTATGCTTAGTCAATCTGCACAATACCATTTGGGCCTTCGAATTTTAGTGAAATGATTCCATTTAAGTTTTCGTTATTTTCTACATCAACCCACTCTATTGAGTACTCGCCTAAAGATTTATCAATGCTTTCTTTGAACAAAGAGTTTGCTAATCGTTCACTACTTGCTATTTTAATATTTTTCAACTTCGAAATAGCCTTACCATCACTAGAAGGATGATTCGTGACTAGCCACTGTATAAAAAAGGGTAGGTCTTTTTCTTCTGTAATTTCATTTACTCCAATTTGTTTCCATCTTAACTCGGTGCCATCTGGTTTTCTGCGGTTACCTTCAACAGCTTTTCGACCAAACTTATCTTCTATCAAAGAAATATCACTAACGCTAAACACCCAAGTTAACCAGCCTCCACCAGAATCAGCTTTTCTTTTAACGGCTTTCCCAAATGGTGTTGCGTCAGTTGCTGGATGATCAAGCGGGCAAACAATTTCAATATATTGGCCATTGAGCAAAGGAGCGGTGAAGTTCCTAGTTCCAAATTTCGGATGAATCCCGCCATCAATAAAGGCGGTTCCTAATTGAGATCCAATTCGATTGACTACATCAGAGATCTGATCGTGGGAGGCAACATAGGAAACATGGTCAAGACGCATAAGAGTATTTTGCCTTACTCGAGAGGGTGCTAATTACCATTTTCTTAACGTAATTCACACATCAATGCTTCAATAAGTAATAAAGGTGCTGCATTTTGAGCCAAATTTCGTCGAGTTTTTAAGATAGCTTCAATTTTGCCAAGAGTTTTGGCCGAATTAGTCGAAGTAGCCATTAATTTGATTTGCTCAATCAAATCTCGATTGATTAGTGAGTCAGTTGAATTAGATTGCAGTAACAACACATCGCGATATAGCGTTGCAAGATCCAGAAGAGCTCTGTCTAGGTAATCTCTGACCATCCTTGTTGATCTTGATTTTTGTTCTTTTTCTAACTCCTTCACAGCCTTTGATCCACCACTAGCCATTTTGCTACCAGTAGCACCCCAAGCCTCTTTCAATTTTGAAATTTCATCTTCATCTTTTTTCTCAGCATCAGCTATTGCGTCAGCTTTGGCTGCATCTACTAAAAGCTGTGCTGCTTTAAATGCTGAGGCAATATCTTTAATCATTAAAGGCAACTTCAAAATATTTGCACGATTCTGTCTTGCATTAGCATCTGTTGCCAATCTTCTAGCTCGCCCAATATGACCACCTGATGCGCGTGCCACAAACTCTGCAGTTTTTGGATCTACTGCATCTCGCTCAATTAATAAGTTAGTAATTGCTTTAGTAGATGGTGTGCGCAATGACAGGTGTCGACATCTAGACCTAATAGTCGGCAATACATCAGTTAAAGTTGGAGCGCAAAGCAACCAAATAGTTCTTAATCCTGGTTCTTCAATTACTTTAAGTAGTGCATTCGCTGCAGAATCAGTTAAGCGATCAGCATCTTCAATTACAACAACACGATAATTTGCAACAGATGGCGCCCAAGAGGCTCTGGTAATTAACTCTCTGACCTCGTCAATCTTGATGGATAAACCTTGAGTTTTAATCAACTCAACATCTGCGTGCGTACCAAGTATTGTTGAAAGACAGTTATTACATTTACTACATCCGCCCTCTTTACAAACTAGAGCTGCTGCAAATGCAATTGCAGCATTTGACCTGCCGGAGCCAGGTGGGCCAGTAAAAAGCCAGGTGCTTGTCATTACTTGGCTTAAATCATTTGAATTATGAGCTGCTTGGGCAGCATCCTTTAAAATCTCAACAACCTGAGATTGATCAATCAAGGATGAAAAAACACTCACAGTTATTTAAAGTTTCTCTTTAAAGTTTTAATTGCGCCGACTCGCTCAATAATAATTTGATGGATTTGTTCAATAGTAAGGGATGCGTCCACCACCAAGAAACGTTCAGGGTCAAGGTGGGCAAGGTTTAAATATTCTTGCCTAACTCTTTCGTGAAAAGCTAACGGTTCACTCTCTAATCGATCAGTTGAATGCAATCTACCTAAACCAATCTCTGCTGGTAAATCCATAATCATGGTTAATGTCGGAGTTAAAGACTCTGTTGCCCATCTAGAAATTCTTGCTACCTCACTTGGCAGTAATACTCGCCCAGCTCCTTGATATGCAATTGATGAATCAAAGTATCTGTCAGTAATTACTACTTCACCGCGCTGCAGCGCAGGTCTTATCATTGAAAAAACATGGTGAGCTCTATCTGCTGCATACATTAACGCTTCAGCACGAGGAGAAATAACTCCAGTTTTATTATCAAGTAAAATATTTCTTAATTGATTACCAAGTGGTGTTCCTCCTGGTTCGCGGGTTAATAAAACTGTCTCACCAGTTTTTTCTAGCCAATCTTTTAACAACTTTGTTTGTGTTGATTTACCAGAGCCCTCACCGCCCTCAAATGAAATAAATATTCCAGCACTTTCTTGACCTGTAATTGCCCCAAGCTCGCCTCTAAAGGCCGATTTAATATCACTCATCAATGAAACATTTGGCCGATCTCGCATTTGAAAATATGAAAGTACTCCGACTAAAACAGCAATCCATCCAGCAAAAAACATGGTGAATGCTGCGCCGTTATATGTAACAGTTGTGGTTCTAAAGGAGAAGGTATGCACTCCAATTGCTGCAGCAATTAAAGGCGCGATTGCTAATACTAAAACTAATGAAACTCTGATGAGAGATTGTACAAATGCAAATGTTCTGCCCCGTACCTCATCTTCTACCTCAAGCCCTAACATAGTGAATCCTGTAACCCAAGAAATTCCAGACAATAAACCAAGCAAGATAGTTATGAATATTGCTAAAACTAGGTTTAGTACAAGAGACAAAATCACTAAAAGTAACCCTGAGATGGTGAGTGATATTCCAAAAACTCTTCGACGTGAGAATTGAGAAAATATCTTTGGTCCAAATGAGATTCCGAGCGCTAATCCAAAGAAAACTGCAGCAAATAAAATTCCATAAGCAGCTTCACCAGCCTGTAGATCATCAACAAATGTTCTTGCAAGTCCAATCACTGCCCCAGCTGCAAAAAAAGCGCCAAGCATTCCAAAGATTAATCCCCTGATAATTTTTGAACCTTTTATAAAGGAGAAGCCCTCCCATAACGATTTACCAATTGATGATTGGGCTAGATTCTTACTTGGCCCGGATGGAATCTCTTTTAAACGCCAGACTGTATATGCGCAAAAAAGAAAACTGAATGCGTTTATGTAAAGTGCTAGATCTGCAGCCGATGCTGGAGTGGTATTGCCTAATGCCGCATTAACTGCGC
>Ga0315909_10010122_pt1 | contig 10101 bp, 11 predicted proteins | sample LakEriMetagenome_11_FD_203527 | JGI IMG/M metagenome (GOLD analysis project Ga0315909, IMG submission 203527) | Freshwater fungal communities from buoy surface, Lake Erie, Ohio, United States - Buoy 2 MA125 | ecosystem: Environmental > Aquatic > Freshwater > Lake | place: USA: Lake Erie, Ohio...
TTTGGGCTATAACTGATGTCTCAAAAGAACCAGATGCTGAAAGAATTATCTTAAAATATACTGATAATGAAGCACTACACAAATCAGTTTTAGAACAATTTGAAATTAATAGAAAGAAAGCTGCTACAAGTGATTATTGGGCGAATTGGTGCCGTGTTTATATAGATGGTGAGGTTGGTTCATTAGAGGGTGTTATATTTAATAATTGGGGTGTTTGTGATAATATACCAAGTGATGCTGAATTAATTGGTATTGGTATGGACTTTGGTTTTACAAATGACCCAACAGCAGCAATAGCGGTTTGGAAGAGTGATGGTATTTATTATTTGGATGAATTAATTTATATGACGAACTTAACGAATTCATCAATAGACAACTTATTAAATGAGAGTGGTATAAATAAGAGTGTTGAGATATGGGCTGATAGTGCAGACCCGAAAACAATAAAAGAATTGAAGACCAGAGGTTGGAATATAAAGGGAGCTGATAAGGGTAAGGATAGCATTATATGGGGTATAGGTTTGATACAAGAAGTGGAGTTAATGATTACGAGAAGAAGTGGGGGGTTAATTGAAGAGTTACAGAATTATCAGTGGATAAAAGATAGGGATGGTTCGAAGACAAACAAACCAATTGATGCATTTAACCACGCAATAGATGCAACAAGATATTTGTTTATGTCGAAAATAGGTAAAAGGAAGAAAGAAGGGTTACCATTTTTTATAGGTGGTAGATAAAAAATAAATGTTTATTATGAAAGATGAAGCATTTTATAAAGAGTGGGAAGATATTATATTAATTAATATTATGCCACTATATAGTTTTGATGTCCTGCAAGAATATACTGGGATATGTGATAAGCTATCACAATTGATAGAGAATATATTTTCAACACTTAAAAGATTAAAATGTAAGGTGTATAATAATAAAGAAATTGAAACTATATTTATGTTGATAAGAGAAGATATAGCGACACTTAATGATATTTTATGGAAGATGTTTCATACAGCAACTAAACCGGTATATGAAGTTGTTTTAAATATATTTGAGGAGTTAATTTTATTATGTGAAGATTTAACTTATTTTGAAATCTGTGCCAATTTATTAAAGATAAGGGATTTTTGGTTTAATAAATATAAAATCACAATAGTTAATGAAATCGAAGAGTGAGATTATTGAAGAGTTGTGGAGGTCGGCTTTTATTAATGATGCTATAAGAACGATAACAAGTGGTAGCAAATTAGGTGATGATTTGAAATCGGAGTTGTTTTTGATTTTAATGGAAATGCCGACGATTAAGATAAAAAGAGCATGGAAGGAAAACTGGTTACATTATTTAGTTATAAATATATTAAAGAAACAATTCCATTCTGCATCGAGTCCATTCCATAAACAGTTTAGAAATTATTCAAGTGATGTGCAACCAGTGGTGCCAGTTGATGATGAGGTTGAAGATGTTAGTGATGAAATGGTTGCGAGAATTGAAGCAATAGTTGAAACGAAATTGGAATTGGTTGATAGAGAATTATTTAGGATGTATTTTAAAATTGGAAGGTATGACAGATGGTTGGGTGATTTAAAAGATGTAACATGTGAAAAGCCACAATCAAGTTATAGGAAGATGCAAAAGAAATTGCAGTTGAGTGATAACCCGAAATTAACAATATCAAGAACAACAATTGCGCTATCGATACAGAGGTCGGTTATGATTATAAAAAAAGAATTAATGAGATATGATAATGATAATAATTAAGATGTTACAGATATTGATTATAAGCTATGTTTTAAGTGACTTGGGAGACTTTATTGGAAGTTTAATAGGAGAACTTAACCAGGTTAAAAATAAAGCACTACGCGTGAGTTTTTATTTATTACAATATGTTTTAACATGCCCGAAGTGTTTTTCATTTTGGTTTAGTTTAATAATGAGTGGTGATTTATTTATAGCATCAGTTATTGCTATTATAATAAACACAATAAAAGAATTTGAATATAAAAGAAAAAAGGTAACTGAATTATGACAAAGAAGGATAAGGATGAAATAGAAAGATTATCACGATTAAAAGAAGCAAGTGTTGGTGATAAGGATAGCTGTGAGAGATTAATAAATACTTATATTAATGTTGGATATAAGTTTTGTAAGACGTGCGCACCGGCAGTTAGGTCTGCATTTAATTTATTAAGGAATTGGTGGGCGAACCAGAACCAGGGAACATATCAGTTTATTAAAGAAATAGATAAAGACAAAAGATAAAAAAAATATATTTAGAGTATGATATTAATAGAATTAGGGGATAAGGAATATAAGATGCCGGAAGGTTGGAACGAAGTTAATTTAGAGATGTTTGAAAGAATAGTTAAGTTAAGTTCGTTATTGAATTCATATAAGAGTGAAATTGAATTTTCGTTGGATATGTTTTCTATATTAACTGGCGCACCAATGGAAGAATTAAAGAAATTAACGAGAGGTGGATTTGAAACCCTTTCAAGTAAGGTTGAGTGGGTTAATACTGATATTAAACCAAGTGGTAAGAAGTCATTTATTTTAGATGGCGAAGAGTGGATGCCGGTTGATGATTTACAATCACTATCGATGGGTGATTCAATTTCAATGGAGTTAATGATTAAGGATTCGACTGATGAAACGATATTAACGAATTTATTACCAGTGTTGATAAGAAGAGTTAAGAAGATACAAAAGGCAAATGGAAGAGTTAAAAAAGTGCCTGGTGATTTTGAGGCTGATAAATATGAGGAGACAAAGGAATTGTTTAAAAAGAATTTATATGTTGCGGATGTGTTTCAATTAAAGAGTTTTTTTTAAGACATCGGGAAGCAATCTTTTATAATTATTCTGGATACTTTGGTAAAAGAAAAGTTAAGAGTGAAGAAGAAGATGTGAAACCAATGGGTCCCGACACAGCTATTAATTTTGATTATAAAAAATGGCAGTGGCACTTGATGGTTTATAAGTTGGTGAGTGAATTGAATATGAAACCAGAAGAAGTATATAAGATGAATTATTTAGATGCTTTGAATTGGTTAAGTCTTTTCCATGAAAAAGATAAGTATGTTGAGCAGATGCAGAGACAACAAAATTTAAGATAAAGAAATGATAACATTAAAGGGAATTGTTAATAAGTTAGGTGAAATTGTAAGTAGTGATGGTAGATTAAATGATTTTATTGTCTGTGGTTCGAGAAGTGATTTATTGGCTGATGTTAAATGGTATCCATATATGGCTGTTATTTTAGAACCAGCACATGATATATTATATTCGGATGTTAATGGATATAGAACTATTGAGTATAATGTTATTTTAAGATTTGGTGATAAGAATAATAACCAGAAAAATGTTTATAGAGAAAGTGGTTTGAATTCAAATAATGGTTTAGATATTATATCGGATATGTTTGTTATTTTAACTGATGTTGTTAATTGTATATCAGAAGATAGTTTGGATTTATTTAATGAAATAAGTTTAGTTAATGATTTAAGTGCTGAACCATTTTATAATGAGGATTCTGGCGATGTTAATGGATATGAAGTCCAATTAACATTTAGAGTTAAGAACGATAATCCGTGTATAAGTCCAATAACAGCTTTGTAAAAAATAATTAATTGATATGCCAATAAGAAGAAAAGCAGGAGAGAGTAAGGAAGATTTTATGGGGAGATGTATTCCCATTGAAATAGCGAGTGGTAAGGAGAGAGACCAGGCAGTGGCTATTTGTTATGCATATTATGATGAAAAGCAATTGAGTGCATTTAAAAGAGTAAGAAGAAAGAATAAGAATTTAGAATTTAAGAAGACAAGAGCATATGTTGATTCGACCAATGCTGATAGAGTTATGTATAATGATGAAACTGGGGAGATGGTGATAAAGTTTTTAGATGGTTCGATATATACATATACTGGTGTGTCACAAGAACTATTTGATAAAGTTTTATATGGTGAGGCAAGAACAAAGACAGCGGGACCATGGGGTCCAATAGGTAAGTCACCATCAGTGGGTGCTGCTATACATAAATATTTAATTGAAGCAGGTATAGATTTTAGTGAAGGGGGAAATTTTAGATGAGAGGCGTTGATTTAAATAGAAAGGAGTTAGGAGAGTTAAAAGATTTTATAGTTGATGAGATTGAAGCTATCGTGTTCTCAACGCGAAGAAATAGGGAGAAGGTGAAGGGTGGATATTATATTGAAGATGATACTGGTAAATTAAGAGAGAGTATTAAGAGGAATAGAAGTAAGCATTTTATAAAAAGTGATGGTAGAGGTGGTATAATTATTAATTTTAAGGTTATTGATTATTTTAAATATTTAGATGATAAGAGAGAAAGAACAGATTTGAATTGGTATTTAACAGAGGCTATATTTGATAGTGATAATTTTAATAAGAAATTAAAAGAGGTTTATGCGAAGGCTATGAAGAGAATAATTATAGATGAAATTCAATTAATAAATAAAAATTTAAATTAAGAGACCCACGAGCACGCTAAGGCGTCTCGTTCAGCAATTTAAAGAATTAAGAAGTTAAGAAGTTAAGATAATTAAAGTATAGTATATAATATATTATATATATCATAAGTAATGTTACTCACTTTTTGATGATTTTAAACAAATTGGATATGTAATTATATAATATATGTGTTTGATATAATTATTTTGTTTTTAGAAAATCCGTGTTGAAAGATACGGATTTTTTTATGACAGAGACAAAAAGGAGTTAAATATATTTATAAAAAAAGAAATTGTTAAATGGCAATCAGTATAGTTAAACAACCAACACCTTTTCAACCAGCTTATAACCCGATGATTATCTCATTAACATCAAGTAATGTTGCGCAGACATCATTTCAATTTGTATCAGATATATATGTTAGAGGTAATTGGGTTACGAGAATGAAGATACCAGTGAATCCAGATGGATATGGTGTATTTGATATACATAGACACGTGGAAAACAGCGTGTCGTTTGATTTTAATCCGAGTGATAAATATTGGACGATAGCAACAAATTCATTTGCTACATATTCAGTTAATTTCTCAGAAGAGTTTCGTTTTGAGTGGCCGTTTTATGATAACCAATTCACATCTGGTAGTTTATCATTTATAGGAGGCACAACGCCTTTATTTAATGTGGGTGATGAAATATTCGTTACACAAGAAGATAATGCAACAGAGCCAGGCTATTCAGGTTATGCGCAGATTACAAGTATAACAATGTCGGGAACATATTCCCTTTTGGTCACAAATAAACCATTTACAACAGCAACACCAGTTAATCCTGGAACTGTTTCACTTTTTAATTTTGGTTTGAATATATTAACAACAACCCAATCGACAGGTGAATTGGATACATTTAATGGTGTTGTTTCATTTGAAGATTATATTAATTGGGACTGGACTGACTGGGAAGCAAATAATGTGGCTCCATATGGAAAGTTCTTAACAAATGTCCCAGATAATTATAAAGTTGGAACGCAGTCGAGGATGTGGTTAAATGTTTATCAGGCTGATTCAAATGATGTTAAAGATTTAATGATTGAATCGAATAAGGGAACATTTAGATTTACAAATTCATTCGTTGATCCGGGAACATACGACCAGTATTCACTTTTGAAAGCCGGTGTTGGACCATATCAATTATTAACATATACATCATCAATTACAAACCAAGGGACAGCAAGTTTCCCAATTATAGATGATGATACAACTGAATATACTATTTATGTAAAAAATCAAATATTGCAACAGACAATAGCTTCAAAGACATTTAAAATAGACAGAACGTGTTCGAGATATGAACCAATACAATTAGTATTTATGGATAAGATGGGCTCGTTTGTGCCATTTACTTTCACAAGAGTTAGTAGGAATACAACTTCAATAGATAGAAAAACATGGGGGCAGAACTATGGAAGTTTTGCACCAGCAACGAACAATTGGAATTATAATTCTTGGGATAGAGGAACAAGGACATTAGACACGGTTGTTAATGAAAAGTGGGTTGCTAATTCGGATTGGGTTGATAGCGCAACATCTGATTATTTAATGGAATTATTTCAAAGCCCAGAGGTTTATTGGATTAAGGATAATGGGACAACAGTTGCTATTAATATAACAACAACAGGAGTTGAAAGAAAACAAACGATAAATGACCAGATTATTAATTACACAATTGAGTTTGAGACATCGGTAAAAAATAGCTCGCAGAGAGGATGAGAAATATAGTTGAATTATTTATAAATAACCCAGTTAATGCTAAGTTAGATATTGGTGAGTATGATATTGCGTTGCAGTATAGTATAGCTGATATTCGTGATATATCAAAAAGAAATGCTGCTTATTCAAAGACGATAGTCCTACCAGGGACTAAGAATAATAATTATTATTTTGGAAATTTATTTGATGTTAATAGTGATTTCACTATGTTTAACCCGAATATAAAGACAGAGTGTAAGTTATTGGTTAATAGCGAAGTTGTTATAGATGGATTTTTACAATTAAGAAAGATTAATAAAGTAATGACTGCTGATTTTCAGGGTAACGAAATTCAGTATGAAATTGTTGTGTTTAATAATGCTGTTGATTTAATGACTGAATTGGGTGAGAAGACAATAGACCAATTGGATTTAAGAGAGTGGGGACATACATATTCTATTTCAGCAATAACGCAGTCGTGGGACAATACTTATGAGGATGCTTATGTTTATCCAATGTATGGAACTGAAACATCACCAACAACTTATTCAGCAAATTGGTTTTGGCCGTCTATGTTTTATTGGACTTTGTTAGACAGAACTTTATATGAAGCTGGATTTGGATGGACTGGTTCTTTAAAAACAAATCCTGATTTTCAAAAAGAAATTGTTTCATATGTAAGTGATGGTCGTCCAAAGATTGAAGAAGAAGAAAGAAGAAGAAGAGAATTTAGAGCTGGTATAACAAGTTCAATAACATTAACTATGGGGACTTTTAGTGGTGGTTCGGGAACAACTTTACAACAAACATTAGGGCCAACACATACACCTTTTAATGATGATTTTACACCAAATAATTTTGATAATGATAATAATTGGAGCACAACGACTTATGAATGGACGTTAGACAGAAATGGTGCATTTAGTGCTGAGTTTAATTTATCGGGAACATTTTCATTATATAATGGTAGTGGCGCTACGGTTTCGGCTGTATATCCACCAGTATCATTTTTTAGTCCTGACCGAAATATAGGATATTTTATGCAGGCGAGATGTGTTGTTTTAAGAAACGGACAGACAATACCTGTTTTATGGGGAAGTGTTGATAATATAAGTTTGAATTATGAATTGGTTGATAATCAAGTGGTTCAACCTGGAGTCACATTCTCACCAGGACAGACAAGAGATGTTGGTTCATTTAATTTATCAGCAGTGTTGCCAATATTACAGAATACTCCATCAGCACAGCAGGCACTATCAATTGGTGACAGAGTATGGGTTGAAGTAACTGTTAAAAAGAATTCAACAGGAACCGGTGGTGAGTATTGGAACGGCGCCCTACAAGCCCAATTAACATTTGATGATGGGACATTTTTTAAGAATAATGCTATTGCGAGTGAATTAACACAAGGTGATTATATTCAATTGGGTCAGTATTTACCTGATAAGATTAAACAGAAGGATTTAATAACTGATTTAATAAGAAGATATAATTTGTATATTGAGGTCGATCCGAATAATGATAGATTATTGATACTGAACCCAAGACCAGATTTTTATAATAGTGGAACAATAGTTGATTGGACGAGTAAAAAGGATTATAATTCACCAGATAATATACAGATTTTATCAGAGCTGCAATTCAAGAAGATGATATGGACTTATAAGTTGGATGATGCTGATGATTTAAGTAAGGCATATCTTGCGACGACCGGTGATAATTATGGTTGGAGAGAATATGATTTTGATAATGATTTTGTTAAAGGTGAGTCGAAGATGGAGAGTCCATTTTCAGCAACACCTATTATATGGAATGATAATATAGGAGCTCATTTACCAGCGATAAACCCTGATAGCCCGAAAGTTGCTCCAAGAGTTTTATATTGGGGTGGTTTAAGAGATTGTGGTAATAATTTTACTATTAATTATCAAAATATAACAACGGGGTTGCCTGGTTCAACAACATTAACGAGATACCCATATTCAGGACACTTTGACGACCCGGTATTGCCGAACATAGATATTAATTTTGGAACGAATAAGTATTATTTTTATTCGAACTGGGAGTATATCACAAATAATAATATGTTTAATAAATATTGGGCGAATTATATTAAACAGATTGAGGATGGAAGATTAGTTACATCGAAGTTTAATTTAAATGAGTATGATATAAGATTTATTAAAGATAATTTTAACACAAAGATATTTATTTTAGATTCATATTATTATGTTAATAAGATATTGGATTATAAACCAATGGAACCACAGGTAACAACTGTTGAATTAATTAAAATAGTTGATGGTATAGCTTGGGAAGGACAATACTTAAACTCACAACCAGGATTAACTGCTGTTGGGCCAGTTGGACCGAACTTTGGACCATTAGGACCAAATTTAGAACCAGCAGGACCAGTTAAACCAATAAGACCTATAAGAGAGTGGGGATTTGGAAATCTTGTTGGTGGAGGTGGAATTGTATGGGGTAATAATAATAATGGTGGAGGTTCAACAACAGCAACCTCATCAAATGGTGGAGTATCAGTTAAACAGAATAGACAAATGACTTTTGGTGATAATAATTCTATTGCCGGTGATATGTCATTTGTTTTAATGGGTGATACGAATATAATTAGCAATAGAAATTCATCAATTATAAATGGAAGTGGGAATAGTATTGAAGCTGATAATGTTATTTTAATTGGAGTTAATGGTTTGACAGCATCTGATAGCGATAGAGTTTATTTAGGTCCATCGTTTTCAGTTTCAACAATAGATGGAACTATGTTTCAAAATGGCTCAACATTCTCACTGAGTGGAACTGCTGGTTATATACCGAAGTTTATAGGAACAAACACACTTGCGAATTCTGGATGGATTGATTTTAATGATATAACAGCTTATATAACAAGTGCTGGAACATATTCGGTTATTCATTATTATAACCAATCATTATTTCCAAAAGGAAGTTTAAGCTCACCAGGTATAGCCTTTATTGATGATAATGAAAATGGTCTTTATTATAGTGCAAGTAATGTTTATATGGTTGCTACAACTAAGTTTAATGTGATGATAAATGGCGCAACCACATCAACATTTGATAATAAGGCGTTGGATATGTGGAATAAGCCAATCCAAAGACATAGATGGTCTGTTACAACCATAACTGGGACATCATCACTCACGACAGAAACAACAAATTATGTTATTGCTGATGGTGGTGGGACGATGTATCTACCAACAGCTGCTGATGGAAGACCCCTAACGATTAAGAATAGTGGAGCGAGTTTAGTATATGTCCAAGCAACGGCATCACAAACAATAGATGGTTCAACTGCGAGTCTTCCCTTATCACAATGGGAGTCAGTTGATTTAATAGGTGATGGTAATAATTGGTTCATAGTGTAATAAAAAAAATATAAATATAAAAATGAGTTATTTTAAGAACATGCAAACTGGTGGAGTTGAAAGCACACTAAACACATCAACAACAGCATTATTATCAGGTCAGACATTCACAGGGACTGCTGAACAAAACACATATACTGATGTTATGGTTAGTTGTAAGACCGACCAACCTGGTATTTTATACTTTGATATGTCTGTTGATGGGACTAACTTTGAGACATTCCCATCAAGTGGATTTTCAGTGGCTGCAGGTATACACGAATTACATAATGCTGTTAAAGGTAGTAGATATTTTAGAGTTAGATTTACTAATAACTCTGGTTCTAATCAAACTTATTTGAGATTATACACATATTTTGGTCAGTTTAAACAATTGAATGCACCTTTAACGAATACATTATCAAGTGATTCAGATGCTACAACTGTTAGAGCTATATTAGCAGGTCAAACTGATGGTGGTCATTTTCAATATGTTCCTATTGATGG
>Ga0315909_10010124_pt1 | contig 10099 bp, 9 predicted proteins | sample LakEriMetagenome_11_FD_203527 | JGI IMG/M metagenome (GOLD analysis project Ga0315909, IMG submission 203527) | Freshwater fungal communities from buoy surface, Lake Erie, Ohio, United States - Buoy 2 MA125 | ecosystem: Environmental > Aquatic > Freshwater > Lake | place: USA: Lake Erie, Ohio...
TTCAATCGCCTCGACCCTGGCCAACGAGTTCGGCGAGGCAGCCGACTTCCACCTGTCCACGCTGTTCGCACTGGGCTTTCTCTTGTTCGTGATCACCTTCATCGTGCTTGCCATCGCCAAGTTGATGATCATTCGCGCTGAAAAAGCCAAGGGAAGCTGACATGCAAGTTGATCATGGCCTTTACCGCCGCAGAAAGCTTTACAACCAGATCGGTCTGATGCTCTCCATGATCGCCACGGCAATCGGCTTGATGGTGTTGCTGTGGATTCTGGTTGTGCTGTTCAAGAACGGCCTGTCCGGTTTCGATCTGAAAATGTTCACCAACGACACGCCAGCGCCTGGCAGCGAAGGCGGCGGCTTGCGCAACGCCATCGTGGGCAGCCTGATGATGCTCGGGCTCACGGCATTCTTCGCTACACCGGTCGGTGTCCTGGCGGGCGTTTATCTGGCCGAATACGGCGACCAGAGCAAGACTGCCGAGCTCACGCGGTTTGTCACCGATATCATGCTTTCGGCGCCGTCGATCGTACTTGGGTTGTTTGTGTACGCAATCGCCGTTGCAAGCGTGGGTCATTTTTCAGGCTTTGCCGGCAGTCTGGCGTTGTCGCTGATTGCGATTCCCGTGGTGGTCAGAACGACCGAGAACATGCTGCGTCTGGTGCCAGGCAGCCTGAGGGAGGCTGCATTCGCGCTTGGTGCGCCGCGCTGGAAAGTGTCGCTCATGGTGACCTTGCGTGCTGCACGCAATGGTGTGTTGACTGGCTTGCTCCTTGCGCTGGCGCGCATCAGCGGCGAAACCGCGCCTTTGCTGTTCACCGCGCTGAACAACCAGTTCTTCAACACCGACATGTCCAAGCCGATGGCGAATCTGCCGGTCGTCATCTTCCAGTTTGCGATGAGCCCCTACGATAATTGGGTCCGGCTCGCATGGGCTGGAGCCTTGCTGATCACGCTGACGGTCCTGCTGCTCAATATCATTGCGCGGGTGTTGTTCAGGAATAAGACCGCGAACTGACCTTCTCAGGAACTGACACCCATGTCTTCCATTTCTATTCGTGGCGCGATGCAGACCCACACCGATACGCACTCAAACTCCGTTGCATTCGCGGAGGGTAGTGCCATGCAAGTGCGCAACCTCAACTTTTTCTATGGCAAGTTTCAGGGACTGAAAAACGTGTCCCTTGATATTGCGCCTGGCAAGGTCACCGCGTTCATTGGACCGTCTGGATGTGGCAAGTCCACATTACTGCGCACTTTCAACCGCATGTACGACCTCTACCCCGGTCAGCGGGCGGAGGGCGAAATTCTGCTCAACGGACAAAACGTCTTGTCCAAGGAGCAGGACGTGAACCTGTTGCGCGCCCGGGTCGGAATGGTGTTTCAAAAGCCAACCCCCTTCCCGATGACCATCTTCGAGAACATTGCCTTTGGGGTGCGGCTGTACGAAAACCTGGGTCAGCGCGAGTTGGCCGACCGCGTGGAGTGGGCCTTGCGCAAGGCCGCCTTGTGGGACGAAGTCAAGGATAAGCTCCAGCAAAGTGGGTTGTCGCTGTCCGGTGGTCAGCAACAGCGCCTGTGCATCGCTCGAACCGTGGCCGTCAAGCCCGAGGTCGTGCTGCTTGATGAACCGACCAGTGCATTGGATCCGATCTCGACGGCCAAGGTCGAAGAGCTGATTGCCGAACTCAAGCACGACTACACCATTGCGATCGTCACCCACAACATGCAGCAGGCGGCGCGCATTTCCGATTTCACGGCGTACATGTACCTGGGTGAGCTGATCGAGTTCGGCGAGACCAACCGGATCTTCATCAAGCCGGCCAAGAAGGCCACCGAGGACTACATCACCGGCCGTTTCGGCTGATTGCTGGCCGGCCCCTTCCGATCACGAGCTTTTCATGACCGACCATACCTTCAAGCAATTCGACACCGATATCGATGCCATGCGCAGCGCCTTCACCACGATGGGCGGGCTGGTCGAGCGTCAGGTGATTCGCGCCGTCGATGCCGTGCGCCATGGTGATCTGCGGCTGGCGGCCCAGGTCATGGCTGATGAGCGACAGGTCAATCAGTTTCATATCGAATCAGACCTGCGCTGCAATCAGGTGATCGCACGGCGCCAGCCGATTGCGGTCGATCTGCGCGAAATCATCGCTATTCTGCACAGCGTCAACGACCTTGAGCGCATTGGCGACGAGGCCAAGAAAATTGCGCTCAAGGCGCAGATTTTTGCCGACCGAGCCATGCCCATTCCCTTCGAGCCAATCCTCTCGATGGCCGATATTGCGGTCGACATGCTGCGCAGCGCGATCGATGCCTTCATGCGCCAGGACGCGGTGGCGGCTGAGCTGATGACCGAACGTGACCGCGAGGTGGATACCCTGCGTGACGACATGATCAAGGCACTCGTCGCCCGCATGAGTGCTGACGCATCAACCGTTCAGGAATCGCTGGCGCTGGTCTTCGTGGTGCAGTCCATCGAGCGAATCGGCGATCACGCCAAGAACATCGCCGAATATGTGGTCAACGTGGTGTCGGGTGTCGATCCCCGTCATGCACAAGGCCGGTTGGCGACCGAGGTTCGCCCGGTTTGACCGCACGCCGCGCGGTAGCGCGGCCATGTACGGCAGCTTCCCGAGTCTGCGGAAGGGTTCTACAGAGGGGGCCCTGCGAGAGGGCCGTCAGGGCGCCAGTGATTGGCGCTGTGAGGGCCCTGCTCAGCAGCTGGTGGGAGCGCGCCTCGTTACGCTGAAGCATTGAGGCCCTGCACAGCCAGGGCGCACGGAGTCATCAGGATCAGGCGCTGCGTTCGCGCTTGAAAAGGACTCTCGTGAAGCCAGTCGTTGCAGTGCTGCTTGCCCTGGCAGTCGGAGTCGCTCATGCGCAAAGCGTGCTGCTGCATGGCCCCAGCTACCACTCCAATGGCGCAACCAACGCCCGCACCTTTGGTCTGGGCTATGCCTTTGGAAACGGGTGGGGCCTGGGCATCTATCGCAACAGCGAAGGCGGCACCAGTCTGTATGGCAGCTGGACCTGGGCCCTTTTGCCGCACCTCGACATGCATGCTGTGCTGGCCACCGGCTATGCGCGCAGCCCCCTTGTGCCAGGCTTACTGGCAGACCTCAATTGGCCGATCACGGACGTCTGGCGCGTGCATCTCATGGGCGCGCCCACATTCGATGCCAGCAAGGTCGGCTTCATGTTGCATGCGGGCGTGAGCCTGCGACTTTGACCCGGCGCCACGGCAAACCGCCCGCCTGCGGTATGCTCGCGTCTGCTTGCCCCAGCCGGGGTGGTGAAATGGTAGACACAGGGGACTCAAAATCCCCCGGTAGCGATACCGTGAGGGTTCGAATCCCTCTCCCGGCACCATCAGAAGTGCGTCGCTCAGGGTGTGGTCTTGCCCCTGTGCGCGGCTGCACTCAACGACTCGGTAGAGCCCTCACCGGTCGGTGCGCGTCACCCAACCCGCCATCGTGAATATGGCGAGCGCGGCCCCGCCGGCCAGAATCCCGATGACCCCATTCAACAGAAGCTCGTGGAGCGCACCAAGCGCCGACAAGCCGAATGGCAGGCTGTGCAGTGTTTCTCCGATGTGCCCCAGCGCGTGATGCAGGGCCGGCACGCCGTGCACCAGGATGCCTCCGCCGACCAGGAACATCGCGATCGTGCCAGCGACCGACAACCCTCTCATGAGCCACGGGGCGCCCAAGACCATCCAGCGACCCACTGACCGAACGATGCGATCGCTGTGCCCGGTTCCCGGACGCGCGCTCAGATGCAGTCCAACGTCATCCAGTTTGACGATGCCGGCAACCAGTCCGTACACGCCGACTGTCATGAGCAGGGCGACTGTGCTCAGCACGGCGATGCGCATGGGTAGATCAGCAGACCCCAGTGTGCCCATCGCAATCACGATAATCTCGGCAGACAAGATGAAGTCGGTGCGAATGGCACCGGCGATCTTGTCGCGCTCGAAGGTGTTCAGGTCGATGACGGGATCGGCTACGGCCGAGTGGATCCGTTCATGCTCGGCGTGGGCTTGCGACGGGCCCGTCATCCACTTGTGGGCAAGCTTCTCCATGCCCTCGAAACACAGATACAGCCCACCTGCCATCAGCAGTGGGGTCACAGCTGCCGGCCACAACAAGCTGATCACAATGGCAGCCGGCACCAGGATCAGCTTGTTGCGAAATGAGCCCTTGGCAACGGCCCACACCACCCTCAATTCCCGGTCGGCCGCAACCCCGGAAACCTGTTGAGCGTTCAGCGCGAGGTCGTCGCCGAGCACGCCTGCGGTCTTGCCGGCAGCCACTTTGGTCATCGTGGCCACGTCGTCGAGCATCGATGCGATGTCGTCGAGCAGGCTGAACAAGCTTGAAAATGCCATGGGCTGGAGCCACAATCCGTTCAGTTCAGAGCGCTATGATGAAGGAGGCCACAGACAATGTCGAAAGCAACCAGGGGTGCTCCATGCGTGCAGGTTTGATCCGATGGGTACTGAATGCAGTCCTTACGGCATGCGTGCTGACCACGGCACATGCTCAGCCGGCATTTATTGTCGTGGCCTCCACCACCTCTACCGAGCAGTCGGGCCTGTTCAAGCAACTGTTGCCGGCGTTCACGCGCACCAGCGGTATTGAAGTCAGGGTGGTGGCGGTGGGCACCGGACAGGCGCTGGACATCGGGCGCCGCGGCGACGCCGATGTGGTCTTCGTGCATGACCGGGTGGCCGAAGACAGGTTCGTTGCAGAAGGCTTCGCAACCCGCCGCTACGACGTGATGTACAACGACTACGTTCTCGTCGGGCCCAAGTCCGATCCGGCCCGGATCGCGGGCCTGAAGGATGCAACGCAGGCCCTGCAACGGGTTCAGTCGGCCCAGGCACCCTTCGTGTCGCGCGCCGACAAGAGCGGCACCCACGCGGCAGAACTGCGCCTGTGGCGTGAGGCGGGTATCGAGCCCGATCGCCTGCGTGGAGCCTGGTACAAGGAGACCGGATCGGGGATGGGCCCAGCGCTCAATACCGCCGCCGCCATGGGCGCCTACCTGCTGGCAGACCGCGGCACCTGGCTGAGCTTTCGCAACCGGGGTGACCTGCAGGTGCTGCTCGAAGGCGACAAGCGTCTTTTTAACCCCTATGGCGTGATGGCGGTCGACGCGACGCGCCACCCACATGTGAAGCGTGAGGCGGCGCAGCGTTTCATCGACTGGCTGATCTCGCCTGCAGGCCAACAGGCGATTGCAGATTTTCGGATCGGCGGCGAGTCGCTCTTTTTTCCTAACGCGGCGCGCTTGTAGCACGCGCGGCGGCGTTACCCCCCAAGCGGTGCGCGGTGTCTTCTAACGCAGGTTCGGCGGAGACTGACGCAGCGGTTGATTCGGCTGTTCATGTAGCCATTGATGCAACCGTTGACGCAGCCGATGCTGCAGCCGCCTCGGCTCAGACCTGCTGATTTTCTGCGAGGGGTGCAACGGGCTCGACCGGCCCCGATGCACGCACGCGCGTATGCGGCAAGGTGATGCTGAAGGTGCTGCCCAGGCCCGGTCGGCTTTCGATGTCCAGGCGAGCCTGGTGGCGTTGCGCCACGTGCTTCACGATGGCCAGGCCCAGCCCGGTGCCGCCCGTTTCGCGTGATCGACCGCGATCGACCCGATAAAAGCGCTCGGTCAGCCGCGGCAGATGTTCGCGTGCAATGCCGATGCCGGAGTCGCGCACCGCGATCACGCCTTCGCCATTGCGCAGGGTAAAGCTCAGTGTGATCTTGCCGCCGTCTGGGGTGTAGCGCACTGCGTTCGAGAGCAGGTTGCGGATGGCGCTGTCCAGCTCGCTGGGCGCACCCAGCACGGTCGCAGGCGTGGCGACCACCACATCAATGGTGTGCCGCCCGGCCGAGACCACGCGCAGGTCGGCGGCCAGGGTCTGCAGCATGGGGCTGATGTCGAGCGGGACGAGTTCGGCCAGATCGCTGGAATGCTCAAGAGTGGCCAGTGTGAGCAGGTCACTGACCAGCTGTTGCATGGTGCCGGTCTGACGCAGGGCCATCTCGAGATAGCGGCGCCGGTCCTCGGCGGGCACCTCGGCATCAATCAGGGTTTCGATGAAGCCTGCCACCACGGTGAGCGGCGTGCGGATTTCGTGGGAAATATTGGCCACGAAGTCGCGACGCATCTGCTCGACCCGCGTGGATTCGGTGACGTCGCGGCTTACCAGCAGGCGGTAGGCGTCGGCCGTGGGCACCACTTTGAGGGCCACCATGCGGTGCGGGGCACCTGAAGGCGCCAGGGTGATCGGGTGTGTGAAGTCGCCCCGGCGCAGGTAATCGACGAATTCCGGGTTGCGGATGAAATGGTCGATTGGGCGCCGCGTCCCGAAAATGCCATGCAGGGCCTGGGCCGCACGGTTGCTCCACTGCACATGGTCGAAGCGATCGAGTACGACCAGCCCGTCAGGCAGCAGGTCGACCGCCGCATGCAGCCGCTCCATCTCGGCCCCCGTTTCGGTGCGCTCGATGGCTTCCTGGCGCATATATCGCCCGATGCGGTCATAGACCTGGCCCCAGCTGCCAAAGGCGATCGGCAATTCACGTTGCCGGGGCAGGGCCGCCCAGTGATGCAAGCGGCCCAGAAAGATCGCATGGTAGGTGGCCAGCGCTCCCAGCCCGACCACCAGGACCCACGCGGCGGCGCCTCCATTGATCCAGAATCCGGCCGCCCCGGCAGCGGCCAGCAACAGTACGACGAAGATCAAGGTGCGCAGGACGATCATTCAGCAGCCATCCTGCCGTCAAAAAATCATTGTGGCAGGAACCGGTAGCCTCCGCCACGTACCGTCTCGATCAGGCGGTCATGTCCCGAAGGCTGCAACGCCAGACGCAAACGTCGGATATGCACATCGACCGTGCGTTCCTCGATGAACACATGGTCGCCCCACACCCCGTCCAGCAGGCGCGTACGCGACAGGACGCGATCAAGATGTTTCATGAGGTAGTGCAGCAGCCTGAATTCGGTGGGGCCCATGCGCACCTGCGCCCCGTTGGCCAACACCCGGAAGGTGTGCGGCTCCAGACGCAGACCGGCCACTTCGACCGGATCGTCGGTGGCCTCAGGGGCACTGCGCCGCAGCAGGGCGCGCACCCGGGCGATCAGTTCGCGCGGGGAAAACGGCTTGGTGATGTAGTCGTCAGCGCCCGCATCGAAGCCCCCCAGCTTGTCGGCTTCGGCGGCGCGCGCCGTGATCATGATGATCGGCAGGTCGCGGGTGCGCGCGTCGGCACGCAGTCGGCGGGCCAGGTCCACGCCCGACTGATCGGGCAGCATCCAGTCCAGCAGGATCAGATCGGGCAGTGCGGTGTCGATCTGGGCGCGGGCCGAGGCGACGTCGCTTGCATGGTGTGGCTCAAACCCCCCCAGTCGCAGGTTCAGCGAAATGAGTTCGCTGATGGAGGGCTCGTCTTCGACGATCAGGATACGGGCACTCACAGGCAATCTCGCAGCGTTGGACAGTCGGCGCGAAGCGTATGACGACCGTGTGACCGCAGCATGACACGGCCCTCTTCAGCCTGACCGCACCCTCAGCGGCGGGCGCGGCGCCCCTGGAGTGGGCGCTGCGCGTCTGCTTACCTTCGCTTGCGGCTCAGCCCGCCCGGCCGTATTTATCCTCGAATCGGACGATGTCATCCTCACCGAGGTAATCGCCGCACTGCACCTCGATCATGACCAGGGGCATGACGCCGGGGTTTTCCAGGCGATGGCGCCCGCCGATCGGGATATAGGTGGATTCGTTGGCCGCGACCAGAAAAACACGCTCGTCGCAGGTGACCTTGGCGGTACCCGAGACCACGATCCAATGCTCGCTGCGGTGATGGTGCATCTGCAGTGACAGGGTTTGCCCGGACTTCACCTCGATGCGCTTGATCTTGAAGCGCGCGCCTTCCTGCAAGACGGTATAGGTGCCCCAGGGGCGGGCCACCGTACGATGCAGGCGCGCGGCGTCGTGGCCGCGTGACTTCAGACGCGAAACGATTTCCTTGACCTGCTGGCTGGCGTCCTTGCTCGCCACCAGCAGGGCATCGGGCGTATCCACCACCAGCAGGTTGTCCACTCCCACGGCGGCGACCAGCCGGTCTTCGCTTTGGACATGCGTGTTGTGGGCATCGACGAACATGGCCTCGCCCATGTTGGTGTTGCCCTGCGCATCGGGCTCGAACTGTTCGGCCACCGCCTTCCATGAGCCGATGTCACTCCAGCCGAAGGACGAGGGCATGACCACCACCTGCTCGGCCTTTTCCATGACGGCATAGTCGATTGAAACATCGCGGCAGGCACCGAAGCTGGCCGCATCCAGCATCACGCGCTCATCGTTGGCTTCGGTGCGGCTGGCGGCCCAGGCGGTGCGCGCCTGCGCAAGCACATCGGGTGCGTGTGTGGCCAAGGCGCCCAGAATGCTCTGCACTGTGAAGCAGAACATGCCGCTGTTCCAGACGAAATTCCCAGCCGCCAGGAACTGTGCGGCACGGGCGGCATCGGGCTTTTCGACGAAGCGCTTGACGCGTCGTGCCACGCCACCGGCCACCGCATCACCGGTCTCGATATAGCCGAACCCGGTCTCGGGCGCAGTGGGCTGGATGCCAAAGAGCACCAGCGAGCCGTCCTGGGCCTGTCGCGCCGCTGCACGGGCAGCATCCTGGAAGGCGGTTTCATCGGGAATCAGGTGATCGGCAGGCAAGACCAGCAGGGTGGCGTCCGGGCGGATGGATTCGGCCCACAGGGCGGCCATGGCGATGGCGGGCGCGGTATTGCGACCCATCGGTTCGAGCAACTGCGTGCACTGCAGGCCCTGGGTGCCTGGCAGCGTGCTGAATTCCTCGCGCGTCTTGAACTGGTATTCGCGGTTGGTCACCACACCGACGCGCTGCAGGTCCGCCAAGGGCAGGCAGCGCGAGAGGGTGCGCTGCAGCAGGCTGAGCGAGCCGCCCAGCTTCATGAAGGGCTTGGGGAACGCCTCACGGGAGACTGGCCACAGACGGGTACCCGAACCACCGGAGAGGACGATCGGAATCAGCATGGAACGCAGACCTCGTACGTAAAAGAGTGACGGAATTGTAGGCGCGCTGCGCGGACCCCGTGCGAACATCGTCACGGTTAAGGGCTGAAAGACAGGGCATTCCTACGTGAGCGCAAAGATTCTGGTGACAGGCGGTGCGGGCTACATCGGCTCGCACACCGTGGTGGAGTTGCTTCAATCGGGTTTCGAGGTCGTGGTCCTCGACAGCCTGGTCAATTCCAGTGCCGAGGCGCTGGTGCGGGTGGCTGCCATTACAGGGCGCGAAGCGCCGCTGGTGGTGGGCGATTTGCGCGACACCGCGCTGCTGCAGCGCCTGCTGAGCGAACACCGCTTCGACGCGGTCATTCATTTTGCCGGCCTCAAAGCGGTGGGCGAATCGGTGGCGCAGCCCCTGAATTATTACGATGCCAACGTGGCCGGCACGGTGAACCTGCTGCGCTGTCTGGATGCGGCTGGCGTGCGCAGGCTGGTATTCAGCTCATCGGCCACGGTGTACGGCGATCCCCAGACCGTACCCATTCGGGAAGACGCTGCCACCGGGCCGACCAACCCGTATGGCCGCACCAAGTGGATGATCGAATTCATCCTGCAGGATCTGGCTGCAGCCGATGCCCGCTGGTCGATCGGCAATCTGCGCTATTTCAATCCGGTGGGTGCGCATCCGAGCGGGCGCATCGGCGAAGACCCGCAGGGCATCCCCAACAATCTGATGCCCTTCATTGCGCAGGTGGCAGTGGGGCGGCGCGACAAGCTCAGTGTGTTTGGCGGCGACTGGCCAACCCTCGACGGGACCGGCGTGCGCGACTACATCCATGTGGTCGACCTGGCGCAGGGGCATCTGGCCGCCTTGCGGCGTGTATTCGATCATCCGGGTGCATGGACCGTGAATCTGGGCACCGGCACCGGCTATTCGGTGCTGCAGATGGTCAAAGCCTTTGAGCAGGCCAGCGGACGACCGGTGCCGTATGCGATTGTCGATCGGCGCCCGGGCGACATCGCCACCTGCTATGCCGACCCGGCGCAGGCGCAGG
>Ga0315909_10010127_pt1 | contig 10095 bp, 9 predicted proteins | sample LakEriMetagenome_11_FD_203527 | JGI IMG/M metagenome (GOLD analysis project Ga0315909, IMG submission 203527) | Freshwater fungal communities from buoy surface, Lake Erie, Ohio, United States - Buoy 2 MA125 | ecosystem: Environmental > Aquatic > Freshwater > Lake | place: USA: Lake Erie, Ohio...
CTCGCTCATTTTATTACTTAGTAACAATTAATAGAGAAGACTTACCTGAAAACGACTATGACTTTATTTTGGTTGCATATGATGATGAAAACGGGGAGTCGATATTTAGTAAGTACATTGACAATGGTCAACTAAAGAATTTTCTAACACATGGACATCAAATTCACTATGAAGAAATGTTTTATATTGAAAAAGAACCATCAAGAGTGGTATTTTGGGCCCATTCACCTGAAAGAGGTTGGGCCGAAAGAAAAGAAATAAAATTAAAATAAAAAAATATGAACCAATTTAATATTGACAATATAAACATACCATTTGTGTATAATAGACCAGATGAATTTATTCCGGGAAAAACATCAATTTATTATTCGGGACCATATTGGAATGAGAACGAAATGAAAGCAGCAATTGAAACTTTGTTAAATGGAAAATGGATTACTGCAGGAGAAAAGACTTTTAAATTTGAAAGACAATTTTCTAAAAAATTTAAAGTTAAACATTCTTTAATGGTTAATTCAGGTTCTTCCGCCAATTTAGTTTTAATGAATGGATTAAAGATAAGATTTGGTTGGGAAGATGATGATGAAATTATTGTTTCACCTGTTGGTTTTGCCACAACAATATCTGTTATATACCAAAATAGATTAAAACCTGTTTTTGTTGATATTGAATGGGATACTCTAAATTTTAATGTTGATGAAATTGAAAGTAAAATTACGAATAAAACAAGAGGAATATTCGTATCACCTGTTTTAGGCAATCCACCTGATTTTGATAAATTAATTGAAATCGCCGAAAAATACAATTTAAAATTAATTGGTGATAATTGTGATAGTTTAGGTTCCAAATGGGATGAAAAATATTTAAACGAGTATTATGTCGCGTTTTCAAATTCATTTTATCCCGCTCACCACATTTCAACCGGTGAAGGTGGTATGGTATGTACAAACGATGATGAATTAATAAAAATAATGAGAAGTTTAGCTTGGTGGGGTAGAGATTGTTATTGTGTTGGTTCCGCTAATTTATTAAGTTGTGGTACTTGTGGAAGAAGATTTGATAAATGGTTAGATTCGTATCACGGTGATATCGACCATAAATATGTTTTTTCAAATATGGGTTATAATTTAAAACCATTAGACTTACAAGGAGCAATTGGTATTGAACAATTAAATAAATTTGATGAAATTGAAACAAATAGAAAGGTTTCCAAAAAAACATTGGAAAAAATTTTCATAGATAATATAGAAGGTATTTCCGCGGTTAAAACTTTAGAAAAATCAGATGTTTCTTGGTTTGGAACACCTTTTATTTGTGAAAATTATGAATTAAAATCAAAACTTGTTGAGTTTTTGGAAGAAAATAAAATACAAACGCGAAATTATTTTGCTGGTAATATTTTAATACATCCTGGTTATAAATTTTTAGACGATTACACAAAATATCCTGAAGCAAATAAAGTATTAGATAAAGTGTTTTTTATTGGTGCATCTCCTCATTATAATCAAGAGATATTTAACTATATTGAAAGTGTTGTAAAAAAATTTAAATGAAATACATAAACTTTAATACGAAAAAATTTCCATTTAGAAAAATCGTACAAGAAATTTTAAATCAAGAAAATTTAGAGAAAATTCACGAAATTCAAAACTATGAATTATTTGTAAGAGGTACTGACCAATCAACAGACTGGCATAAAATGTATTATTCGCAATTAGAAAAGTTTTTACCTACTTATGTTGAATTTGTTCATGAAGTAATAAAACCATTATTTGGTGAAGATATTGTGTATCAGAAAATACCAACATTTAGAACACAGTTAGTTAATAATTTAGGTGTTTTTGAATTTCATAAAGACAAAACATATAAACATAATATAGAAGAATTAAATTTTTTCTTACCATTTACCGACGCGTATTTGTCAAACACCATTTGGGTTGAGTCAGAGGAAGATAAAGGTGATTATGCTCCGATGAATACCTTATATGGTCAAGTTGTCATGTGGAATGGTTGTAATTTAACTCATGGTAATAAACAAAACAATACATTAAACACGAGAGTTAGTTGTGACTTTAGGGTCATTCCTTTATCAAAATATAAAGAAGAGATAAATGAAGGAACGATTTATACAAAAATGAAATTTATAATTGGAGATTATTACGACGTTACAAAATGAAAGTTTTAGTTATTGGAGATGGTCTTTTAGGTTCTGAAATTGTAAAACAAACAAATTGGGATTACATTTCAAGGAAAAAAAATGGTATTGAGTTTACTATTTTAGAATCATATCAACATAAATTATATGGTTACGATGTTGTTTTAAATTGTGTTGCGTTTACTGACACATATAGTCAAGATAAGGAGAGTAATCGAAATGTTAATTATGTTGCGGTTACCAAGTTAAGCGATTTTTGTTCACAACAAAATAAAAAATTAATCCACATATCAACAGATTATGTCTATTCTAATTCGGTTAGTAATGCGAGTGAAGATGATTTACCATTGATATCCGAAAATTGGTACACTTATTATAAGTTATTAACGGATGAATATATACAATTAAAAAACGATAATTTTTTAATTTGTAGATGTTCTTTTAAACCAAATCCTTTTCCATATGAAAAAGCTTGGGTAGACCACGTAGGTAATTTTGATTATGTAAACAAAATCGCTTATCTTATAATCAAATTGATTGATAAAGATGCCTCGGGTATATTTAATGTTGGTACAGATTTGAAATCAATATATGAATTATCAAAATTAACTAATGAAAATATTATACCTATCTTAAAACCAATTGGTGTGCCATCAAACGTGAGTATGAATATTAATAAACTAAATAATTATTTTAAAAAATAACTATCATGATAAAAAATAATATTTTATAAATATAAACATCTTATCAATAAATAACACAAATGCAAACTAACGGTAAATTTATAATACAAGTAACAGGGCCAATTCTTACATACAGATTGGAAATATTAAGAAAAGTGTGTCCCATATATAAACATTTTTTAATAGTATTGACAAATAAATTTTCATATGATGAATTCTATAAAGATTTTCACGATTTTTTTGAATTTGTCATAATGGATGAATACAGGTCCGATAAGCCGATAAGTTTAATACATGAACAATTTCCTGAATTTAAAACAGAAGAGGAGTTTATTGAGAAAATAAATACTTTTTATGGAAATCAAACTGGAAAATTTTATCCTTTTGATATTCATAGATTTATTTTTCCTTATCTAATTGAAAAAAATATTTTAAATTTCGCAATTGTCGATAGTGACTTTATCATGGTGGATGATTTTGATTTATTGAATAAATTTTTCGATGGTGTACCAGTTGGTACGGTGTACGGACCTTGGCATGGAGAAGACCCAACTAAAGAAGAAAAGATGAAAATATGGGAAAGTATCCAATCTAATTTCCCCCAAATAAAATTGGATTCACCATTTTTAAGAACCTGTGATGGGTGGATGAGAGGGTTTCATTTTAGAAATTTAAAAGAAATGGAGTTATTGTATAATTTATGGAATTTAGGTCTTGATGCTGCATATACTAATAATATGTATGGACGTGGTAAGTTAATTTTTGAAACAGAATGGGTTATTTCACACATTATGCAATTCTTTGAACATCAATTAAAATACAATTTTGTTGATGCGTTTAGACTTGTTCATGTTAAGGAAAAAAATAGGGAAATTGGGAGACACTACTCGAGAGTTGAAGATACCATATATAGTGGTCCAAAACATTATTGGGATTACCATAATTTTGATTGGTCGGATTTGTCAACAATATCCGCGTTTATTAAAAACAATAAAGAACAATTAAGAAATTTTTACTCGGGTACTTTCAAAGAGATTGAAATAACCGATAATTTTGTTTATACCAAACTTTAAATAAAAATGATTTACAATTAAACTAAAAAAACATATATTAAATAAAAAAAAATATAAAAATGGAAAACAATTTATTTAGTAAAGTAAAAAACTTTTTTGGTGTTTCAAAAATTGAAGAAACATCAACCATAACAAATGAGGAGCCGATAATTACAAAATCCAAAGCAACGACACCACAACAATTATTAGAATCCCTTGACTATTCACACTCGTGGTGTACCTCATTATGTCATATTTTAGAAATTCATGAAACATCCAAAAAATATGATGGTGGCATTGGTTTGGAACTTGGTTCTTTCAAAGGACAGGCAACTTTGGCCATGTCTCTTGCGGGACTAAGAATGGTTAGTTATGACATAGATGATACTTGTGAGCTTGAGAGAATGAATTTATTGAAGGGTAGAGAAGTTGATTGGATTAAGGCGAGAAGTGATAATTCGTTAAATGAAAGTAGGATGTTTGATGTAATATTTCATGATGCGGACCACGGGGATACGATTATACCAGAATTAATAAGGTTATTCAACGAAAGGTTGAACACGAATGGGGTTTTAATGGTGCATGATAGTCACCAATTAACTTTAACCAAACTATTTTCAGGAATTAGTGAACACTCGTACTACGTTACTCCCGATGAAATTGGGAGAGAGTTACTAACAATAACTAAACTATGAAACAACCCAAACCCTCAACAAATTAATTAAGATTAGGAAAATCTAACTTTTTTGTTATTTTTTTATCATAAATATCAATTTACAATTAAACTAAAAAAACGTATATTAAATATAAAAATGGAAAACAATTTATTTAGTAAAGTAAAAAACTTTTTTGGTGTTTCAAAAATTGAAGAAACATCAACCATAACAAATAACGAACCACTAATCACATTAAACCACACACATGAGGATTTTATTACTCTTCTAAAACCTTTTGATATTGGTCATAATAAAAAAAGATTGGGACCTAATGAAGATGGTGGGTATGTTTTATCGGAATTTCTGTATGATAATTGTTCTGCACTTTTTACGTATGGTGTAGGTCATGACACGAGATTTGAAGAAGAATTTGTTAGGGTATATAATAAACCCACATATTTATTTGACCATACTTTAGGTTGGCCTAATGAATTTGAAAGAAACGGAATGAAATTTATACCCGAAGGATTAGGTAATAGTGAAAATTGTAAAGATGTTTTCGAACACATGGAAAAATTTAATGTTACCGAACCAATTTTTCTTAAAGTAGATATTGAGGGAGCGGAATGGCAATATTTCAGAGAAATTGATGTGAAAAAAATGAAAGATTTGATTATGGGGTTTGTTGTTGAGATTCATTGGTTAGATAGTCAAACTAACAGAGAATATTTGGCGGAAATATTCAATAGAATAGGTCCGTATTTTGTTTTAAATCATACACACGCCAATTCATGGGGTTATAATTTTGAATATAATGGAATGACAATACCTTCAGTTTTAGAATTATCGTTTGTAAACAAAAAATACATAAATAAAATGGAAATTGATAATTCTAATTATCCTATTGATGGTTTAGATTATAGTAACAATCCAAACATACCAGATGTTAAATTAGATTTTTTAAAACACGTATAGATGATAGCGTTAAATGTTTTTGGTCCTGCTTTAAAGTATCGTTTAGATTTATTGAAATACTCATCTTACGATGTTAGACAATATGTACACATTTTAACTGATAAGATATCATATGAAAAATTTTATCAAGAATTTCATAGTGATTATAATTTTGTCTTTGTTGAAGATTATATGTCAAATTATGAATTAAGTATGAAATACGAAATAATACCGAACGTCTTTAATGACGAAGAGGACCATTTTGAAAATTCGCAATCATTTTATGAGAAAAATAATACATGGTTTTCTTTCGATATTCATAGATTTATTTTTCCTTATTTTATATCGAAAGGAATAAAAAAATTCGTAATAATTGATAGTGATTTGATTTTAACTAATAATTTAGACACAATAATTGAATTTTTTAATACTCAATCTGAAAAAATTTTTTATTCACCTATGTTGGGTCATCTGTTCGATTTAGAATCAAAAGAAAATTTTTGGAATGATTTAGAAATTGAATGGTTAAAAAATGAAATTAAGTTTCCGACTGACATACCTAATTTTGATGGGTGGATTAGAGGGTTTAATTTTGAAACAATAGAAGATGCTGATTTGTTTTTTAATTTATGGAACAAATCATATTTAACTCTTTTAGATAAAAAAAATCATAGTATATCCAAAAATGGTGAGGGTCCATTAATATGGTCAAATGAATGGGTTTTTGCTACTTGTGTTTATATTTTTTGTAATCATTTTTCATATAATTATGAAAACGAAATATCAATGAATCCCGGTACTGTTTATTTACCTAATAATAAAACTAAATATTTTGGGATTCATTGCCCAAGACCTGAAGATAATTTATTCCATAAATTATCCAAATACGTTGATAAAAATGGTGTTGAAAGATATCCGAGTAGAGGTGCGTGGTATGATTATTCTTTTGACTATGATTGTAAAAAAACGATATCATCTTTTATACAAAAAAATAAAAATGAATTAGAAAAATATTACAAAAATTATGTATATAATTCATTTAAAATCGATATAACAGACACCCATGTACTAACTAAATTAAACACACAATAGAACATTTGTCTTTACAATTATTAATAATAAATTTTTTTTATAAAAAACATCAATGGACCTAAATATTAAAAGATTATTTGATTCATTACCAAAAGAACTTTTTGATTTAAAAATAATACATCACGGAGCAACAGTTAACACTATATTTTGTGCGGGTTATTTTGAAAATAAAATAATAAATTTAAGTAATGAAATTACCCTATTACAAGTTAATGATTCATATGGGTCGTCAAATAGTAAAATTAACAAAATAAAATTTTCAAATCCGAATCAAATAATTGACATTGTTGTTCCGGTATATGAAAAATGGTTATCTAAACCAAGAGGAATATTAAAATATGTTAAAGATAATTATAGTTCATTACCTAATTATATTTTATACACCGATGCAACAGATGTTGCCATTTTAAATGATATAGAAAATCCGAAAGAAATCTTAGACTTTTATAAATGCGATATATTATTTAATTGTGAACCAAATTATATGCATACGGGTTTTGGTGAACCTTCTCATTCATATTACAATCCGTTATACGAAAAAGAACAACACGTTTATGAATTATTAAATAAAGAAAAATATGGGGTAAACCATACTAGGTCATTAAATGCGGGTGTTTTTTTAGGGAAAAAAGATTACGTTCTTGAATTTTTAGAGGAATCGATAAAATATATGGAAGATGATTTTAATAAAGGATTTCCATATGGATGTTTGGATGACCAGTGTATGTTTAGATGGGCACAAAACAAGTATTTTGATAAAATTTCAGTTGATGTTTACAACAAATGGTTTCTATTCGCGTATCCAAAATGCTTAGAGGTAAATGAAGACGATTGGGAACATTTTACATTTTTTAAAAGAAAAAATGAGCACTTATATATAAAATAAAAAAATAAAAATGAAAAAAATTTTAAAAAAGATTTTTGGTGTTAAACAAAAACCCATAATCACTTTAACAACAATACCAACAAGATTAGTTAGTGATTATGGATATCATATGAAGTACTGCTTAGAATCGTTATTAAATCAAAAGTATGACGATTATGAAGTTCATCTTAATATACCTTTCATTTATAAAAAAACAAATGAGGAGTATATCATTCCTGATTGGTTAAAAGAAATGGAGTTAGAACACAACAAGTTAAAAATTTTTAGGACAGATGATTATGGTTCAATAACAAAAATAATACCAACGATATTGAGAATTGATGACCCAAAAACTTTAATTATTGTTGTTGATGATGATTTGGTTTATAAAGATGAACTTATAAGTGAACACATAAAAAATTCAAACAAGTATCCAAATAATCCAGTGGGTTATGACGGAATGAGGTCAAGAGACGAAAATGGGACATTTTCTTCATTTTATAAGAATATGAGGGATTATTATTATTCGGCAAATCATAGAGATTGTAGGGTGGATATTATTCAACACTATAAAAGTGTAGTATATAAAAGAGGATTTTTTGGTGATGATTTTATTGATTTTGTGAAAGAATATGAAAATTGGAGCGATGATTTAGTTATATCAGCATATTTCTCATTAAAAAAAATAGATAGATTCGTAACATTTTATGAAAAAGATAAAAATTGTAAGGATTACGAGGAATGGGGAAATCATGTAGGAATATCATTTCCAATTGTTAGACACACCGAACACAGAAGTGATGAAGGTTGTAATGTTGAAAGGGCAAATTCAAATACAACTAATGAAGATAAATTATATAAAATAATAGATGTTGGTTACGTAAAATAAAAAAATATGATTAATAAAGAGATTTTTACCAGTATATACAATAATTATGGTTTTGGTTCAACAGAAAGCAGAAGTGGGCCGGGTTCAACGTTAGATGAAACAAAATCAATTAGAGAAAAATTAGTTGAATTAATTAATGAGAAAAATATAAAATCAGTTATTGACATACCTTGTGGTGATTGGAATTGGATGAAAGAAATTTCGGAAAATTTTGACTTTTATATAGGTGGTGATATTGTTGATGAATGTGTAACCTCAAACAATGAAAAGTATGGTAGTGACAAAATCAAATTTTTGAATATTGATTTACTCACCGATGAGATACCAGAGGGTGATTTGTTAATTGTAAGGGACGTTATTGGTCATTATCCAATTGAAGATGGTGATTTAATTCTAAAAAATATTTTAAAATCAAAATGTAAGTATTTGTTAACAACAACTACCTATAACATACTCAATAAAAAATCAATATATAAAAATAAAACAATAGATGTAGGTAGACACTACATGGTAAATTTAATGGAAAACCCATTTAATTTTCCAAAACCAATTTCATTTATTGAAGAAATACCACGGATTGATGGTTACGATAATGGGGAAAGAAAAGTTTTAGGTTTGTGGGAAATTAAAGACATAAAAAAACATATTGATAATTTCGATAAAAGAGAAGACGTATCAATTGATGATTTAAAATTAGAAATAAACACATTAAAAACGGAGTTGAGTAAATTAATGTCAACTCATAATAAAGTTGACGTTAAACATAATAAGAATTTAACGATTGTTACCGGACTGTGGAATATTGGGAGACCAGGTAGGGATTTTTCTCATTATATAGAACATTTTAAAAATTTTTTAGATATACCCCAAAATTTGTTTATTTATATACCTGCGGAATATGAATATTTAGTGTGGGAAAAAAGAAGCAAAGAAAACACATATGTTAAAATATATGAATTAGAAGATATTAAAAATTTATATAGTCCATTTTGGGATAAAACTCATGAAATAAGAAATAATTCAAATTGGTTAAATCAAGCCGGATGGTTATCTGGTTCACCACAAGCGGTGTTGGAATATTACAATCCAATTGTACAGTCCAAAATGTTTATGTTAAACGACGTAACTATATGGAATCCATTTAATACTGAATATTTCTTTTGGTTAGATGCTGGTATTACAAACACAGTACCACATAGTCATTTTGTTGAAAACAATGTATTAGATAAATTAACCGAAATTGGTAATCCGTTTTTGTTTTTAAGTTACCCATATGAAGCTAACACTGAAATCCATGGGTTCACATTTAGTGAAATGAATAAAATCGCCAGAACCAAAGTTGAATATGTGTGTAGGGGTGGGTTATTTGGTGGACATAAACAACAAATAAATGAAGCAAACGCAACATACTATTCACTACTATCAAATACATTGAATACGGGTTATATGGGTACTGAAGAAAGTATTTTTACATTAATGTCTTATTTAGAACCCCACATTTATAAAAGATTCGAATTAGACGGTAACGGATTGATTGTAAAATTTACTCAAGCAATAATCGATAATAAGATTGAGTTTGTCGAATCAAAAGTCACATCTATTCCTCAAAATTTCATAAAATACACCGATAGGGACGTTGAAAAAGTTAAAACAAATTTATACATTTTAACATTTAATTTTCCTGAACAAGTTTTACATACAATAGAATCAATGAAAAAAACACCAGAGTGGTTAACTAAACCTCATTTG
>Ga0315909_10010128_pt1 | contig 10095 bp, 8 predicted proteins | sample LakEriMetagenome_11_FD_203527 | JGI IMG/M metagenome (GOLD analysis project Ga0315909, IMG submission 203527) | Freshwater fungal communities from buoy surface, Lake Erie, Ohio, United States - Buoy 2 MA125 | ecosystem: Environmental > Aquatic > Freshwater > Lake | place: USA: Lake Erie, Ohio...
CCTCTTGCCCAGCTTCTGTAATGCCTTCCGCAGTACCGCCGAGTCCAAAGCCCACTGCGCCACGACGAAGCAACTCAGCGCCACGGCGTACAACAGGAGCACCAGCAGGAATGGGGCGAGGAGCGCCCACACCACCAAAGATTCGGCCAGCGAGTAGGAACTCAGGGAGCGTTTCAAGTGCAGCATAGGGGACTGATCCAGCCAGTGCCTTCAGACGCGCATCAACATCCTCAGCGTTTGCACCTTGCTCACGCAACTCGCCGTAGATATCCGCTGCGCCAGTTGCTACGTTTTGCGCGTACGAGGTGGCAACGGCACCAGCCAAGCCCGCAGCTTCACGCAACAATTTATTCTCAGCAGCGTTGAGTGTCTCGCCCGCAGCCTTCTTCTTTGCCGCAGCAATCACGGACTCTTTGAACGCTTGCTTGCCCAGTAGGCCAGCCATTGCAGCGCCAGCACCAGCAGCAGGACCGCCCGCAGCGGTACCAGCCAAGAAACCCAGACCCGCCGTCACAATCGACTCGATCATGTTCGGCCCTTGCTGGGCGAAGTTGGCTACGAACCACTCGACGGCACCCCGACCAGATTCGATGTCCGTGAACTGGCGCTCGAAGGGGCTGGTCTTGCGCAGGTCTTCCTCTTGCGCGGCGACGATGCGCCCGCCCAGTTGCTCTGCACCAGCTAGTTGCAACCCACGCCCCGCAAGTGCCTGCATGGCGTCAACACCGCGCCCGAACGACTTCGAGGCCAGCCGACCAAGGCTGGGGTTGCGGATCGACTGAAGATACTGCTGGTATGCCTGCTCGTCCAGTGGCACCCAGTCACCGCCCACGGGAGGCTGCGTACCGGGACCGCGTAGGTAAGCCTCGGACTGGAGCGCCGAAGCAGCGTCATCGGCGGCAAACGTGATGCCGTTGACAAAAAACTCCTTGCTCGACGGACTGAACAAGATCGCAGGGGGACGCCGCATCTCGGGCATCGTGAACTGACTCTGCTTGACCAGAGCCTCACCCATGACAGCCATGTCAGCAGCCGAAGGAGCAAGACCTCCTGCACCAATGCTGGAGGTAGGGCTGTACGGGACGTAAGGGTTTGGCTCCTCACCCACACTCATGCGTCCGAGCATGGGATTGGCAAAGGAGAGTCCTGCTGTTGCCATGTATTACCTCACGGGTAGAGACGAAGTTGCGGCTTGCCCACCATAAGATGGTAACCCAGCGATAGGATATGCCGCGTTCGACTGAATCTTCACGCCGTCAGCATCAATGGTGCGACCCGTCGGGTTGAAGAAGAATGGCGCAGCACCCGGAGCGCGGATGACGACACCGCCGTCGCCTCCCAATGGTCGGATATCCCAGCCATAGTTAGCCTTCGCCCACTCCAGAGCCTGCGCGTTGCTACCCTTGACTCGCTCAACTGCGATTTCGCGGATCATCTGTGCCAATTGGGTAGCCTGCGTCTTCTGCATATCCAACTGTGCTTTGAAGCGTTCCTTGTTGTACTCAGCACCCGCCGCAGCTTGCTGCTGTCGGTAAGTCTGGTCAAAAGCCAAGCGGGCGCTGTTGGAAATCTCGTCGGCGGTCACACCTTCTCGGGTCTTGCGACCGTTAACAATGATGTCGAACTTGTTGTCAGTACGCATCTGGATACCGATAGGCACGCCAGCGTATTGTGACCACACCGCAGACAGGCGACGCGGGTCGTTGGCAAGCGCAAACTCTTGCAGCCCCTGCATCCCTTGGAGATACGTCTGCCCTTCTTGGACCTTCTGCTGCACCGTGAGCATCCCAGCGTCGAGTTGGTCGATCGTGCCACGAAGCCGCATCGCTGCATCAATACCCTGCGCCGTACCACTGCGCATATAGATTTGCGCAAGCTGCGCCGTCTCATTACGCTGCCGAGTAAGAAGTGCGAGTTGTTGCTGCGCGACTTGATTCAGTCGCTGCTGCTCGAAGGGAATGGACTCGGGGTTGGCGAGGTATCTACGTGAAAGAACGTCCGGAACTTCGACTCGGAACGGTCCAGAGGTCGGAGCCGCCCCGGCAGCAGGAGCAGCGGCGGCAGCAGCAACAGGAGCAGCGGCAGCAGCAGGAGCAGCGGCAGCAGCAGCAGGAGCAGCAGGAGCAGCAGGAGCAGCGGCAGCAGCAGGAGCAGCGGCAGCAGCAGGAGCAGCGGCAGGGGGGATCGTCAATCCCGGAGCAGCAGCGGCAGCAGGAGCGGCAGCAGTGGTCGTACTAAGTCGTTGTCCACTCAGCCCCGCTTGGATACCGGTTTGCAGGATCGCGGGAGAGTACGGCTGCTTACCATTCTCGAACTGAATAATGGCGGTGACCAGCTTCTCCATGACCCTCGGGTCTTCAACATTGAGCGTCTCCGTAGGCTTTACACCAAGTGCGTCGGCGACAAACTTGATGTAGTTGTCGTTGCCCGGTCTGTCCCAGCGGTTAATAATGCTTCGAGGCGTAGTGAAACCCTGCCGAGCATAGGAGCGCAGGTTAAGTGTAATCGCACGGATACCGGCTTCAGGCGTAGCAAACCGCACAAAGCCCGCTGTCTCGTTCGCCTTCTGGTCAATCTCTGGCAACTGACCGTCCCACGTGAACTGGGCGTTTGGGCGAATATTGCCGGGGTTGTTGTTTACCAGCCCTCGCAGGGGCTTGCCCTTGTTGTCGAGTTGCCAACTCGCAATACCCTGTCCTTCGGCCCGCTGGACATTAGCGTCACGTTCAGCCGCAGCTTGCTGCGCAGCGAGTGCTTCTCCCCGCTGACGCCCTTCCTCTACACGCTCGCCACCACGACGCGCAGTCTCCAGAAGTTGCTGTTCTCGCGCCAGAAGTTGTCTCTGGTTCTCGATCATTCGCGCCGGAGCATTACCAGCAATCAGTCGATCTAGTCCAGCCTGCACATCCTTGACGCGCATCTCGCGCATCCGAACTACTTCGGACACGTTCTGAGTCAACCTCGCAGCCGTAGCGTTAGAAACAACTGGCGCACGCGATGCAGCCACGGCCCCCAACTGGTACTGATTCACAGCAGGAGGGGCTACATAAGAAGTGGCGGGAGCGGCGGGGGCGGCGGGGGCAGCAGCGGCAGCAGGAGCGGCAGCGGCAGCAGCGGCGGGAGCAGCAGGCTCATCGGGGGGTAGAATGATAGGCAGTGTCCCAAGCTCCCCCCATTGATTCCGTGGGATATTTATCGGGTTTAGCTGCGTACTAATATCAGGGACGGTGACAGGTTGAAACGACGCAACCTGCGTACGAGCCATCTGCGCCCGAAGGTCAGCCAGACGATTCTGCTCCTCGATGTTTAGCTGGTTCTGTCGGGCTACGCGCTCGGATTCTTCGGCTTCCCGCCAGCTACGCCCAACGACCCCTGCGCCACTCAGTAGTTGTCCGAAATTCATAGCCTCTCCTTAGCCTTGGTAGGGCGATCTGTAGTAGGGATACCCACCATACATAGATCGTGTGCCTCCGGTGAACGAGCCGAACAACTCTCCAATATCCGCCTGCGCTCGTCGAGCGCGATCGGAAGCATAGCCGTAAGCAGACCGCAGGTTGGAGTACTCGCCCATACTAGAGGGGAACGACGAGGGCATGGCGCTCAGGCCAGCTTGCATTGTCTGTAGACGCCCAGCCTGACCAGTGGCATACCCTTGATCGTACGCAGTGCCCGTATCCCGGGCTGTCGCAAGATCAAACCGACGTTCTTCGGACTCCCGTCGCTCCCCGGTCAGCCCACGCAATCCAGCAGCTTTTGCCTTCGCCCCAGCCACCTGAGTGCGACGAGCGCGTTGCAAGCCAAAATACTCTGGGTCGAAGTACTTGGACTCACCAATGAGGTTCTGCGCTTGTTCGATTCGCTGGTTGAATAGCTCTCGGTTGGTTTGCTGCAATGTCCGCAGTTCATCGGTCTGCGCTCTAAGGAGGGTGCGCTCCTCATCAGATAGCCCATCGCCAGCAATTGCGGACCCCGCCAACATGCCAGCAGCGCGGAGAGTAAAGTCAGCCCAGTTCCTCGGATTGGTAAGGCTCTCTCGGACCGCCCCGCTAAAAGTTGTTGGTGCAACAGCAGGAGCGGCAGCGGCAGCGGCAGCAGCAGGAGCGGCAGCAGCAGGAGCACCGGCAACAGGCGCAGCAGGAGCACCGACAACAGACGCAGCAGGAGCAGCAGCGGCGGCATCTGCCGCTGCAATCGCTTCGTCACCAACTGTCGGCAACCCACTAACATCCAATCCTGAGCGGACGGCAGTGAGGTCAGTCCCCGGTACGGATGCTGCACTTATCGGGGGCGAACCATATCCCGCAGCCGGAACAAGTTGACCGCCCACGGCGTCGTAGACAGGCGGAAGCGGAGGTGGAGCGGTAGCTGGCGAAACCAGAGTAAGCCCAGCAGGACTAGCATCGTAGACAGGCGGGAGTCCTGCCGGAGCCGCAGGGGCAGCGGGCGTGTAGCTGTATCCAGAAACACCACCGCCAATGGCCCCCATTAGCGCACCACGTCCAGCATCTCCGCCAGTAGCGCGAGCGTTAATGGCCCCTAGACCTGCACCGACAAGAGCGGAACCCGCAGTCGAACCGATCGCAGCAGAGAGTCCGATCGACGATGCAATCGCGGGGGCGACAAACGGGATGGCAATTGATGCCACGATACCTACAACAGTTTTTACAGCACCGCTCATTCCAATCTCCTTATAGAACCATCCGGACGTACATGCACGACTTGTCGAACCCGAAGCGATTCAGGTAAATCTTGGCAAGGCGCTCATGCGCATAGGCATTCAGAAACTCAACGCTGTTAGCTCGAAGCCATTCAAGGATGATGTGCCAGTACGCCTTCTTAAAGCGCATCAACCCACGCCCTGCCAGTGCCAGAATATCGGCGCACTTGTGTCCATTTGCGGTACTGAATTGAAGACCCATCACACATGCAGGTTCGCCGTCCTCGAACCCTACGAAGATGGCAACCAGTCCGGCTACTGCCAAGACGTAAATATCCTTGGCGTCAAGCTCATCTTTGGCGATATCGTTACCCTTGCACGCGACATCGAAGTGCGGCTCCAACACGGGCCACAACTCAGTGACTCGCTCTGGTGTCAACATCTCGATGGTCATTGTGCTCATTTGTACTTCTCGACGAGGCTGTCAAAGAACTCCTTGCCCTTCATCTTTACGACATTGGCAGGGATGACATATTCTCCCTCATGTGCGTTGATCAGTACAGAGCCATCTCGTTTTTTCGACATCGGTACCTCTCCGCCCTTCGCCATCGAGGGCATTGCGCCACTGGCAACTTGAGAGGAGGTGACTTCAGGGCCACCGGCCATTGCAGGCGCACCCCCCTGCATCATGTTCTGTCCGCCCATATCGGCCTGAATAGCTCGGGCGGCAAGAAGCAGCACAAAGACCAGCCCTTGGTCATACTGCGCAGGCAAGTCTTGCTCGGTAACAATACCCTGCTGGATGGCAAACCGCCGCACGTAGGGGTACATCTCCGGGTTCTGGGCGGCGACCGTAGCTAACTGGACAATCATGTTCAGTTCTTGCTGAGTCAACTCGCCCGACTGCATTACTTGCATGATGGCGCCGCGAATCTGCGCAAGCTGCTGCGGATGCTGCGTAGCAAACTGATTGATCTGCATCTCCAGCATCTGCGGTGCCATCGCACCGCCCTGCCCAACAGAGTTAGGGTTTACCCCAACCTGCGCTCCCGACATATCTGGCATTCCGCCGGGGCCGATCATGCCACCGGCTTGGTACGAGGGAGCAAAGGTAGCGCCAGAGCGCATACCGCCCGACAATCCAGCGGTGGGGTTTGGACGTTCTACGGGGGCCCCACCGGAACCAACACTCAGGATGCTCGCAAGCGCCGGGTTGATCTCCGGAGAAGCAGTGTCGTACGGGTTTTGCATAATCATCCTTTCAACTGATTGATCAGTACGTTGACTGTTGTTTGGAGTCGGGCGACATCATTCGCAAGTTGTTGGACATCGGATACGAGTTTTCCGTAGTCATCGAGGCTAGGTACTGTCGCGCCGCTGATTGTAAATCCGGCCCCCTGCGCTGTCACCTGTTGCATCGTTTGCGGGGGTGGATTGTTGACAGTAACCTGCCCGCTCAAGATGGCGCGTACCGAACCATCGCTCCCCCGCGCTCCGATTAGAAGCTCAAGGTTCTCCTTTATCGCGTTCAGAGTGTTGAACTGCCAGTCAGTCAACCCCGCCTGCGGGATGCTGGGTATCGCGGTAAACCGAGGGCCACGGACTGCCATCAGACCCCCCGCAGCCCAGTGGGCGTTTCAGCCAGATGAATGGCTCGAACACGGATGTTACCCTCAACACCGACCTCAAAGGTATCGGTGCGATAACCACTGGGGAGTCGGAATACCCCCGAATCATTGGTCGTGGTCGTAAGGATCAACTCTTTATCCACCCACAGCTTGAACGTCAACTGCGCGGGCAAGTCCCAGTTCTCGGTCAACGCCTCCCACTGCGTGACCTCAGCGTCCCAGTCCTCCGATGTGATGGCGTAGTCCGCGACAACTCGCGCCGCGCCGAGATTGATCATATCCTTGGTGATGATGACCTTGGACTTCCACTCCTGCGTGACCGACGGCTGAGTCAAGTCATCCCACTGATAGATATCGCCATTCGTGCCGCTGACGTAATACACGATGCCAGCAACCGCGTCATACCACGAAGCGGAGAAGGTGTAGCTTGCGTTGACAAAGAAGCCGCCGACCTTCGAGTCCTGCTCAAAAATAAACGCGCCGGTCGAGTGCGAAGCGAAGTAGTTGTCGCCGTAGTACTCAGCCACAACCGTCGAGGGGTCGATCGCAGTCTGCCACGTGTCGTTGTTATACAGCAGCTTGGTGATGATAGTTGGGCCACTGGTAGGCGAGTAGACCGCCAGCCCATCATGCGTAGAGTACACAATCCCGTAGCCCATCGTAACGAGGCTGTTCTTATTGAGGCAGGGGAAGTTCGCGTCGATCCGGGCCGTCGCCATACCGTTTGCTGGGTCTGACCCAGAGACGATATACGGGTACCCATCGGTCACCACCAATGTCGAGCCGCTGATCGTGGCAATCCCCACAATGTTGTGTTCCAGCGTAACTGCGTACTTCGCAGGCCATGCGTGTGGTAGCCCCGGCTCAGAAAAATACAACGTGTTGCCTACAAACCCGCACAGGATGTTGTTCTGAATCGCGGTCAATCCTTGCAAGTCTTCGGGCGGCGCATCGTAATCGTCTGAGGTTAGGATATCAAAGAAGTCCCGAGAATCGAAGTCATCAGTAAAGGTGTACACCCCGCCATCGCCCCAGTACCGCGCCGTGGTCGTGGGTGGGTTCTCCGACACATCGTGATACAGCGTACCTGCGGCCACAATAGTGCTGGCAACATTAGAGGCGGCTTGCGCGTACTCGAAGGTGTAGTCATCAATGATGTCTGTAACGATACCCCCCGTGATGTTAAACGACGCCACGGAGCAACCGCTGATCTTGAACCGATCGTCGATGCCAAGATTATGCGGGTACAACAATGCCACTCGGGAGACATTAGCCGTGCGCTGAACGGACGCCAATCCGGTCGGGAACCAGAGCGTCTTGAGTAGGAAATACTCGGTGCCCGAGGTAGAGGAGAGCGTGCGGTAGAGGCGTACCCCCCGGACAAAGTTGCTTCCAGAAGGCTTGACTGTCGGTAGATTAGATACCGTAACGATGATGCCTTCTTTGATATACAGGTTGTCAGACGGAATAGAAGCGATTGATTCTTCCTCCCACGGGGTGTACCACGTAAAGACGTAGGACCGCGCCTGCGGCAGACCGCCCAAGTCAACACGTCCATCGGACGAACTTGTCGTAGCAACTCGCGGACCGGGGCTGAAGTAGGTGAAAGTTGTGCTGTTGACAACGGTGCATTCGACGTTTGTCGCGTTGAAGTTGCGAATATCCCAGCGGACATCGCCACTGGTCGTAGCAGAAGTAGAAACCACCACGTCGAAGGTGTTGGTGGCTGCGTTCGTAACTACATACGTACCGTCGGTAGCCGAACCCGAAGTGAAGTCAAGCACAACCGAGGCACCATTCACCAGCCCGTGGTTGTTGATAGTGACAGTGACGGTCGTACTACCGGCTTGGTTGTAAGTTCCGGTGCGATAGGTAAACCGCGAGACGGAAATTGAGTTCCCAGTTCGCAGGCCGTGAGCAGTAGAAGTGACGATCGTTGCAGTATTGCTGGCGTCTCGTGCAAAGCTCGACGTGGTAAGGGTCGTGAAGGTGGCCGCAGAGGTGGTCAGCTTAGAACTGTCGGGCGGAGCGGGCAACCCAAGATCGTAGTATCCGATGGGATACGGTACAGCACCAGTTGTTGCCAGTTCATAGTTGCTGACCTTGGGCGCACCATCGCCAGAGTAGTAGAACCGCTGCTCCTCAATATCGGTCTTGGAGGCAACAGCAATGTCCACGTCGGTGAGCCATGACAGCCACTTCTTATCCCCGGTGTCCGGGTCGCGTAGCGCAAATAGCGTCTTGATCACTCCGGTGCGGGCCGTATTGGCGACAACGACGGGCTGCGGGTACGGGATGAGATCACCAGAGTACAACTTGCAGTTGGTCGCAACCTGCCCCGCCGTGTTGGGTAGTAACTCCGGCGATAGCTTCGGCGCAGTGCCGAGGAATCCAACGATCTTCACGCCTGCCATAGGTAGTCCTTACGCCATGTGCTTGGCTTCTTCAACGCCCACAACCCGGCGCACCCAACCTTTTGGCTGACGTTGCTCTGAGAGGCGACCGTACTCATGATAAGAAAAGCGCCCTTTCATCCTTGCGGCGTTTGTCCAGCCCGGGGAGCACTTTACCCCCGCCTTTGTTCCAGAGCAAGAAGGCGTCCGCCGCACCTTCCCAATCGCCTCGGTTGGCTTTCATGCGGATCGTGCTGCGCTGGAGGTTGCCTAGCCCGAAATTAAAGGAAATACTGACCAGAGCGTCAAAGCGGCCTTGACGGCCAACACTGCCGGGCACAAGTCGTAAAACACCACGTTCAAAACTTGCGACATCCGCGTCGAATAGATCGTTGATTTCCTGCTTGGACCAGACACGGTTGTCCTCCGGTTTCAATGGGTACTCCCTGCGGATCATGGGAATGTCGGCCTGGGTCTTCCCTTCTGGCCGCATCATCGGCAGGCGAATCTGTTCTTGGTACAGCACATGGCCGTAGCCAATCGTCCAGATATGCGCCGGACACAGGTACGGGCGGTTTCTAAACCCCTCGTACTTGTGCATCAGGTCAGCGCCGACTTTGCTGAGCTTCACTTCTTGTTCCAGTTTCTAGAACCAAACCAAAATCCAATGATGCCGCCAAGCATCGCCATTTCGTCAGGGCTGAAGATGATGTCAGAGTACTTCAGAACATCGTCCATGCTCTTAATCATCCCCGGATTTGCGTACAGGTAGTAGCACAGGAACAGGTTGATCAGCACAAGCTCGATCACAAAGATGTAGGTCACGGTCGGGCGCACGGTGCCGACATAACTGGCAACCCACTGGCTGGCTCTGTCCAACACCTTCTCGTCATGCTTGAGCGCGGCTTCCGTCATCTGCGCCTCGGTCTGCATCATGACCTGATCGGTACGAATCTCCTCGATGCGCTGCTGCGCGGCGTAACCTTGTGCAGCCAGAGCCAACTCGCGCTCGTTCTGCATCCTTGCCAGTGCAAGCTCATGCTTCTGATCGGCTTTGTTCTGGAAGTATTCGAGCAGCTTGGGCAGGCCGCTGATGAGTAGGCCACCGAGGGTAGAGATAAGGGACAACATACTATTTTCCTTGTACGGTTGCTTCCATGATGAACCAGATGGTTGCGCCGACAACGACGAGCACAACCAACGCGCCAATCAGGAGAATGAACAACTCATCCAACTCCTGCTGCCGCTTCTTAGCGGCCTCCTTCTTCCTACGCGCAGCGTGTGCCGCGTCCGCCTCAATCCTCTGCGCTCTGGCTGCAATACGCATCCAAACGTCCATTTTGTTGGACTGAAAGAACAGCATCTTGATCTGTTCCTCAAACTGTCTAGCTTGCTCAATAGCCATCTCAAGCTCAAG
>Ga0315909_10010132_pt1 | contig 10094 bp, 7 predicted proteins | sample LakEriMetagenome_11_FD_203527 | JGI IMG/M metagenome (GOLD analysis project Ga0315909, IMG submission 203527) | Freshwater fungal communities from buoy surface, Lake Erie, Ohio, United States - Buoy 2 MA125 | ecosystem: Environmental > Aquatic > Freshwater > Lake | place: USA: Lake Erie, Ohio...
CGATTCTGCCCTCCGTGGCGATGATCACGCCCCCGTCGTAGATCGCCCGGCCCGCTTCGTTTCCCAGCATGTTGGCGTAGACGTAGGTGGCTCCGAAGGCCCGCGAGCCCTCCAGCACGAACCGCCTGCGGACCTCGTCCTTTCCGAACGCGAAGTGACTGGCGGAGGGATTGAGGATCAGGTCCACACCGCGGGCCGCCAGGTCCGCGCCGGGCCGGTCGGCCGCCCAGGCGTCCTCGCAGATCTCGAAGCCGATGCGGACGCCGCCGCAGTCGAACCGCAGATCACCGATCGGCACGTCCCGTCCGTCGACATGCAGCTTCGCCCGCCGGCCCCGGGGCCAGGGGCGGAACCACCTTGGCTCGTAGTGGATGCCCTCCCCGGCGAGGTGCTGCTTGCAGACGATTCCCCCCAATCGGCCGTCGGCGATCACGGCGGCCGCGTCGTAGACCCCGCTCTCGAATCGCACCGGCAGCCCGACCGCCACCACGATCCCGGCGGCGTGCGGCTCGATCTCCGCCAACACCCGCCACGCCATCCGCTGCACGCCCGGCGACTGGAACGAGTCCTCGCACCCGTAGCCGGTCACGCACAGCTCCGGCAGGCAGAGGACCGCCACCCCCTGGTCCCTGGCCGTGCGGATCGCGGCGACGATGCGATCGCGGTTGCCGTCCCAGTCGAGCGGCGTCTGATTGAGGGCGGTGCCGCCCACGCGGATGAGGTGCATCGTTACGGCTGGGTGTGGGATCGCGTGCCGCGCCGCCGCGGGCGGCGGCCGGCGACCGTCCCTCCGGCACGACGGGGCCGCGACGGACGCCCGCCCGGGCGATCAGCCCGGCTCCTCCAGGTAGGTGTAGCCGCCCAGCCCCTCCTCGTAGAACTTGAGGAACCGGCCCGCCTGGCCGTCGCAGATGCGTCCCTCGCGGACGGCCTGCTCGATCGAGTCGCGGAGCCGCTGCACCAACTGATTGGAATCGAACTCCACGTAGTCGAGGACCTCGCGCACCGTGTCGCCCTTGATCACGGCGTCGACGACGACCTCGCCGCGTTCGTCCATGCTGACGTGCACGGCGTTGGTGTCGCCGAAGAGGTTGTGCAGATCGCCCAGGATCTCCTGGTAGGCGCCGATCAGGAAGGCGCCGAGGTAGTAGGGCTCCTTGTGACAGGCGTGCAGCGGCAGCGTCCGCTTCACGTCGCGACGATCGATGAACTGGTCGATCTTGCCGTCGGAGTCGCAGGTGACGTCGCCCAGCACGGCGTTGCGGGTGGGGCGCTCGTTGAGCCGATGGATCGGCATCACCGGAAAGAGCTGCTTGATGGCCCAGCTGTCGGGAATCGACTGGAACAGCGAAAAGTTGCAGAAGTACGTGTCGGAGAGCGACGCCTCCAGGCCCTCCAGTTCCTCGGGCACGAATTCCATCTGCTTCGCGAGCTTGGCGATCTTGCGGCAGATCGCCCAGTAGAGGTTCTCGACGGCCGACCGCTGGTCGAGCGGCAGGTAGCCGCTGGAGAACAGGTTCATCGACGTGTCGAGCGCCTGCTGGGCGTCGTGGTAGCTCTCCAGCAGGTTGCGGACGTTGATGTTCTGGTAGGTCTCCAGGAGATCGTGCAGCGGCTGCTCGGCGTCGGCGGCGGGCTCGACGAGCTCGCCGTTGCCGCCCTGCTCGGACACCCCCAGCACGCTGAAGATCAGCATGCTGTGGTAGGCGACCACCGCCCGCCCGCTCTCCGACACGATCGTCGGGTGCGGCACGCCCGCCTCGTCGCAGGCGTTCTGCACGTGGTAGACCACGTCGTTGGCGTATTCCTGCAGGCTGTAGTTCACGCTCGACTCGAAGTTGGTCTGCGAGCCGTCGTAATCGACGCCCAGACCGCCGCCGACGTCGAGGTATTTGAGCCCGGCCCCGCGCTTCACAAGCTCCGTGTAGATCCGCGACGCCTCGTTGAGCGCCGCCTTGATATGGCGGATGTTCGTGATCTGGCTGCCCTGGTGGAAGTGCAGCAGCTGCAGGCAGTCCTCCATGCCCCGCGACGCCAGCAGGTCGAGTCCCTTCACCAGCTCGCTGGCGGTCAGGCCGAACTTGCTGCGGAAGCCGCCCGACGACTGCCAGCGGCCGCTGCCCCGGGTCGCCAGCTTCACCCGCATGCCGATCCGCGGCCGCACGCCGAGCTTCTCGGCGTACTCGAGCACGAGGTTCAACTCGGAGAATCGCTCCACGACGGGGATGATGTGGCGGCCGATCTTCTGCGCGAGCATCGCCGTCTCGATGAATTCGGCGTCCTTGAAGCCGTTGCAGATGATCGGCGTCTGGTTGTCGGCCAGCGCGATCACGGCCAGCAGTTCCGGCTTGCTGCCGGCCTCGAGCCCGAACCGGTACTGCCGGCCGAAGGCGAGCACCTCCTCGACCACCTGACGCTGCTGGTTGACCTTCACCGGGTAGACGCAGCAATAGTCCCCGTGATAGCCGCTGTCCTTCATCGCCGTGGCGAAGGCGCCGTGGATCTCGCCGAGCCGATGCTGGAGGATTTCGGCGAACCGCAGCAGGATGGGCAGGTCGATGCCGCGGACCTGCAGGCGGTCGACGAGTTGCTTCAGGTCGATGCTCTTGGTCGGGTCCTTGTCCGGGTGCACGAGCAGGTGGCCGGATGGACCGACGGAGAAGTAGCCGTTGCCCCAGCGGGCCACCTCGTAGAGGTCGGCGGCGTCGGCCGTGCTCCAGTGTTCGACGTCGAGATCAGCGCCAGCCATTCGCGGCCCTCTCACACGCGGCGTGGGGAGCGGCACCCATGCGACCGCCTCCTCTTGCAGAGTGTAGCGTTCGTGGCCCGGCAGGCCATGGCAATGCGCGGCCGGATCCACGGCACGATCCCGCCCCCGGGCCGACCCCGCGCCGCCGTCGGCCGCTCGAGCCGGTCATACCGACACTCGCGACCAGCGGCTCCTCCAGAAGATGACGAGCATCGCCAGCCCGCGCACGGTCAGGTCGGCGGCCATCGCGTACCAGGCTCCGACCACGCCCAGGTCGAATCCCGCGACCCGGCCCAGCCCGCCCGGGAGCGTCACGTCGGCCCGGGACAGGAGCAGGGCCAGTGGCAGGCGGACAGCGATCAGCCCCAGGAAATTGACCGCCAGGGGCAGCCGCGTGGCGCCGGCCCCGCGCAGCCCCCCGGACAGCACCATCAGCAGCGCCAGCGGCGGCTGGGCGAACGCGACGATGCGCACCAACCGCGCGGTCAGCGCCGCCACGTCCGGCTGCCGCGCCGCGCCGCCGACGAACCAGCCCGCCAGCCCGTCGGCCGTCGCCAGGAAGACCGCACCGGCCGCGGCCATGAGTCCCAGGCAGGCGACCGCGGCCTGCCAGACGCTCCGGCGGGCCCGCCGCTCGTCGCCCGCGCCGAGAAACTGCCCCGCCATCGTGCCGGCGGCCACCATGAAGGCGCTGCCGGGCAGGAAGGCGAGCGACTCGATGGTGATGGCCACGGAGTGGGCCGCGGCGGCCACGTCGCCCAGCCGGTTCACGATCGACAGGAAGCCGAGATGGCAGACGGCGTTGGAGACGGCATCCACGCCCGCGGGAATGCCCACGTGGAGGATGCGGCGAAGCCAGCCGGGGTCGGGACGCCATTCCGCGAGGACCGGCCGGAGTCCGTGGCCGGGACGCGCCAGCAGCACGACGACGCAGGCGGCGCCGAGGGTGTAGCCCAGGGCGGTCCCCCAGGCCAGGCCGTCCCACCCCAGCCGCGGCAGGCCGGCGAATCCCGTGGCCAGGGCGAAACTCGCCGCCGCATTGACGAGATTGACGACCGACATGGAGAGCAGGCCCGCCCACATGTCGCCAGCGCCGCGAAGCACCGCCACGCCGACGTGGATCAGCATCATCGCCGGCAGCGCCGGCAGGACGATGGCCAGATAGCGGCGGGCCAGCGCCGTGCTTTCCGACGGCAGTCCGAGCGCTTCCACGAACCGGCCGCCGGCGACCGCCACGAGCAGGAGCACCGCCGCGACCACGGCGACTCCCACAAGCAGCGACTGGGTGGCCGCGCGTCGCGCCGCGGCCGCATCGCCGGCACCGACGCCCCGCGCCACCAGCGCCGTGGCCGCCACGGCCGGCACGGCGAACAGGGCGGGCAGGAAGCCGAGGCAATAGGCCACCAGCCCGACCGCCGCCAGGGGCTCGGCGCCCTCGAGGAGATTCCCCGCCAGCCACTTGTCGGTGAAGCCGACGGACAGGGCGAGAACCTGCTCGATGAGGACCGGTCCGACCAGCCGCAGCACCGTGCCCGTCGTTCCCGGGGCGCCGACGATCCCGCCGGAAGCCCGGACGACGGACCGCTCCGCGGACTCGCTCAGCTGAACAGCTCCTCGATCACCCTGCCGGCGTTGGCGATCTTCATCGGCCGGCCGTTCTTCGCCGTGAACGTCGTCTGGAGGGAGATGCCCAGCGACTTGAGCACGCTGGCCATGACGTCCTGCGACGAGTAGGAATCGCCCACGACTTCCTTGCCGTCGGAGCTCGTCTCGCCCACCACGACGCCCCGCTTGAACCCGGCGCCTCCGACCACCACGCTCCAGCTGCGGGCCCAGTGATCCCGCCCCGCCCCGGCGTTGATCGTCGGCGTGCGGCTGAACTCTCCCATCCAGATGATGGCGGTGTCGTCGAGCAGGCCACGATCGGCCAGGTCGCTCACCAGCGCACTCATCGCCTTGTCGAGCTCGGGGAGCTTGCGATCGGCGAGCGTGGGGAAGATGTCGGCGTGGTTGTCCCAGCCGCCGAGGTCCACCTCGACGAACGGCACTCCCGCCTCCACGAGCCGGCGGGCGAGCAGGCAGCCGCGGCCGAAACCGGTCGCGCCATACCGCTCCTGCACCTCCTTCGGCTCCTTCATCACCTTGAAGGCTTCCATCTGCTTGCTGTTCATCAGCCTGACGGTCTTCTCCAGGACCTTCTTGTGATCCTCGGCGGATCCGCCCCGCTTCTCACCGATGAATTTGTTCTCGATCGTGGCCAGCATCTCCAGCCGCTGCGACAGCCTCGTCGGGTCGATCCCCATGTCGAGGTTGCGGACGTTGCCGTTGGAATCGACCACGAACGGGGCCCACGTCATGCCCAGGAAACCGGGCCCGACGCTGCCGCTCCCCACGGAGACGAACGGCGGGATCTCGAGTTCCGACACCTTCTCGGCGAGCTCGTGCGCGATGAGCGATCCGTAGCCGGGGTGCTCCACGTCCGAAACGGGCGGGAAGCCGGTGTGCATGAAGTAGCGGCCGCGCATGTGGTCGGCCTCACGGGTGCTCATGGACCGGACGATCGACATCTGGTGCATCTGCTTGGCCATCATCGGCATGTGCTCGCAGATGGCGATGCCGTCGGCGCTCGTCGAAATCTGCTTGAAGGGGCCGCCGGTCGGGGCGCCCGGCTTCAGGTCCCAGATGTCCATCGTGCTGGGGCCTCCCCCCATCCACAGCAGGATCGCGGACTTGTGCCGCTTCTTGAGGTCGGTGGCGTTGGCCAGCAGCGAATTGGTGAAGGCCGTGGCCGGGCCGGCCAGGGCGGCCGCACCGGCGAGGTGGCTCATGAAATGCCGGCGGTTCATGCCGGCGGGCAGGCGGAAGGTGCTGGACATGGGGGAGACTCCTGTGAAGACCCGACCGTCGGTGAGGGGGAATGCGGAACGCGTGCGGCCGGGGCCCGCGCGATCAGTGGTTGAGGATGAACTCGTTGGAATTGAGCACGGCCCACCAGACGTCCTGGAGGGTGCTGAGAACGTCTCCCTTGCGGGCCATGAGCATCGCCTTGGCAGCGGTGACCTCCCTGCCCTGGGGCTTTCTGGCCAGAGACGCCTGATACAGCAGGTCGACCTTTGCTTCGTAGGAGAGGTTGCCGGCCGCCACGACGTTGAGGAAGCCGCCCTGCTGGGGCTTGATCGCCGCCTTGATGAGGTCGCCGTTGAACATCATCAGCACCTGCGGGATCGACCCGTTGAACGTGGTGGCGTCGTCCCCCTCGTCGGTGCCGAAGGCGATGACGAACTGCGAGAGCCACTTGTCCTTCTCGGCGGCGGCCTCGTCGGCTCCCTGGGCCTGGTTGGCCTGGGTCGCCGTCAGCAGCGACTCGTAGAGCTCCTCGGCCCGCATCTGCCGCAGGTAGAAGTGCGTGAACTTCGGCTGCTCGCCGAGCGAAGGGTCGTCGCCCTGGTTGGCCTTCGTCGCCTTGCTCGACAGGGAGTACGGGCTGGAGAGCACGATCCAGCGGATCAGCCGCTTGAGGTCGAAGCTGTCCTCGCGAAACCGTTCCGCCAGGCCGTCGAGCAGCTCCGGATGCGATGCCGCGTTGTGCTCGCCGAGATCGTCGATCGGCTTGGTGAACCCGTAGCCGAGGAAGTGGGCCCACATCCGATTCACGATCGCCTTGGGCAGGAGCGGGCTCGCCTTGATGAGCGCCGCAAGTTCCTTGCGTCGATGCACCCCGAACTTCCCGCCGTTGGGGAGCTCGCCGGGGAGCAGCCCGCTCTTCGAGATCGCCGTGCCGTCGACGAACACGGGGAACGCGACTTTCTTGGTGCCGTTCCTGTCGTCGTAGTAGATCTCCGCCTCGTCATGCGGCGGCTGTGCCTGCGGCGCGGCGCGCCCCTCGCCGGGAAAATCCTCGTCCACCAGTTCGATCCACTGGATTTGCCTGCCACCGCCGAACCGGCGCAGGGCCCGCGTCTGGCGGAAGAAGGCGTTCATCTCCCAGAACTGGTTCTGGCGCTTCGACGAATCGATGGGATGGGTGTGGCACTGGGTGCATTGCACCTGGAGCCCCAGGAAGATCTGCGCCGTCTTGACCGTGGCCTGCACGCCGCCCTCCTGCAGCTTGCCGCTGAGGAAGTTGGCGGCACCGTTGAACTGGTCCGCGTCCTTGTCGCTCTTGGTGGCGCCCGTGGCGGTGACGAGCTCCTCCATGAAGCGGTCGTAGGGGATGTTCTTGGACAACGAGCGCCGCAGCCACTGCCGCATGCCGGGTCGGCTGACCATCTCGTTGTCCACGTCGCGGCCGATGAGGATCGTCGTCCAGATGTCGGTCCAATTCCGCGCGTACTCGTCCACATACTCGTCGCCCAGCAGCCGATCGACGAGTTCGAGCCGCTTGTTCGACCCCTGGTCTCCGACGAACTTCTGCAGCTCCTCGACCGTCGGTATCCTGCCGATGACGTCGAGGTGGACCCGACGGCACCACTCGGCATCGGTCGCCGGCTCGGACGGCTTCAGCCTGGCGTCGGCCCAGCCGGCCGCCATCCGCTCGTTGATGAACTTCACCTGCGGAATGCCGGAGTGATCGGACTTGCCGCCCGCCTTGCCGCGCTCGGCGCCGCGGACCGGCACGAACGCCAACGCGACCGCGACCGCCGCGCCGGTCACGATGCCGCTCGACACGCGCCACGACTGTGTCGGTCGAAGTGCGACGCGGGGCATCGGAGGGGCCTCCGGGAGCAGCGTGACCTCACCGGGCCGCGTCGTTCCGATCACCGGACCGCCACGGACGCTGCGCTGCCGGGCGGCGATGGATCGGATGCGGCAGCCATCCGGCATGCCGACGAGACCCCACTCCCATTATGATCGGCATCCCGGCCGCAGGCGAGAGGCAAAAATACGGTTTCTCGGGCGGATGCCGGAAGCCGCCTCAGCGGCGCGCCGTGCGGGCCGCGTCGACCTTGGGGGCCTGCGGACGGCCGCCGGCCGCGTCCGCCCCCACGAACTCCAGGATCGCCCGAGGGCCGGCGTCGCCGAGCCGGGGGGTGGCGAGTTTCAGGATCCGGGTGTAGCCGCCGGGCCGATCGACGAACCGGGGGGCGATCCGCTCGAACACGATCCGGGCCGCCTGCTTGTCGCCGAGCAGCGTGACGACCCGCCTGCGGGCGACGACCGCGGGCGACACCGCCTTCGCCCACTGGGTCCACTGGCTGCTGCCCCGCCACTTCTTCCATTCGGCGGAATCGCGGGCCGCGTCGGTGCCGAACGCCTTCGCCTTCTCCCCGGCGGCGAGCCCCCGCTTGGCGATCGTGATGCACCGCTCCACGAGCGGCCTCACCTCCTTGGCCTTCGCGAGGGTCGTGACGATCCGGCCAGCCACCTTCGGCGCCCCGACCTCGTCGGCCTCCGACTCGCGCTCGGTGAGCATGAGCGCCGACGCGAGATTGCGGAGCAACGCCCGCTGGTGGGCTGGACTTCTTCCAAGGACACGGCCCTTGCGACGGTGACGCATGATGTTCCTCTGTCGTTTCTGCTGACGTTAGATTCGTGATTTCCTGCTCGAAGGCTGTCCGCCCGGTGACGCCGCCCCCTGGACGGCGACGTCAGGCCTCGGCCCCGGCCGGCAGCTGCATGCCGAGATGGAGCGAATGGTCCCGCAACTTCGCCTCGATCTCCTCCAGCGATGTCTCGCCGAAATTCCGCAGCTCGAGAAGCTCCTCGCGGGTCCGCGACACGAGCTCCCGCAGCGTGGAGATCCCCGCCTCTTCCAGGCAGTTGCTGGCCCGCAGCGACAGCCGCAGATCCGACACGAGCATCCCGAGACGGCTCTCGAGCGGCGCCTCGATCGCCAGCACTCCTCCCGGGGCGGCCAGGCTCACGGCCGGGCCCGGCTTGGTGTAGCCGACGAACGGATTGAGGTGCTTGCGGAGGATCTTGGCCGCCTCGACGAGCGCCATCTCCGGCGTGACCGTGCCGTTGGTCCAGATCTCCAGCGTCAGGCGGTCGTAGTTGGTCTTCTGGCCGACGCGGGTCTCCTCGACCTCGTACTTCACCCGCGTCACCGGGCTGAACACGGCGTCGACCGGAATGATGCCGATTTCCTGGGACACCTGCCCCTGCTCGCTCGAAGGCACGTAGCCGCGGCCGTTTTCGACGACCATCTCCAGCTCGAACGGCACGTCGTCCGTGAGCGTGGCGAGCACGAGATCCTTGTTGATGACCTCGACGGCCTCGTCGGTCTGGATGTCGGCGGCCGTGATCGGCCCGCGCGTGCTCCGCTCGACCCGGATGACGCGGGTCGAATCGCTGTGGTTCTTGACGACGAGGCTCTTCACCGCCAGCACGATGTCGGTGACATCCTCGAGGACGCCCTTGATGGTCGTGAACTCGTGCAGCGCGCCGCCGAGTTTGATCTGCGTGACGGCGCTGCCCTCGAGACTGGAGAGCAAGACCCGCCGCAGGCTGTTGCCGACGGTGGTGCCGAAGCCGCGTTCGAAGGGCTCCGCCACGAACTTGCCGTAGGTGCCCGTGAGCGTCTTCTGATCGGGCACGACCGAACCGGGCAGTTCGAGACCTCGCCAGCGGATATGCATGCGGAACTCCTTGTGGTGTGGTTCTCGCCGTCTCGCGGACGGCGCTGCTCGTTGACGACCTGAGGCGATTCGCGGACCGACGCGGCTACTTGGAGCACAACTCGATGATGAGGTTGGCCTGAACGGGGATCGACACGTCGTCGGCGACGGGCAGGCGATCGACTCGACCTTCCGGCACGCCCCCCTCGCTCCGCGACAGGAAATCGGGCACGTCCCGGCGGGACTCGGCCAGCGCCGCGTGCACCAACTGCAGGCTCGGCTTGCGGTTCTTCACCCGGATGATGTCCCCCGCCTTGACGAGATAGCTGGGGACGTCGACCCGCCGGCCGTTGACGGTGATGTGCCCGTGCAGCACGAACTGCCGCGCGCCCGCCCGAGACGCGGAGAAGCCCAGCCGATGGACGATGTTGTCGAGGCGTCGCTCGAGCAACGACATGAGCGTCTCGCCGGTATTGCCCGTGCCCCTCTCCGCCCGGGCGAAGTAGGTGCGGAACTGCCGCTCGAGCACCCCGTAGTAGTGCTTGACCTTCTGCTTCTCGCGGAGATGCAGGCCGTAGTCGGTCGGCTTCGACCTCCGCTTCTGCACCATGCCCGGGGGCGTGGCACGACGCTCGAAGGCGCACTTGGGAGTGTCGCAACGACTCCCCTTGAGAAACAGCTTCAGGCCGTCTCGACGGCACAGGCGACAGACCGGACCGGTGATGCGTCCCATCGTTCTTGTTCTTCGCTTCTTTTCGCTCGGGTGGAATGACGGCCGGAGTGAACCG
>Ga0315909_10010134_pt1 | contig 10093 bp, 21 predicted proteins | sample LakEriMetagenome_11_FD_203527 | JGI IMG/M metagenome (GOLD analysis project Ga0315909, IMG submission 203527) | Freshwater fungal communities from buoy surface, Lake Erie, Ohio, United States - Buoy 2 MA125 | ecosystem: Environmental > Aquatic > Freshwater > Lake | place: USA: Lake Erie, Ohio...
AAGTGTTTGAACTGTGCGATCAACGCAACATTCCTGCCTATACTGAACTGATCCTTGGCTTGCCCGGAGAAACTCTAGAGAGCTGGAAGAAAAACTTCTATGCCTTGTATGACCTAAATCAACACACAGGTATCACTGTGTTCCAAGCTCAGTTGTTGGAAAATGCTGAAATGAACTTGCTACAGAAAAAACTGTTCAAGATCACCAGTCAGCCTGTGACAGATTACTTTGCTGGTTCATACAGTGTTGAACACATTGAAGAAAGCATTGATGTCATAACTGGCACCAAAGACATGCCTACTCCAGTGATGTTGGATGCACAGATTTTTTCGTGGTTCCAGACCACGTTTCACATCAATGGCTTTGCTACTATTGTGGCTAGATTTATCAACAAGTACCTAGGCATCAGTTACCACGACTACTACGAAGATCTGTTTGAATATGCTATGACTCATGACTGGATCAAAAAGGAAGCAGACGAAGCAAGAACATATTTTTCTAACTGGATGAACACTGGCAAAATTAATCATCCCAAGATTGGTGTAGAGATTCATGGTTGGAACATCATCCATCGTACCTCAATGAACATGCACCAAGAAGACCGTGTGGATGACTTGTATGATTTCTTGGAAACTTTCTTAGAACGTTATATGTTGCCAGCAGACCTCCTGGCCAGCCTCATGCGTCTCCAACGAAATTATTATATCAAGTATGATGACAGAAATGCCTATCCAATGAATTTGACTCTGGACTATAACATTTGGGAATACCTGAGTTTCAATCGACCTTTGGTCAATGAGCCTACAGTTTATCGTTTGGATTTTCCTGAAGACAAAACCATGAGTCTAAATAGATTTTTAGAGTTGTTTTATTTTGCTCGACGTCGCAACTTTGGCAAAGCCACAGTTGACCTAGTGGGTGCAGTTGACAGCAAAGCAACTCAGCGTGGTAAAGGTGCTGCCAAGGCACAAGGCTCGTTCTCTGTAAAACAACTAGCGGCATAATGCGCAGACTGTTTGCATTTGGTTGTAGTTTTACAAACTACCGCTGGAGTACCTGGGCCGATTGTTTGGCTCCCGAATTTGATTATTTTGAAAACTGGGGTCAGGGAGGCGGTGGTAATCATTACATATTCAATTCTGTCATGGAAGCCGACCAGCGGTACAAGTTTGGTCGCGGGGACACTGTGATTGTATGTTGGTCATCATTTCTTAGAGATGATCGCTATGTTGACCGCAAGTGGCACACTTTGGGCAGTATGTTTTCATGTCCAATTTACAATCCAGAATATCTAAAGACTCATGTTGATGATCGAGGTTATGTCATAAGAGACTTTGCTTTTATTAAAGCAGTCAAAGTATTGTTACAAAGCAAACCTGGTCTGAATTGGCGCTTTCTCAGTATGATTGATTTAAAAGCCGGTCCCAAATGCGAATCTGAGCCAGGGGAACCCAAAGATGTTATGACAGTCTACCAAGATGTTTTGGACAGTGTGCTGCCTAGCTACCAAGAAGTTTTGTATTCAACGGGATGGAAAACAGGTGATCCGCATCCTAGTCCTCAAGAGCATTTAGCCTATTTAGACACAGTATTACCAGGCTGGGTGACAAACGAATCTACTCGTGTTAAAATGCAACAAGAGAGCATCAATCTAAATAAAGATCCCCGCAAGTCGGGACTAGCAAAGGTAACAAGACTATGAAATTTAAAGTAAGTGAACTATTTTATTCAGCACAAGGCGAAGGTCGTTATGTGGGCGTACCAAGTATTTTCCTCCGCATGTTTGGTTGCAACTTTACCTGTTCGGGGTTTGGATGCAAGCCTGGGGAGAAAAGCGCCGAGGCAGACGAAGTGGCAAAGAGTGTACACTTGTACAAGACGTTTGAAGAGCTTCCACTTGTTAGCACTGGATGTGATTCTTATGCAAGCTGGCATCCAGACTTCAAGCATCTAAGTCCAACATACACAGCAGATGAGCTTGTGGACAAGATGGCCGCGCTATTGCCGCATGGCAACTGGCAACAGCCAAACGGTAACCCAGTACACTTGGTTATCACCGGCGGTGAACCACTGCTGGGCTGGCAACGTGCTTATCCAGAACTGTTGGACAAATTACACGAGCGTGGTCTGCGTCATATTACATTTGAGACCAATGGTACCCAAGAACTACATCGTGATTTCAAAACATATCTTAACAACTGGCTTGGTGAGATTGTGTTCTCAGTAAGTCCAAAACTAACGTTAAGTGGAGAGAAGTATGAAGATGCTATCAAACCTGACATTATTTGGGACTACGAAACCTATGGTATTACCTATCTAAAGTTTGTTGTGGGTCACATTGATGACTTTGCAGAACTTGATGTAGTTGTAGACGACTATCGCAATCGCGGCTTTAGCGGACCAGTATTTGTGATGCCATTGGGTGGTGTTGTCAGTGTTTATGATGGCACACGTATACACGTAGCAGACGAGGCGCTCAAGCGTGGTTATTGGTATACTCCAAGGTTGCACGTTGACCTTTGGGGCAACGGATGGGGAAAATAAATGTTTGATTGGTTCAAGAAAAAGCCACAAGCAGTAGCACCTGCGCCCCGAGAGCCAAAGGTCAAGGCACCAGTCAAGACTGAAAAAGAACTTGCCACAGAAAAGAACGAACCATACGTGGCAATGGTACGTATGGACATTGATCCTAACAACCTGCACCAAGGTGCGTTTGAACTTGATTGGAATGAGATCTTTGTGGCACGACTGGTTAAAGCCGGTTACATGATGAAACCTGATGATGTGGACGCTGACATTGTGGATCGTTGGTTCCAAAATGTGTGTAGACATGTGGTAATGGAAACCTGGGAACAAGAACAGGCCATAATCAAAGGTGTTGGACAATATGTCAGCACTAGAGACATCGGCGGCGGAAGAACCGAAGTGTCATGATATTCAATCACATCAAACAACTCAAACAAGACGGGAAGAAAATTGGCATCACTTTCTCAACCTTTGACATGCTCCACGCGGGCCACATTGCTATGCTCTCGGAAGCCAAGAATCACTGTGACTACCTCATCTGCGGGCTACAAACAGACCCAACTATCGATAGACCTGAAACTAAAAATCGCCCTATACAATCTATTGTTGAGCGACAGATACAGTTGGCCGCATGCCGTTATGTTGATGAAGTTGTTGTATACCAAACCGAACAAGATCTTGTTGACTTGTTGTTGATATTGCCAGTTGATGTTCGTGTGCTGGGTGTGGAATATCAACACAAAAACTTCTCTGGTTATGAGGAGTGTGGAATGCGTGGCATTGAATTGGTGTTCAATGGTAGAGATCATTCATTCTCCAGCTCAAGTCTGCGCAAACGTGTGGTTGCCGCAGAGACAGAAAAAGTACTGCTACAAAAATGATATTGTATGTTAACGGTTGCAGTCACTCTGCAGCCGCTGAAGCCGCAGTTCCGCATGCTTGGGCTGTAGATGATGGACAATATTGGGATCGTGGAACAGAACCACATCCAGCCAACCTAGCAGTCAGTTATGGCCGACACATAGCTGATGCATTAAATGCAGAACTAATCTGTCAAGCCAGTTCAGGAGGTAGTAACGATCGTATCATACGCACTACCATTGAATGGATCCAAAACAATTGGACCAGATTAGCCGATACATTTATGATTCTGCAATGGACTACTTGGGAAAGAGAGGAGTGGTTTCATAAGGGTACTTGGTACCAAGTAAATGCATCAGGTATAGACATAGTACCCGACGAATTACAAGAACGCTACAAGAACTATGTTATAAATGTAGATTGGAACGTTAAGACTCCCGAAGCACATGACAAAATTTGGAAGATGCATCAGTATCTCAAAGATCTAGGTATACGCCATTTATTCTTTAGCGGACACAGTACATTCAGTGATATCCAAAATTGCCACAACTGGGACAAGGAGTATATGCATCCGTATATTCGGGAAGAATCCTACCATAATTGGCTAAAAAACAACGGAGGCACCTATGCAAATGCCGCAAGTTACCATTTTGATGCCAAAAGTCATAGACTTTGGGCAGAACATGTGCTACAATACATCTACGACAACCAACTTGTGAGTGCAGATGAAATACCTACTAATTGATACAGCCAACATGTTTTTCCGTGCCCGGCACAGTGCCCACAGGGCTAGTGATACATGGACCAAACTAGGTTTTGCCCTGCATGTTACCATAATGGCCGCTAACAAAGTGGCCAAGCGTTTTCAAGCAGATCATGTGATTTTCGCACTAGAAGGGCGTAGCTGGCGCAAGGACTTTTACGAGCCCTACAAGAAAAACCGTGCTGTAGCACGTGGGGCAATGACTGAAACAGAAGCAGAAGAAGACCGACTGTTCTGGGAAACGTACGACGAGCTGACTAAATACTTGTCTACAAAAACAAATTGTAGCGTTATCCGTTGTGCCACTGCTGAAGCAGATGATATCATAGCACGTTGGATCTCTTTACACCCCCAAGATGAACACACCATTGTAAGTTCAGACACTGATTTTGTGCAGTTGTTGGCCACCAACGTCAATCAATATAATGGTATCTCAGATGAACTTTTAACCTTGGAGGGTATATTTGATGCTAAAGGTAACCGTGTCAATGATAAGAAAACTAAACAGCCAAAAACGATCCCGGATCCAACCTGGCTGTTATTTGAGAAGTGTATGCGTGGCGACACCTCAGACAACGTATTCAGTGCGTATCCTGGAGTACGTGAGAAAGGCACAAAGAATAAAGTTGGTCTCCGTGAGGCCTTTGAAGACAGAGACAAGCGCGGATACAATTGGAACAACCTGATGTTGCAACGTTGGACCGACCATAATGGCGCCGAGCATCGTGTGCTGGATGACTATGAACGTAATTGTACCTTGATTGACCTTACAGCACAACCTGCAGATGTCAAAGCCACTGTAGATCAATGCATCCGTGAACAAATTTCGCACAAGGATGTTGGCCAAGTTGGAGTTCACTTCATGCGGTTTTGTGGCAAGTACGAGTTGACCAAACTCAGTGACAACGCAGATCAAGTCAGCCGTTGGCTCAACGAAACATACAAAGGAGTATTGGATGATATTAGCTAAACCTGTAGTAGAGAATCAGTATTGGATACTCAAGAAGAATAATCGCAAGATTGGTCAACTTGAAGTGACTGAGAACGGTAACTGTATCATAAAAATTCATGACAATGTCGTGAGTTACAAAACAGTCAAAATGGCTCGAGAGGCTGTGAACATTGAATTCGAGCCGCCAGAAAAAGCCACACCTGCGCCGGAAAACATAGTGTATGGTCACAACGTAGAAGGCACGGTATACAATCCCTTGTGGGATGTCAAACGTCGGTTACCTTTGTTTACCAGAGACACAAAATCCAAGTCATGGTTTGCGGCTGGTTGGTATCGAGTACGGCAACATCGCAAGTGGAAAATTGTTCAGCACCCCAAACTCATCTCCTTAGAGCGTTATGAGTATCAAGGTCCGTTTATTAGTAAAGAAGAAGCAAATGTCAAACCCGTTTAGAGATCAAGAAAAATTCATGCGAGCCTGCGATCAATCTGTAGGCGAGTTCAATGAGGCACAATATCAATTGTACTGCAATCTCATCTCAGAAGAGTTCAACGAATTAGTGGCTAGTAAAACCAAGGTAGACGATCTTGATGCCTTGATTGATATTTTGGTTGTGACTATTGGTGCCATTCACAGTCTTGGTGCTGATGCAGAAGGTGCATGGAAAGAAGTCATGCGTACCAACTTTGCCAAGATTGATCGAGACACAGGCAAAGTTCGCAAGCGTGAAGATGGCAAGGTACTGAAGCCACAGGGTTGGACACCACCTGATCTTATCCCACACCTCCAAAAAGGTGACCCTTACTTGCAGACAAAATGAGCCTACATATCAATCGCTTTGTTGATGCTATCAAGGCCGCAGAAAGTCGCGGCCAGCGTGATCTAACAATATCATTGCGTGATGCCAAAGACTTACACGGGGATATTACCAAACTTTTGCTGACATTGGAAGGTATGCGTAACCTAAAACCCACAGCCAAAGAAGAAACTGTCACGGTAGAATTGAGTGGTGGCAGTTTCAAAACCACGTAGTTTTTGAGATAAATAAACTACGGAGATAATGATGTCGAGACCCAAGCCAACTGTTTTAATCGAACACACTGACAAAGCCACTTACAAGACCGAACAAGTGTTGGCCTCTGAAGGAGTGTGGGCAGTGTTTTTTGATGCAAAACCCATCAACTTGAAAACCAGCAACATGCTCACACAATATCCAGGACCCAAGTACAAAAAGGTGTCATTCTCCAATCCCGGGCATGCCAAAAATCTAGCACGTAAACTTAACACACAATTCAAGACCGACAAGTTCACAGTGGTGCTCTTGACGCAGGGGGCGCAAGTGTACCCCAATGCTCAATAAAAAACAACTCACACAATTCTTGATATCTCAGTCTGATTTATGGACTGTGGAGGAAGCCATGGCGGAATGGTGGCAAAGTCCTGACAATGGTTGGCGGCTGACTGGGGTTGGTTTTGATGCATTCAAACAATACAAATTGGAACATTGGGATTTTGAAACAGACGTTGCTGTTCATGCTGTGCCTAGAATACTGTTAACTCTGGATCGAAAACTTACTGGCCCGTATTATATTCAAGTCAGCAAGCGTCCCAAACTATGTTTCTTTGTCAGCAAGGAAGCAACCATGTATGCCCTGTATAATGATGTCAACCGTTTTGTGGCAAGTTTACAACAATATTGAGCAAAAAAACAACACTTTTGTAACCCTAAAAAGTAGTACTTTTGTAGTACTACATTTCGGTTGACCAAAAATGCTCTTTTTGCTATAATACTTGTATGGAACTTAAAAAGCAATCACGCAAAAAACGAGTGGACCGTACCCACATTGTTTACTTCATCCAAATTGGCCTGGAGTACTACATTGGTATTACCGCAAAAACTCAGCGCACAATCACAATGAGCCTGCGTAGCCGTGTGAACAAGCACATCTATCGCTCGCGCACTGAAGACAAGTCGTGGAACCTGTACGAAGCAATTCGTGCCGCAGGTGAGTCGGCTGTTAACTCCGCCATTATCGACGTGGTGCGTGGCAAGGATGCCGCACACAAGTTGGAGCGTGAACTAATACGAAAGTATGCACCTGCACTCAACACCGATGTGCGTACAAAAAAGGTTGACCAATAATTGCCCATTTGCTATAATACTTGTATAGAAACTAAAAAGGAGCTCAAGATGTCAGTTACAGTTAACGGTGTCAAAATTGATACAATCGTAGCCGAAGCCAAAACAGCCGCTCGCAAAGCCGCTGAACAATTCTTTCAAGAAAAACTAAACGGGCGAGATCAATTTGCCTGTGGTTTTGCTTGGGTTGATATTTTTGGTGTCAAAGGCAATACCAAATTGGGTCGGGCTCTTAAAGAAGCAGGCGTCAGAAAAAGCCACACAGGAGCCTTCCAAATTTGGAACCCAGCAGACATGTATGTACAAAACGTAGACACACTGGAAGCCGGCGCTCAAGCAGCAGCTGATGTGTTCAAGAAATACGGTTTCACCGCCTACGCTGGTAGCCGATTGGACTAAGGAAACGTCATGATTGAAATGTTTGCATTCCTGGCTGTCACTTTTGTGATCAAAGTTTGGTTCATCAACCGATACATGTAAAGAGAAAAACATGCTTGCCAACTACACCGCAAAGCCGATTGAATTTGAAGGTCAATTTTATGACCAGCGTCATGGTGGTCCGTTTGATCGCGGTGCCGCTGACAGTTATTACAATCGCGGTCACGAGCCCCACTTCTATGTGGCAGGGACTGGCACCAGTCGTCGCTTTGACATACACGACATGACTGCACTACAAATCGCGGCCTATACCGCAGGCTACAATTGGAACGAACAACACGGCAACAAGAAAGATTGGGGTTGAACATGAAACTATCATCGCTTGACGAACGTATGAACGCAGAAATTGATGTGCTGATTGCCAAACTAGAGGCGGCAAAAACCTCACGCACATATCTTCAACGTGCTAATCTTGTGGGCAAAGTAGCCGAACAATGCCAGATGTATGAATTTTATTGGGAAGAAAGACTTTACAGTCTAATGGATTGAATGTATAATGTAGCAAGCTCGACACAACAACAAGATTTTGAATCTTTAGATCTGGCCATGGCGTATGCCAGAGTGTTGGGTGAGTTTGTTACTATCACAGGCAATGGCATGGAGATTGTGGGTGTGTTTGGCGCTGACAGTATCAAGAATGGCAAGTGTCCAGACGGAGTAGACTACACATGGATGAAGCGGAGATCGCAGTGAACAAGCGTATCAAACAACTAATGGGGCAGACCCTGGACGACAAGTTCAAGGAAACCTGGAGTACCATGACGCCCGAGGACTTGGAAAAGTTTGTGAAACACTTTGCTGAGTTGTTGATCCGCGACTGTGCTGATACTGCATACAGGTTTGACGGGCTCACACTGGGACAAGGCTACACCATTGCCAAGCACATCAAAAAGAACTATGAGGTTGAAGAATGAACCAGATTAGTCAGTATCTGATGAGCATTGATCGGCCACCTTATGTAGATGGTCGGCGGGTGGGACAGGCCACACCTTGCTCAAGTTATGGTCAGCCCTCTTGGTTTATCTCATTCTTGGACGGGTATACTCATACCAATGATCCTGTGTTCACAGATGAAGATGGCCTTAACTCAGCAACGTCTATTCGAGAATACGCAAACAATTTAGGATTTGAATAATGTACGAACTAATATTTACAGTTTTGGTCACAACCAAGGCCGGTCTTCCGGGCTTTCATATAGAACGCATCAGTCAGTTTAAGGAAGTAGCGGAATGTGAAAAGGTCAAGACTTCCATGGTCACATACATGGATCATTTGGTACGAGAAGGCCGAATGTTTCCCGGCGTTTTTGAATGTAAAAAGGTACAGCAATGAACAAAGAAATTACACTCACACCTGAAGGTGGCCGATTCTATCGCGCCATGACGTTCCATTGGGTTACTGTGGCTGTTCTCATGCCACCATTAGCCATTGCTATGATTGCGGCCATACTGAATCCGTTTTGGTTTCGTGACTCAATGTTCAACTGGGTTGAGCGTAGAATTAATCAGTTCACACGTTGGCGCAACAATATCAAGTATCGCATCTATCTTGGATGCGACCCTGTTGTTTGGCACACCCTCAAAGGAGATCTAAAATGACCATGCCTGCTGGAAAATACTACATTGGTGACTTGTGCTATGTCATGCACCCTGAATGGGACGAGGCTGTGAGCCTGATGTTTCCACCCAATCATTCTGGCCGAGGAGTGGATGGCGAGTTCACTCTCCAAGATGGCCGCAGATTTGCAAATTTTGGCACCCGCTGGGGCGACGGAACTTACATGAGTAACATGCAAACCCGTCACCTAGTGGACTCTGGCTCAATTGGTTGCATACGTGTGGAAGACATCCAGGACAAAACCTATGACAACATTGAAACTCTAGGTGCTGTGGTAGAGTTTGATCAGCCGTTTGAAGTGTCAGAAGATTCAGGTCTAATCTGCTTTGGTGCAGTGGAAATTGAAACCAATCCTGAATACGAATTTGATGAATAAACTGATTCGCGATGGCCGGGTGGCTGTGCTATACTCACCGGGCTATGGCGCGGGCTGGTTTTCGTGGAATACCAGTTGTCCCGAAATCTTGTTTGACCCTGCCATGGTTGAGTTGGTTGAACAAGAGAAGTGGGACGAGTTGCGGGCCTTTGTGGTACTCAAGTATCCAGACATCTACACAGGTGGGCTTGAAGATTTGCAAATTGAGTGGATTCCTGAGGGCACACAGTTTCAAGTAAACGAGTACGACGGCAACGAAAGTATTGAAAAAAGAGACAGCGTGAATTGGATCACGGCTTGACAAACTCTTAGCAATCTTATATAATTATAATCCATAAAACATGAAAGGCCGTATATGGAATTCCTACCAGTATTAGAACTGATTGATCGACTCTGCATTGCCAGAGTAAAATATGCTC
>Ga0315909_10010137_pt1 | contig 10090 bp, 17 predicted proteins | sample LakEriMetagenome_11_FD_203527 | JGI IMG/M metagenome (GOLD analysis project Ga0315909, IMG submission 203527) | Freshwater fungal communities from buoy surface, Lake Erie, Ohio, United States - Buoy 2 MA125 | ecosystem: Environmental > Aquatic > Freshwater > Lake | place: USA: Lake Erie, Ohio...
TAAGTTAGACGTAAATTGATTTACAATAAATCCTTCTTTAACAATTTGTCCCTCTAATAACTTTCGTACTTCAACTTCAAAAAGTGCTCTATTAGATATTAATTGCTCTGCTGTATATTTATTGGTTGCAAGTCGGAATGCATCATATATTGCCGTCTTTAAGAAACCTTCTTCCAGTTCCGGTAGGGTTCTACGGTATTTGGCAAATATAGATGGTGCTTTTTCAGCGGCCACAGAATAGTTTAAGATAGGTGACACTCGGAACTCCGAACCATCTTTTGTATTAACTGTAAATGAATTGTCTCCTTCATCTGTGTTTTTGTACTCCTTGTGCTGAATAAATGTTGGAAACTCGTAAACCTTTGTTGTGATTGGATTATAAAATACCCATCCTGTACATGATGTTACATTATTGACCCCTTTACCTGAGCCATACATGTTAACCTTTACTCCTACATGTCCTGCGTCAATTATTTCGCATGAACTGATTGTTGTTAAAATTCCTAATACTACTACTAAAATTACTGCAATCGATTTTAATCTCATTTTTTTTGTTTTTAAATTAATTATTTGGTTTTTATTTTTCTAACACTATTTTTGCAAAGGTAGTGTCCACCTTCATTTTATCCATTAACTCTTTAGCTGTCATATTTTTAGCCTCATCGAGTAATTTTTGTTTTTGATCTTTGATATTCAAATCCACTTTAGCCTCTGTAGCCATATTCTTTAGTTCTGTAACTATAAAACTTGATAGCTCATGTGGAATTTGTTTAGCACTTTTATCTGTTGTAAGAAAGTTCATTGTCTGTCCTCCTGCTACAATTAGTAGAGCATCTTTTTTACTTGGAGTAAAGATAAATAAACTCCAAAATAAGAACATAAATGGTACGCATCGCCATAACCACTTCCTAGCTAAAATCCTTGATTTAGAATCTAAAGCATCACTATCTATCCCCATAAAAAATAAAGAAGCTATTGATATTACTGATGGTATTGTAAATAATACCATACCAACGATAAACATTACTCTTGCATTGTCGGCTACTGTGAGCCAATAAAATAATTCTGTGTAGTTCATAATTTTTATTCTTGTTCGTTACTTACTTGTTGCTCTGCGTCTACAGAGTCTTCTGCTTTTATTAATTTTTTAAAATAGTTAGCTGTAAGATATACAGCACTTAACCATATAAAAATTACAATTGCTAGATAAAAAAGTCCTAGATAAAAGAGACCATCATCTGTTGCGTTTAATAGTTCAAATGCAACCTGTTGGAGTTGTAGTACTCCTGCGACTCCGATCAATATGCCAAAAGTCACTAAGAAAAATTTAAAAAATGTATTCATACTTGTTTAAAATTAAGAAGTTGCCGCGTCGTTATGGTGGTCAAAATCATGGGTTAATAAAGATTTTATAGGTCTATTGCCAATTAGTTTCAAAACTTCTTGAATTGAGTATGGTCCAAAGTCTGGGTTTCCATCGATTCCAACATCCATCATTCGGCCAGGTCCAACTTTAAACCTGTGAGGTGTATGGATATGTCCGTGAACGTGCATTACTCCCTGTCCCATATCTTGCCAGCTTGCTAGAGGGTAGTGACTCATTACGAATCGATGTTTTGGGCATGCAGCACCTTTAACTGGTGGAGGCATAACAATTGTAACCATTCTTTGCTCGTTTACTGAGGCAAAAAGGTCTTGAACATCTCCACGGTTTGTAAGGATATGATGGTCATGATTTCCTAAGAAAAGGTGAATGTTTTTACAGTTCAGCATGTTTCTAAATTCTACAATAGAATCAAAACCACCAAAGCTCCAATCACCCAAGTGAATCAGGATGTCGTCTTCTCCGACCAACATGTTTATATTGTCCTGAATGTTTGCGTTCATCTCGTAAAGTGTCTTGAAATCCCTGGTACCTCGGGCACCATCCCATTTACTGACTCCTCTACAAATATTTGTATGGTTGAAGTGGGTGTCTGAAGTAAAAAAGACCCTTTGTCCTGGGTTAACTACTATTTTCATTTTGTAACTGTTTTAATTTGATATGTAAATATAATCAATATATTTTAAACCGGAAAATCTGAAGTGTTAAAATTTTGTTAAAGTTTACTTCTTTTGGATTTCAATTGTGTCGGTAACTGTACTATCACAGATGGTCTCGTTGTAGGTACCTATGTGCCAGCAAAATTCTCCGTGTCTTATACTGTAACCATAATGATATCCGACTTTATTTTCAACATGGGACTTAACACATCTAGTGTTTACCCAATAACCTTTATCACCTTTGACAAAATCGGGTTTTCTTTCACATCCAACTGATGCGATTAAAATGAGTAGTATTAATTTTTTCATTTTGTTTTAATTTGATATGTAAATATAATCAATTCATTTCAAACCCGAAAACTTTTTTCAATTTATTTTCAAAAAAGTTATTAACAATCCGGGAGCATTGACAAAAAAAGGAGGAGCATTTGCTCCTCCTCCATATTAAATGTATCTTTTAATTAGTCTTTAGAACCGTAAAAATATGTTACAGTTGATGGGCTAACCGGGTCATTATTCTTAATGTTTACCAAGATTCCATTTGCATCAGCCGCATAAATCGGTAAGAATGCAGCATTTCCTGATAGCAATCTTGCAAAATGTACCGTAACATCTGGATTTGTTTTATGTGTTAAATAAATATCAATCCCAAAATTTGAATTAGTACTTGCAGATTGGCAATATAGGTAAATAACTCCTGAATTCCCAGATTCTTCATTAGTTTCTAATAATATTTCTGTAGCAGATGGTTGCAATTGATTAGTAATTAATGATGTTGAATTACCGTTAATTGTCTCAGTATCTGTTGATTTAAGTGACAATGGATTTGGGAAAAGAGTACTTGAATCCAGTGTTATTGTTGTTTTTAATGATGACATCTCTTTATATTATTTTTATTTATGCAGGGTTTTCTGGAGTTTCAACAACCGGAGTTTCTTCAACTGCTGGAGCAACCGGTTCTTCTACTACTGGAGTTTCTTCTACTACTGGAGTTTCTTCTACTACTGGAGTTTCTTCTACTACTGGAGGAGCTGCAACCTGCGCTTCTGTTTTACATGGAAGAGTTGCTTCAAATTTTACATTATATGAAGTTACTACCTCGGTTCCAACCAAATCCTTTTCTTTTGCTGTAAGTTTAACATCAACTATCCCTTCTGGAAGATTTAATCCGGTTTTTAAAGCCTCTATAATCTCGTTTGCTGTAAAAGTTTCAATATTAACCCCTGTTGATAAACTAAAAGCTCTTTTTTTAACCTGTTCTTTTTTATATTCAGAAAGAAGTAGTACTCCGTTAGAGTCTTTCTTTTTATAATTTACATCTACTGTTTTGTAGATGTTTGCGTTAACTGTATAGTTCATATTTATATGATTTTATTTTAAATTTAAAGAGTTATTAATCCAACCAATTCATGTTATTAAAAGCATAATTATATCCATTAGGATGGGTTGTAGTTAATGAGCTTAATAATTTTCCAAATTTATAATGAGTGTAGTTACCATTGTTGTCATTGAATACCCAGTAATTTAATTTTCCGTAGCTAGTCCAATCACCATTGTTTGGTTTTTCAGTATCGATTTCGTATAAGAAACTAAGATTTAAGTCAAAGACACGAACTTTATAATTACTATTTGAGGTTTCCTTATAGGTTAAAACTACTGTTTCGGTGCTCATGTCTAAATTCCAACTGTCTATGTTTCCAAGTTTAAGTAATTCCTTTTCATTAGCAGCAGAACCTCTGGTTATCATTCTACCATATAAGGTGTCTAATGTTGAGGTGAATTGAGGTCTAACTAATAAAATTTTACCGGAACCTACAGGGTATTGGTCACCTTCAGAACTACCGTTCCAATAATTTCCATCAGTAAATGTTGGAAGTAGTGTCCATTTTTTAGTAGAGATATTAAAATACCATTCTTTTGCAGCATCATAATCTATGGCAATTAATGTATTAAATTCAGTAGACCAGTCATCGTTGTCGCTGATTATAATTTTGTCAAGTACCTTTGAATCATAAACGGTTATTTCACGAGTGTATGGTGAAACAGTATCAGGTCTAAGCCATAATGCTCTATAATCTCCAAAACATTCTGAATTATAATTTGAAGTATCATAAGTACTTAAATTGGTAATAACGTTAAAACGTGTTGGTTCAGCTCCGGATGTAAAACGGGTTGCAACCAGGGTTCCACTAGTGTCATTATCACCTGATAGTAATATAAAATCTTTATCAGTTGCATAGATTTTGGTGTTCCAATCATTACTTGCATAGAAAGTATCTTCACTGTTTGGTACAATATAATTTCTTGCTTCCAAATCATTATTGATAATATAGGTTACTTCAAGGTCTCCGTCAGTGTCTATATCTAATAAACGACTGTTATTGGAGGCAAAATCTCCATGCAAAATAATTGCAACCGATTCCGGTTTGTAGTCCCTTCCAAATCCAGTGTAATAAGTATCACTAATAACTTCATAAGCGTTATGATTTGAAGTCCAGGTTAGGTCCTCTCCAATAAGTTTTCCAGTAAGTTGGTTGTAGTTCAAGAATATGTAATCTCCAGAATTATTGTTTGTATATACCACTTGCATTTTACCCGAACCATAGAAATAGTAGTCGCGCTGTGTCATTTCAATATTATTAAAATCTACAGTTCTAAGAAGCGTACCATCCGTGTTAAAAATTTCAAGAGTTTCTATTTCGTCGTATGTACTTCCTTCAGTTAAGGTTTCAACTGCAATAAAGTTACCAAACGAGTATACGTAAGAATTTGTCCAATTAGTGCTTGGATTTGTGTTTTTGATTAGGGTTTTATCAGCACCTTTAATTAAAAGTTGAGCTTCATTTACTGTGCCATTATATCCTTCAATATACACAGGAAAAGTTCCATCAGCAGTACAAGCATCCCAGTTATTTTCAACATTGATATCAGTTATATCTATAAAATCATGTTGGTAAAAGCTATCACCATCGAAATAGATTGCATGTCCATCGGCTCCGTCATACCATGTTATTAAGTTGGCTCTTCCATTTGCGTTGAAATAGTTATAAGCTTGATTAATATTTACAGTATCGATTATAGAACCTCTGCTATTTATAAACGCAAATTTATTGTTATCGGCATTATCATAAAATCTTATAATATAACCCTTTCGATTAACGATTGAAATAATCTCACTATTTGGATAGTCAGTGTAGTTGACTTGTGTATCTACTGTTCCTGAGCTCATAAATATATTAGGCCCTTGTCCAGGAATTGCTGTATTAGCATCTAATGTAAAATATTTCCATGTAGTACCAGAGTCTTTAAATCTTACAAGCACATTTTCTCCAACATCTTCTCCTCGACTTCCAGTAAAATATTCTAATTCTGCAGTTCCATTTGTTGTGAATGCTGCGAGATTACTTCCAAAAGGACCCTCGTTTTCATCAATTGTATAAAGAGGAATAGCAGCAAATTCTCCAGGAGAAAGAGTAATTACGCCTCCACCGGTTACAATACCGATTATATTTTGCTTTGGATTTGTTGCAGTTGATTTGACATAAAGGAATGAACCTCTAGATCTACCACCGCCTAATGGAATTTCTGTAGGACTAGAATTAATTGTTACCTTGCTCATAACAATATTATCTAGCAAATCATTGTTATATGATGTGGTAAATTTAATAGGTGTAGATTGATCGGTTGACTCTACATTTAAAGTCGTTTTAAATATTGACATACTTTAACTTTTTTTTTATTTAAAGTATATATCCATTTAATACCATTCTATTTTTAAATTATGTCTTTGAATTATCTCTTCGGCAATAGCTGGCTCTACTTGAATCCAAATAAAAACCTCGCCATAACTATTACTACCAATATTGCATCCTCCGAACTCCCAGTAATCCTGTTCTTTTAGACTTAAATGTGAAATGTTTCTAAATAATGTAACCCAATGTGGCTTATTTGCTTGAACTATTTTAAATGCCTCCTCGTATGTTAACTTGCTTGGCATTCTTTGCCAAACGCCCGGATGGTCAGAAGTACCTTTTTCATCTATCCAATGGTTAAAAGATACTTCTAATGCATCGTCAAGAATCCCTTTAGGATTCTCTGGCATATTTATTACTCTGGCGTATTTCATGCATCTAAACTATTAGGGTAATACAACAGGGTAGGATTACGTTTTTGTATGTCTAGGTCTGGATATTTCTCCTTGAATTTTAACACATCAAATTTCTTAGTGATTAAGTGATGTCCATTCCTGGTTGGGATAATAGCCTCGATTTTTGAATCTCCAAATGGTCCGCATTCATGGTCAATATATGCCATCATTATCGGACTGGCTTCCATTTGGTCATCAACATCGATAATCCATCTCTTCTCTCCAGTTTTTATTTGCCCAACTACCGAATCGAATAGACCCTTTTGGTTATGTTGGCCGTTTTGGATACGTTGAGCCAAGTCAACCATCATACTTAAACTGACATCGAAGTGGTTTTGTTTTTGTACGTGGATGTAGGCTCTGGCCTTGAACATTTCACAAAGTTGAATTACCTCATCATAACGTCTCTCCAAGTGGTCGATACTCTCGATACAATACGTCTTAATAGTCCTTACCGATTGGTGATTATCTCGTTCATCTGCTGGCTGGTCCTTCTTACGTTTAAGTACGTAGAGCATATAAAAGTCTCCAGGCTTTTCAAAGTTTAGGAGCGGTTTGATTATTTCTAGGTTGTTTATCATCTTATTTTAATTTTACTATTTCTATTAATTTTTTAAGACATTCAAGTTCTGCTTCTTCGTGAGTTGATACATTTATTAAATCTCTGATTGATATAAAGACAGTTGATGAACTTTTTTCATTCATTCCATATATTTCATAAGAGAACCTTGTTTTATATTTGCTTTCTCCTTTTATGTAATTTGGAGCAGTTACAGTATACCCACATAAATTATGTTTCTCTCTAAACCATCTGAAGCATTGTGAGAATGTTGGTCTACCATTTTCATGAACATAATAAACTGCACAGTCTTCTCCTTGTTCAGTATCTTTTAACAAACAAGGTTCATCAAATCCTAATTCTTTTAAATCTAATGCCAATTCGTAAGGTATAAATTCTGCTTCCATAATTAGTATGCAATTTTGTCCTTTGGAACTTCAAGTCCGTTCAGGGCGTTTAATAAGATTTCAATTCCATCTTCCACATTGGGTCTAATACTTCCAGTACATCTTTTAGAGAATTGTTCTTCAGTAATATTGGTTCTACCGGTAGAGGTAGCACTTACAGCCTTCATATACCATGGATTTCTACTAGGTCTCATTGTTAGGACGGCGTACCAATTGTTATTGCTACATTGTAATAGGACCCCTTCGACGCTTGTTGTTGACTTTAAGGGCTTTGTTTTAATTACGGTAATCTCTACTTTTTCAGACATTTTGTTTGTTTTAATTATAATGTAAATATAAACAAAAAACCCCAGACCCGAAAATCTAGAGTGTTAAATTTATGTTAAAGTTATTTATTTTTATCTAACCAACTATTAAATTTTAATATTGTATTTTTATAAATCAAATACATTAATGCTCCGCATCCCACGAATAACATACATCCCCATGTTAGTGGCATAAAAAACATCCAAAACTGATTGCGTTCGTTTCCATCAACAACTATAGCAAACGTAATTACAGAACCTATAAGCCATTCAAAAAATAGTAAATCCAATGAGAATAATCCTGAAACTACTAAAACGATTAAAACCATGAAATTCCAAAACTTTACACTATTAGGTGTGTTGGACAAATCTTCTCTTATACTTAACAAAACCTTTTTCATTTCTTATTTCTTTTTAAATTGTTCAAACCATTCTGTTAAATACTCTTCTCTTTTATAGATTGAATTAGCAGAAGTATCATCATAACTTTTTACAAAACCTTCTCTAAAGGCTGTTTTTATATCTTCCTCACTATAACTTCTTTCTTGTTTTTCTAAAAGATATTTTGAGTAGTTTTCAGCAAGTTCAAAATGACTCATTGTCTTACCAGTTTGTTTTCTTAATTGGTCATAGTACCAGTCTTTTGCACTTAATATTTTCATCTTATTTCTTTTTAAATTCCTCTAACAATTGTTTATATGTTTTTCTAGGCTTTATAGATAAATTTATTTCTAAAAATAAAGCAAACTGTTTCATATCTTCCTCACTATACATTCTTTCTTGTTGCCATTTAGCAAACTTTATAGCTACTTCTTTAGCTAATTTTCTGTCCAATGTAAACTCTTTATTGGCTTCATCTATAAGTTTATTTAAATATGCTTCTTCAAGTGTTTCTTGTTTAGGTTCTTCCAATGGACTACAATCACAATATGTTGTATGTCCACAATAACATTTTGTTTTTTCTTCTTTTGGAATGATTATTTCATAACTATTTTTGTTGTAACTTCCATAATCAACATCGAATACCTCTATATCAATATTCTCACAACTTGGATTTTTAACAAACCATTCTAAAAACTCATCAGGGATAGCTTGTACACCATCTAAATCTTGGTCTGTGGTTAGGATGATTTTTCTTTGCCCAATACTAACTGGGAAATGATTTTCGTGTTTAAATAATTTACTATAAGCATCTAAACACCAATCTCCTTCTTTAATTTCTTCAGAAGAAGTGATGTAGATGTTTTGGTAATCGTCAATAAAGTCATTTGTGAAATGTAAGTTTTTTACTGAATCAAACCCAATGATACTTGGTTTGTCTGTTGGTAATATGTGTATTTTTTTCATAATTAGATTTTTTAATGCCAATGAATTATTGTTTGATATATTTGAAATAAAGTTAAAATTGATAACCCTATCACGCCTATAATCCAAATTAATTTCAATATGTGTATGTTTTTCATAACTTTATGTTTTAATTATAATGTAAATATAAACAAAAAACTCCAGACCCTAAAATCTGGAGTGTTAAATTTATGTTAAAGTTATTCAAAAATTTGAACAATTCGCGAATTATATGGTCCAAAATATTCTACCACTATAAATTGAGTATCTCCAAACCCTTTGTATTTTTCTCTAAGAAAGTTTATATGATTCGTACAAACCTCAAGGTCCTCAAATATATGGGGTCTTGGACCGGTCTTTCCCCTTCCAACCTTTTGTAATTGGCCGCAATTGTATTGGTATACTCTAAGGTCTCTTTTAACCGTTTCCATATTATATAAAAGTTATTTCGTTAGTCTCAGGGTCCCAATCGAAGGTAACTGGCTTATTTGTGTACTTATATTCCTCATTCAGGATAGAAGCATTAAAGAAATGTGTACCATTCTGGAACTTATAACCATAACTACCGTGAATGTGTCCAAAAACATGTATCTTTGGCTTGATAACATCTACTCGCTCTCTTAGTAGGGCGCAACCTAGGAGTGGCTCATTATATGGAGGTCCACTAATATCCAGTATCTCTTGAGGAGGACCGTGAGTAATTAAAATGTCTGTGTCCTCTGGAATGGCTTCCCATTTGCTCATAAGTCCCGGTCCGCCTTTCGGAAGGTTAAAAGCCCAGTCATAAAACCAAGGTTGCCATGGAGTACCATATATTTTAACTCCATCAACTTCAAGCCATTCATCCTGTAAATAGTTAATCCATTTATATGAGGAGTAAATCTCTCTCGCATCGTCTGGGAAATCCTCAAAGGTTCTATCATGGTTTCCAGCAATAAAGACTTTATGGTCATAATGTTCAAGTGAATTATACCAGTGACAAAAATCTTTGATGTCATTTTTATTATAACCAGAGTTCATAATGTCCCCAGCGTGGAGTAATAGGTCTCCACCCGGAAGGTCCAATTTAGGGTCTATTAGACCATGTTTGGTATGTGTGTCGCTAATTAATGTGATACGTTTCATTTTAAGTATTGTCTTTTAAATTTTGTTTCCTCATCATTTAGTACTAGAATGTAACGGCTACCGGAATAGGTCTTATAGACTTGGAATCTTTCAGCGTTCATATAATACCATTCATTCGTATAAGAGTACTCCCGGATTCTACTTTCAACAGAACAAGAAG